>Ga0172378_10001992_pt1 | contig 19064 bp, 18 predicted proteins | sample GrowelOW332metaG_FD_119755 | JGI IMG/M metagenome (GOLD analysis project Ga0172378, IMG submission 119755) | Groundwater microbial communities from an aquifer near a municipal landfill in Southern Ontario, Canada - Pumphouse #3_1 metaG | ecosystem: Environmental > Aquatic > Deep subsurface >... | reverse complement strand
ATCCGCACCGTGCTCGGACAAATTCAGGCTCGTCTCGGTCATTTGCAGAACATTTCCATCGCAGTAATGGGCTGCATTGTGAATGGCGTAGGCGAAATGGCCGATGCGGATTTCGGTTACGTCGGTGGCGGACGAGGCCTCATTAATCTCTTTGAAGGAAAAAATTGCGTCAAGAAAAATGTGCCTGAAAGAGAAGCTTTGGACGAACTCGTGGAACTCATCAAGTCCCGCGGTCGATACATCGAAGAAAAAGTTTAATGCTTAATGAACCTTCACAAAGGACTCTCAATGTGTAAAATCAAGACTCTCAACAAGATTTCAGAGAAAGGCCTCGGCCTTTTCGGTAAGAATTATCAAGTGTCCGACTCTGTCGAATCTCCGGATGCGATCCTCGTCCGCAGTGCTCCGGTAGACACGGATTCTTTTGGAGGGCTCTTGGCTGTTGCCCGTGCGGGTGCTGGCGTGAATAACATTACGATTGACAAGGCTAGCGCAAAGGGCGTATGCGTTTTCAACACCCCGGGTGCAAATGCCAATGCTGTCGCAGAACTTGTAACGACTGTGCTCGGTATGGCTGTTCGCCACATTGATAAAGCGGCTGCTTGGGTCAAAGCTCTGGACTTGACGGATCCCGCTCTTGACAAAACTGTTGAAAAGGGCAAGAGCAAGTTTTCCGGCTCGGAACTCGCCGGCAAGACTCTAGGCGTAATTGGTCTTGGAAAGATCGGCGTACTCGTTGCGAACTATGCCCGTTGGAAGAATATGAGCGTGATCGCTTACGAGCCGTATCCGAGCGTTGCCAATATGCACAAGCTCTCCAATGTCGTCACTGTAGTCAAGACCATTGACGAAGTGATTGCCAAGGCTGATTTCCTCACCGTGCATGTTCCGTTCATCAAGGGAGTTACGGAAAATCTCCTCAATGAAAAGAATTTGGCTCTGTTCAAGGGTTCCTACATTATGAACTTTGCCCGCGGTGGTATCGTGAATATGGATTGTGTGTATTCAATGCTCGAAAGCGGCAAGCTCACGGGGTACCTCACCGACTTCCCGGATGTGAAGAGCATCCAGAATGACAAGATCCTCTGCCTTCCGCATCTCGGTGCAAGCACTGAAGAAGCGGAAGACAACTGTGCAGTGATGGCCGCTGAAGAACTCAAGGATTACCTTGAATTTGGCGTTGTTCGCAATTCCGTGAACTTCCCGGCTCTTGAAGGCTATCCGCATGCAGAAGTGAAGAGCCGAGTTGTCGTTATCAACGAAGACGTGCCCAATATGATTGCTGAGATTACCAAGGTGTTCGGTACTGCCGGCATCAATATCTCAAGTTTCAGCAACAAGAGCAATGGCAAGATCGGCTATAATTTGATTGATGTGGAAAAGTCTGTAGATAATTCCATCATTGACCTGCTTTCGAAGCTTCCGAAGGTAATCAAAGTCCGTATAATCCATTTCTAATAGGAAATATTTATAGAGAAATAAAGGCTCCGGTGTTGAAACCGGGGCTTTTTGTATGCATTCAAAACTATGGCCGAGCCGAACTAGTCTTCTACAATGACCAGCAATGTGGCAACGGGGCAATGAGCGCATTTAAGCGAAGGCGTTTCTTTCAGCGTCACCCCGGACGATAGATCCGGGGTCTTGCAGCTATTGTTGAACAAAAACTTAAGATGCAGGAAGAGCAAGCGGAACAAAGCATTGAACGATACGATTAAGATTCCGGGTCAAGCCCGGAATGACGCGTAACGAGTGCCATGCAGGCTGTGCTTGCACAGAGCCGTATGACCGAGCCGAACTAGTCATCTTGAATGACGCGTAACGGATGCCTAGCGTTTCGAGCCTGCACGAAAAAGCTTGGCTGAGTGTAGCTGGTCATCTTGAATGACGCTAAAGATACCTGCAATGTCGCTGACGATCATAATGACGTGAAGAGGTGGGCGATCGATTACGGGTCAAGGGTCGCAATGTGCTGGACAGGTCGGAGACGAATCATGGCCGATGACGGCATTTATGCGAAGACTCGGCTCTCAGCGTCACCCCGGACGATAGATCCGGGGTCTTGCAGCTATTGTTGAACAAAAACTTAAGATGCAGGAAGAGCAAGCGGAACAAAGCATTGAATGATACGGTTAAGATTCCGGGTCAAGCCCGGAATGACGCTTTCATGAAGAGGGCTTTTCTCTTTTACATGAGCCCGCACGCGGTGTGGTCCGAGTGCACCAAAAAAGCGCTTCTATTGTCTGTAAAAAATTTGACCATAAATCAAAGATGATTGGTTGAAAACTACTCGGTCCCGATTCTCTGGGACGGGGTATGCTTTTCTGATATTTATGTTCCGTTTTTGATAAAGAGCGCTTCCTTAATTTTTCCTTTTTACCTATCTCTTGACTTCTCTTTTTATCCCTTCGTTTTGCAAAAATTGAATCGCGTCTTCCAAACGTTTGAAGCGTTTAATGTCAATTTTTGTTTTTTCGTTGACTTTTGCTGCCATAGGCAAAATGATATGCTCGAAGCCGAGGCGTTCTGCTTCTTTGACCCGGAGATCCGTCTGGTTGACCGGGCGGATTTCTCCAGAAAGCCCGAGTTCTCCGATGACGATAGTGCGCGGCGGAAGTGATATGCCCAAATGGTTTCCGACAATGGCAAGTGCAATCGCTAAATCCGTGCCTGTATCGTTTATCTTGAGCCCGCCAGCTATGCTTGCGAAAACGTCCGAATTGCCGATGGGAATACCTCCGAATTTGTCGAGGAGCGCCAAGAATATGGTGAGCCGTTTTGGGTCGATTCCGGCAGCGACTCTTTGGGCTACAGCATAATTCGTGTGGTTAACCAGAGCTTGAGTTTCGAATAGGATCGCTCTCGAACCTTCAATTGTGCAGCTAACGACGCTGCCCGGTAGGTTCTCATTTGATTCATCGAGGAATATTTTGCTCGGATTTTTTACTGAGGTGAGCCCGCAGGATGTCATCTCAAAAACGCCGATTTCGTCTGTGGCGCCGAAGCGGTTTTTGATTGTCCGCAGGATGCGGTATTGGTTGTTGCGGTCTCCTTCAAAATAGGCGACCGTATCGACCATGTGTTCCAAGATCCGCGGACCTGCAATTTGTCCGTCCTTGGTGACGTGTCCGATGAGAAGTGTGATGCAGCCCGTGTTCTTGGCAAAAATCATGAGTGAAAGTGTACATTCCCTAAGCTGTGAAACGCTTCCCGGCGTGCCGGGCAAATCTGTCTTGTACACGGTCTGGATAGAATCGATGACAAGAATTTCCGGTTTGACCGCTTTTGCTTTTTCAAGGATCCTTTCCAAGTTCGTTTCGCAGAGGAGAAGTAGGTCGCTTTCTGAAACGCCTAGCCGTTCGCTCCGGAGCTTGACTTGTACGGCACTTTCCTCACCGCTTACATAGAGTGCTTTGATTCCTGCCGTAGACATAGTGGCAAGGGTCTGGAGAACCAGTGTCGATTTTCCGATGCCCGGGTCGCCTCCGATAAGGACGAGTGAACCCGGTGCGAGACCTCCGCCGAGAGTTCTGTCAAATTCCGGGTTAGCCGTGCTAAGCCGCTTTGTGCCTTCTGCTTCAATTTCGGAGAGCTTGTGCGGGATTCCCTGTAAATTCCTTTCTCCGCCAAGTCCGCGGTGGACTTCCTTGTTTTCGACGGCGCGTTCCACAAGAGAACTCCATGCTCCACAGTTGGGACATTTACCTGCCCATTTGGCTGTTACATTTCCACAATTGGAGCATATAAACTCTGTTTCATTCTTCTTTGTCATGCTTATAAAATAAAAAAACCATCACTTATAAAAGTGACGGTTTTTGTCATTCTAAGAATTGTATTTATTCTTCAGTGGTCTTGCGGCGTTTTTTCTTCTTTTTGGGCATAGCTTCGTCAGAAATCTTGGAACTGTTGTCTACAGAAATGCTAGCCGCTTTTTCGCCGAGCTTGGTAAAGCCGTATTGACGCGGTTCAAAACCGTCCGGGAACTGGGTCTTGGCATCATAGATTACCTTTTTTGCGGTGAACTTTTCAATGCGGGCATGAGAAAGATCCGCTCCGGAGAAGTCCACATTTTCCATCTTGGTGTCTGCGTCGAACTTGGAATTCTGAAGATTGGCATTGAGGAATGTGACGTTCGTGAGCTTCGCTCCGGAGAAGTTTGCGCCGGTCAGCGTTGCAAGGTCAAAACTAGAGTATTCAATTGTGGAATTGGAGAAGTTGGCCTTTGTGAGGTTGGCATTGTCAAAGATGTCCTTCTTGACGTAGGAACCATCAAATACGGCTTTCTGCATTTCTGCAGAACGGAATACGCTCTTGCTTACTTCGCCATCGAAGTAGGAAGTGCCATTTAGGATGGCCTTCTCAAGAGAGCTTTTGGTAAGTGTTCCCTTATCGAAGACGACGCCTGTAAGGTCTTGACCGTTGAAAGTCATATTCTTGACTGTGGATTGCGCAAAAGAAGCCTTCTGCAATTGGGTCCTCGAAAGATCTACTTCATTGAATGTAGTAAGGGAAAGGTCGGCGCTCTGCAAGTTCACGTTGTTGAAGTCCGTGCCGCTGAAGTCGACGCGGGAAAGACCTGCCTTGGTGAAATTGACGTCTTTGAGTTCCACATCGGAGAAGTCTGCGTTGATGAGATTGCAACCTGTGAAATCTGTTTTAACGATAGTCGCCTTGGACAAGTTTGCACCGCCCATCAAGGAACGGGAAAAATTTGTGTTGGTGAGATTTGCCTTGCTGAAATCAGCTTGGGTCAAATCCACATCCACGACAGATGCGTTCGTAAGGTTTGCTTTGCTGAAATCGGCTTGGTCGGAAACCTTCATAGCATCGAGCCGGGCGCCTTCAAGATCCGCTTTTGGGAAGCGGCTGTCAAGAAGTGTTGCACGGTAGAGGTTGGCTTCCTTGAGGATAGCTTCTTTAAAGTCGGATTCGCGCATATCAGCACCGCTGAGGACCGCGTGGGAGAGGTTAGCTTCTCTAAAGTCCGGCTTGTTCATTACGGAATTCTGGAATTTGACTTCCTGCAAATCCGCTCCATAAAAGGATACCGGATTTTCTGTTGCGTTCGCACGCTGGAAGTCGGTCACGTTCTTTACTGCTTTCGCATTATCAAAGCGGAATCCGTCAATGCGCTTGTCTCTAAAAGAAATGTTGATGTCTTTGTTGCGCCAATCCGTTTCCTGGGAGAAAACGCTGGAAGTCAGCGTGGCGAGGAGAAGAACACCGAATTTTGCAGTCAATTTGTGGTGCTTGTTCATTTCATGATCCCTTTTTAAGAGTAATCCAAAATCAATGTCCCTAAAATAATTAAAAAAAGCCTTCGCGTAAAAAAAAAGATAAAAGGTTTTAAATAAAAAGCTATTTTGCTTTCCGTATGATGCGGTTTTTGTCAAAAGAATATGATGTTTTGATCTGTGGAGCAGGTCCTGCAGGTTTGTATGCTGCTTTTTCTCTTCAAAAACGGGCTCCAGGCCGTTTTAAAGTCGCTATTGTGGACCGGAAGAGCCCATGGAAAGAACCCGTGTCTTGTGCAGAGGCCGTGTCTCAGAGGATTCTTGCCCGTTATTGGAAGCCGAATGAATACTGGATCCGCCAGCATTTGAATGGTGTTTTTTTTACGTCTCCTGATGGGACTCGGGTTGGTTTTCAGCAAAAAGAGTGCGGATATATATTGGACCGGGCTAAATTTCACCATGAAATAGCGGATGCGGTTGCTTCTTTGGGTGTGGAATGTGATTTTTCTTCAGAGGTAATTCACCTGTCCCGCTCCGATGATTCTCTTTGGAATGTGAAATTGCGTTCCGGGGATGAAGAGTGCGGGCTTAAGGCCAAGGTTGTCATTGATGCGACTGGACCGGGGTCGAAGATTACGCGCGGCGTGCCGGGTTTGGAAACTTTGGAATCGGGCAATTTTGATTTGGAACCTGCCATTTTTGCTATAGCAGAAGGTATCCCGCATGATGTGCATCATATCGAGCTCCTTTTTGGCCATAAATATTTTCCCGGTGGATATGGCTGGGTGTTTCCCCGCGATGGAAAAACTGTCAATGTGGGGTTGGTGAATGCCCGACAATATTTGCGCACGTATCCGCCTCGTGAAACTCTTTTGAAATTTATTGCCGATTCCTATCCCGAAGCGAAAATTCTTTCTGTGCATGGGGGGGGCATTCCATGCGGTCAATCGTTCCGGCCTTTAGCTGCTTTAGGCGTATTTAAGGCGGGCGATGCGGCGAGTACTGTCAATCCGATTAGCCGATCGGGTATTATTGAAGCGATGAAAAGTGGAAAAATTGCCGGTGAATCTGCTGTGGATTGGCTCGCTTCCGAGTTGGAAGAGGAACGCCGTGATATTGAAGATTCTATCCGGACCCATTGGATGGAGGTTCAAGGGAAGAGTCATTTAGGACTTGCTAGGGCGAAAGACGGTTTTGCGAGCATCAAGGATTCTCAGTTTGACCGGGCTGCGCACAAATTGGCTTCTATTCCAATTGAAAAGCGTTCGCTTTTCCGCATTTTCTTTTCTGTGTTGTCTTCTTCTCCGAGCATCTTCTGGAAGATGCGGTCGTTCTTTATTTAAGGTCGAAATGGTTGATGAAAAGTATCCAAGAAGTTCAAGATGAGATCAGCGCGACATTTGCCGCGTTTACTTCTCCGGACGATAAATGGGAATTCCTGCTCAAACTCGCTAAAGAGCATCCTGGTATGGATTCCAAACTGAAAGGAGAAAAATTTTTGGTTTCTGGCTGTGCATCCCGGATGTTTTTAGTTCCTGAGTTCAAGAATGGAATTCTCCATTTGCATATGGATACCGAAGTGGGAGCGGCGAATCCCCTCATTAGCAGAGGTTTGGGTGCGCTCGCTCTCCAGATTTACAATGACCGGACTCCTGCGGAAATTCTTTCTGTGTCTCCGGCGTTCTTTCAGAGAATAGGCTTGAATGTCGGACTTTCGCCAACTCGGGCGAACGGCTTTGCTAGCCTTCTCAAGCAAATTTATTTGTATGCTAAAGTTTTTGAGGCTATTGCGGCTCAAAAAATGGCAAAATAATAGGAGTCTCTATGATCAGTTTTATGAATATGATGGGTGGAAAAAATCCTCTGGATGATCCAGAGGATGATTCGGAAGAAGGCTCCGGGAATAAGAAAAAAACGACTGTTTCCAACTTTATTGGCTGGCAAGATGCCCTTGTATTGATTGTGATCGCCATCCTTATCATCGGCGGATACAAATATTATCAATACACCAAGCAAAAAAGCGCTGAGATGTTTACCCGTTGTGCCGTCTTATTCGATGCGGAAGACTATCCTTCTGCCAAAGCCTGCTACGATAGCACTTGGGATCTCAATTATGCAACGCCAGCATTTGATAGCTTGAGAGTCCTCCGTTTGGGGTTCATTGAAGATATGCAAAATACACAAGAGGATGTATTTGAATCTGTGAAAAGGGCTTTAGTTTCGCATGATACAGTGGCAGCCGTCAAGGCGATGCAGAAGTTTTCGGGCCCGGTCCTTTTGGAGAAGGACGATGCGGAAATTTGGGAAGAATGGAAAAAGACTTTCCCACAGAGTGTTCCTGTAGATACTGCGACTAAGACGGATTCTCTGCTTTCGAAATAGTTTCCACGGAAATTTTCCTTGAATCTTCTTCAATGATTTCAATATTTAAACGGTGAGTAATACTTGCCGTTTCTTCTTCCAGCCGCTCTGGCCATTCAATGAGTGTGACTCCCTCGCTTGACATATAATAGTCTACTCCAATTTCGTTCAAGTCTGCATGTGGTGGAAGTCTGTACAGATCTAAATGGAAGAGGGGTAGTTCCGCATTTGGATATTCATGGACGATTGTATAGGTGGGGGAATTCACTTGCCCCGAATAGCCTAGCCCTTTGCAAATGCCTCGGCAGATGACGGTCTTACCTGCACCGAGAGTCCCATAAAGTGCCACGACGGAACCTTTTTTGAGACTTTTCCCGAAATTTTCCGCCCATTCAAAAGTTTCTTTTTCGGAGTGTGTAATAATTTCAATTGTTTTGACAAATTTTGTCATAACTTTTCTTTGAATTGTTCGTACGTAAATTTGTGTACAAGTTTGAATTTGTTGTCCAAAGTCCAGATACCGATGCTCGGGTGGCGTACTCCGTTGAAGAATGTCGTTTTGACCATTGTATAATGGATCATATCAAAGAATATGATTCGGTCTCCGACTTGGAGTGGCTTATCGAATGAGTAGTCGCCGACGATGTCACCTGCGAGGCAGGTTCCGCCTCCCAAACGATATTCAAATGCTTTTTCTCCGGGTTTGCCTGCACCGATGATTTCCGGCCGGTAGGGCATTTCCAGGCAATCCGGCATGTGGGCGCTGACGGATATGTTCAGAATGGCGATGTCTTTTTCATTGTGCACAACATCTTCAACGCTTGAAACAAGTTCACCTGTCTGCCAGCCTACGGCTTCCCCGGGTTCGAGTATTACCTGGACTCGTGGATAGCGTTCTTTAAAGGCCTTGAGAGCGCGAATGAGGCGTTCCACATCGTAATCCTTGCGGGTGATATGGTGCCCGCCGCCGAAGTTTACCCATTTCATTTTGGGTATCCAGTTGCCGAATTTTTCTTCGAAAGCTTTGAGTACGGCTTCCAGTGCGTCTGCATTCTGTTCACAGAGCGCGTGAAAGTGGAGCCCTTCGATCCCGCTCAGAAGATCCGGGCGGAATTCTTTGAGGGTGACGCCGAGCCTAGAATATTTTCCGCAGGGGTTGTAGAGATCGGTGTCGATGGTAGATGATTCTGGGTTTACGCGAATACCCGGGCTGACTTTGGCTTTGAGCGTTTTATCCTTAAACCGCATCCATTGACTGAAACTATTGAACGTGATGTGGTTGGAGAGTTGGAGAATTTCATCAATTTCGTCTTTTGCGTAGACTGGGGCAAATACGTGGACTTCCTTTCCCATTTCTTCGCGCGCGAGTTTTGCTTCGTTGAGGCTTGATGCTGTGGCTCCGGCGAGGTATTTCGAAATGAGGGGGAATGTACTCCACATGCTGTACCCTTTCAGGGCGCAAATGATTTTTACTCCCGCCTTGTCTTCGACTTTTTTGAGTGTTTCTAGGTTGCGGATCAGGCGTTTTTCTTCGAGAACGTAGCAAGGACTTGGAACTTGAGAATAATCGATCATGGTTTAAATTTACTTTTTACTAGATTTATCCCCAAGAGAGGTTTTCCCTTGAATCGAATTTATAGTTCTCTTGTTGTTTTTTTGTGCGTATCTGGGTTGGCTTTTGGAGATCAGCCTGAGTCGGCATCTGTTGTGACTTCTTCTTCCTCTTTAATATTGTCGTCCGCAGCAGTGGATTCCGTTGCGACTTCGCGCGGTCCTGGCGATTTAGGAAATGCCATTCAGGCGAAGATGGATTCTATTTCGGCGGCTTTGGCTTCCGATGGAAGCAACGGCGTGAATTCGGACAGCTTGGCCAAGGTGAAGGCCGATAGCGTGCGTGCAGCGATTGCCGCTGGCAATTATATTCCGCGCGCCAATTATGACAAAAACAATTTTGACCATTGGAAAGTAGATACTGTTTATCAGAAGAAGATGAAAGCTTCCGTTGCCGGAAGCTGGCGGACACCGATTCTTCCTCATGGTCATGCTTTCCGCGATGCGGAGCTTGTCTTTGGTATGAATGATACGATTGCCGGTGTGACCCGGACTTATTCCGATTCCGGTCGTTATCAGATGACTGGTGAATATTCCTATCGCGCCAAGTACCGGTTTGACAATGATTCTACGATTATAACAAGAGAAGTCTTTAAGGAACGCGGTGTTGTCCGTTGGGATTATATCCGCTTCAAGGTAGACGGGAAAAAGTTCAAATACCATTTGATCAAATTGGAATTCCGCGATTTGAACGACAATTGGTTAAACGCTTTACAGGGCTTTGACAATGTTGAGCCTGAATATTATTTCCGCGAGGCGGAAAAATCCGCTGAACCGCAATCGGTTTTGAAGTATAACGGAAAGTAGGCTATGAGGCGGACTCTTCTTGGGTTTGCCTTTTTGGCTTTTGTTGTTCTTTTTCTTTTTTCTTTTACACTTGTTTCCGGTTCTTCCGCATTGCATGCGGAAGATGTTTGGCATTCTCTGATTGGAAATGCGCCTGTATTTGTTGATGAGATTGTCTGGCAAATCCGCATTCCGAAGGCTTGTGCGGCTTTATTTGCAGGCATCTCTTTGGGTGTTTCCGGCCTTGTTTTGCAAAGTGTCTTTAAGAATCCTTTGGCAGGTCCTTTTGTTCTTGGGGTGAGCTCAGGGGCAAACCTCGGGGTCGCATTAGTTTTGTTGGCTGGGTTAGGACGGGGCTCTTTTGGCATCGTTCCTTGTGCTGCGGTTGGAGCCTTTGCTGTAATAGTCTTGATTCTTTTTGCATCTAAATTCATTTCTCATCCAGTTTCCCTTTTGATTGTTGGCCTGATGCTTGGTTATTTCGTAGACGCCGTTGTTTCTTTTTTGATGTATACGAGTAGTGCTGAGGCTTTGCGAGGCTTTATGGCTTGGGGCTTTGGTTCGTTTTCGAGACTGTTGCTTGCGGATGTTCCTTTCTTTGGAGCGGTTTCTCTAGCAGGACTTTTTTTGTCGGTTGTGGGCATCCGTTATTTGAATGCTGCACAGGTAAGCGATTCCTTTGCCGAATCGCTAGGGGTGAATGTTAAAATGTTCCGCCTGCTCGTTCTGTCAGGGTCGAGCCTTCTTGCTGCCGGGGCTACAGTTTATTGCGGACCTATCGGCTTTTTGGGACTTGTTTCGCCGCATATTGCTTTTGGAATTTTCAGAACTTCCAATCACCGGATTCTATTGCCTGCAACGGCTTTTGTCGGTGCGGCGTTGGCTTTGCTTTCGGGATTATTTGATTCTGTTCCTTTGTCTGCGGTAACGAGCTTGTTTGGCGCGCCTATCGTCTTTTGGGTTCTTTTGCGTTCGAAAAGTGGTGGTAGGAATGCCTGAAATTCTTTTTGCGGAGAATTTTTCTGCCGGATATGGCGAGGCTCTTTTCGCTCGTCTAGATATGAAACTCAATAAAGGAAATGTAACCGCTTTGATAGGCCCGAACGGGACGGGAAAAAGTACGCTTTTAAAATCTTTTGCCGGTCTTATTCCGCCTTTTTCTGGACGAATCCTTTTATGTGGACAGCCGATCAATGATGTCCCTATGCGGGCTCGGGCACAAAAAATAGCCTCGGTTTTTACTTGGGAACGGATTCCTTTTGGAATGACTGTGCGGGAATTCGTCTCTTTGGGGCGGATCCCGTTTTCTGGAATTTTTGATTTGCGTACAAAAAAAGATGAAGCTGCTATTGACTGGGCTTTGGACTATATGAACATATCTTCTTTCGCAACAAGACAGGCCGGAGCATTAAGCGATGGCGAGCGCTCCAGGGTCTTTTTAGCGAGAGCGCTTTCTTCGTTTCCAGAAGTCCTGTTGTTGGACGAACCGACTGCTTTTTTGGATGTTCCGCATATACTTTCTCTTTTTAAGTTGTTAAAAAAGTTTGCGGTTGAAAAAAATGCGGCAGTGCTCCTTTCTACTCATCACGTCAATTATGCATTCCGCTTTTCGGATGAGTTAATTTGTTTAGACGGTTGCGGACATATTGCCGAAGGAACTCCCGCAGTTTTGCAAAGTTCGGAATACCTTTCTTGGATGAGGGACTCAAATGAAAATTAAATTTTTACTCCTTGCCGCATTTTTAGTTTTCGTTTCTTGTGCGGGAGTGCAAATTGAAAAAGATTACCCCTGTGGAGAAAAGCATTTCTTTTGGAAAGCGGAAAAGAGAGGACAGCAACCGATTTGGCTTTTAGGGAGTATCCACTTGGCTGATTCTTCGTTCTATCCTTTACCCGATGTGATAGAGAACGCTTTTGAATGGGCTGATGTTGTCGTTGCCGAATTAGATGTGAATGCGGAATCGACTGATATGGAAACAGCTGATTTAGTGTTAAAAGAAGGAAAGCTTCCTTCAGGGAAAAGTTTAGAGAATGTTGTGCCGAAGGTAACTTATCTATTATTGGATTCTTTAGCGAATGTTTGGAATGTGCCAATGGGGGCTTTTACCACATTCCGCCCGTGGATGGTGGCTATGCAGATCTCTGCGATTGCCGTCGAGCGAAGCGGTTTTTCGAGCGAATGGGGAATCGATGCAGAACTTTTAGCAAGGGCTTCTGATGAGAAAAAGAAAATTTTTCCATTGGAAACCCCAGCGGAACAAATTCACATATTTTCAAAGTCCGAGGATTCGCTAGGCATAGAATACCTTAAGAATACTTTGGATGAAGTTGTCGCTGCAGATTCTTTTGTACACGAGATGGGTTCGGCTTGGAAGTGCGGAAATTTGAAAACGATGAGGGCGCTGCTTGCATCGGACTCTTCGGAAGCCCCTTTTGAAGATGCGATCTATACTAAACGAAATAGCCGTATGGCAAATTCGATAGATTCCTTAGCTTTAGCCGGGAATAAAATTTTTGTAGTAATTGGTGCTGCGCATTTGCTTGGCGAAGGCGATAATGTCGTCCGTTTGCTTGCCAAACGCGGCTATAAAATAGAACGCTATTGATTTTTTTTCTTGCGCAGAGTGTGAAGATCTAGTCCTATGCGGGCTGCTTTATTGTGCAAGGCTGTTCTTAAAATGCCGAAACTTTCTGCGGTGCGCTTGATGGACCCGCCATTCTCAAGAATTTTTTCGGTGATGAAATCCCGTTCTTCTCTTTTTTGAAATTCCCGGAATGATTCGTAATCCATAGTAGCCCAATTATTGTTCCGAATCTGTGGATTAAAAGAGGGTGGGTCTTCTGGAAATATATCCTTGATTGTGATTGTATTGTCGTCCATAAAAGAAATGGCGCGATGGATGGCGTTTTCGAGCTCGCGGATGTTGCCCGGCCAATCATATTCTTTGAGCTTTTCTGTTGTTTCGTCAGAAATTTCTGGCTGAGTATCACTCATTGCGTACATTTTGATGAAATGCTGGACGAGCTCTGGAATGTCTTCTTTGCGGTTGCGGAGTGGGGGAATGTGAATGGGAATAACGTCTAAGCGGAAATACAGATCTTTTCTAAAATTGCCGATTTCGATTTCCTTTTTGAGATCCCTGTTCGTTGCCGCGATAATTCGTACGGAAACTTTCTTTGTTCGATTGGAGCCTACAGGGCGGATTTCTCCTTCTTGCAGGCTTCGGAGTAGTTTTGATTGCATTGCAAGCGGAATGTCGCCGATTTCATCTAAGAAAAGAGTGCCGCCGGAGGCTTCCTCAAAGAGCCCGATCCGGTCCGTGATCGCTCCCGTAAAGGCTCCGCGGATGTGCCCGAAAAGTTCGCTTTCAAATAGATTTTCTGGGATGGCGCTGCAATTGACGATTACGAATTTAGGTTGTACGCAAGCGATGGCCTTGGCGACAAGTTCTTTGCCTACTCCAGATTCTCCTTGGATAAGGACGGATCCATTGCCGGGAATTGCTTTCTCTATCGTACGGTAGAGCTTTTTTATGGCATTCCCGTGCCCGATTATTTTTGAGAGGCTGCTTTGAATTTCACTTCGCAAACGGTAAAGTGCGCGGAGATTCCGCATATAAGCCATAAAATGCAAACGCAAATCTTCAGGTGTAGAAATTTGGTCGAATAAATTTTTCCATTCTGGGAGAAGCTTTTCTGGATTTTCGCTGAATCCGAGAAATCTTGCCGCTGGGAATTCTTTAGAGATAGAATTCAAAAAGGAACTCGGGACGGTTCCTTGTGAATCGATATGAATAACTGTAATTGCTGGCATAAAGCGGCGGAATTGTTCCACCGCTTCATCTCTATTGGAACAGACCTCGGCTTCATATTCATCGACGCTTGCGAGCACATCCTGCATAAAGGAGAGTGTCTCGTTTTCTTCGGAAAGGAAGAGTATTCGCGTCTTGTCCATAAAGGAAGGTCTTGAAATCTTCTATTTTCCAAGTTCCTGGGAACGCTTAGTGGCCGTTTCTACCGTGTGCATCAAGATCCCGCGGAATCCTGCGTCTTCCAATACTTGTACACCGGCGATTGTTGTACCTGCTGGGGATGAAACCATTGCGGCGAGTTCGCCAGTGTCCTTGCCCGATTTTTTGAGGAGTTCTATGCTGCCTTCAATTGTCGCGAGCGTGAGTTCCATCGCGACGTGGCGGGAGAGTCCCATTTTGACGCCTCCACGGACGAGTCCTTCAATGAATTCGAAAACGTAAGCTGGTGCGCTTCCGGAAAGTCCGGTCACAGCATCAATCAAGTTCTCGCTCACTTTTACGGTTGCGCCGACAGTGGAAAGAAGCGCTTCTGCGAGTTTTGCAGATTCTTGAGAAATTCCGTCTTGTGCAATGGCGATGGCGCCCTTGCCGACAGTTAAAGGAAGGTTCGGCATGACGCGGACAACGTCGCCGTGTTCAAAGTCGAGAATTTCGAGAATTTTCTTTCTTGCGACGCCAGCCATAATGGAAATAATAACCGGCTGGGACTTGACTTTGCTTTTCGCGCTAGCGCTCCATTCTGAAGCGACGGCCTTGAACACTTGAGGCTTTACGCAAAGGAAAACGACGTGAGCGTCATTTGCCATTTTGCCGAAATCCGTATAGCGCACGGCTCCGAGATCTTCGAGAGCCTTGGCTGCTTTGTCAAATGGTTCAAAGAAAAGAATATCTTTTGGGTCCTTGCCGGTGCTCAAAAGCCCGCGGAGAATGGCTCCGCCCATATTTCCTGCACCAGCAAAAGCGATTTTCTGTTCCATCATTTTACTCCTAGCCATTCATTGAGGCTAAAAATTCATTATTGTCCTTGGTCTTCGAGAGCTTATCCCGCATGAATTCCATAATTTCCACGGAGGTCTGCTCTTGGAGGAACCGGCGCAAAATCCAGACGCGGCGAAGAGTATCTTCTGAAAGGAGTAGTTCTTCTTTGCGCGTACCGGATTTGAAAATATCAATAGCGGGCCAAATCCGCTTTTCGGCGATGCGGCGGTCGAGAACGAGTTCCATGTTACCCGTGCCCTTGAATTCTTCGAAGATAACTTCATCCATGCGGCTGCCTGTTTCAATAAGGGCCGTGCCGATAATGGTAAGGGATCCGCCGTTTTCAATTTTTCGGGCTGCGCCAAAGAAGCGTTTGGGGCGTTGCATGGCAAGGGCGTCCACACCACCGGAGAGAATCTTTCCGGAATGGGGTATGACAACGTTGTTCGCACGGGCAAATCTTGTAATGGAATCAAGAAGGATTACCACGTCGTTGCCATATTCGACAAGGCGCTTTGCCTTTTCGAGCATAATGTCTGCGACCTGCGTGTGATGCTCCGGCGGTTCATCGAAAGTCGATGCGATGACTTCGCCTTTTACGTGGCGTCTCATATCGGTCACTTCTTCCGGGCGTTCGTCAATCAAGAGCACGAAAAGCTTGACTTCCGGGTGATTTTGGGCGATTGCGTTCGCTACGTTTTGCAAAAGGACCGTTTTACCTGTACGTGGAGGTGCGAGGAGAATTCCGCGCTGACCTTTTCCGATTGGTGTGAAAAGATCCATGATGCGGGTGGAATATTCGTCCTTTTTCCATTCCAGGTTGAATTTCTGGAATGGGTGAATTGGGGTGAGGTATTCGAAACCGACGCGGCGTTTTGCCCTTTCCGGGGCTTCATAATTGATCGTGTCTATGCGGGCGAGGCCGAAATAGCGTTCGTTGTCGCGCGGTTGTCGCACGAGTCCAGAAATGGAGTCTCCGGATTTGAGCTCAAAACGGCGGATTTGATTCGGACTGATATAGATATCGTCGGGGCCTGCAAGGTAGTTCAAATCAGGATTGCGGAGAAATCCGTAGCCTTCTTTCATGATTTCGAGGACGCCTTCTGTATAAATGGGCGTGCCTTCTCCGCCTGAAGCTCCTAGAATCCGGTAGATGAGGGCTTGCTTGCGTAGGCGTTTTATGTCGGGAATATTGAGCTCGGTAGCTTTTTGTTGCAAATCGAACATCGGAGCATTGCGGAGTTCTCGCCATTTTTGCATCGCTATGGCGATTTTCTCTGGATCTGCCGGGGGCGCTTGGAGCTGGTCGTCCGGAATATCGTCTTGAGGAAGAAAACGGTTGTTGCTATGGCGGTTATTGTTTCGTCCGAACTTATTATTGTTGTGCCGGTTGTTATTGTTGTATTTGTCGAACCGGTTATTACTGTTGTTGTTGTTATTGTTGTATTTGTCGAATCGGTTGTTATTGTTGTTGTTAAAGCGCCGTTCTCCGCCGCCGTTGTATCCTCCGACAGGAGCTTCAGGCATGGGAGCGTCTGCAGCAAATGCGGGATTGTTTTCTGCGGCGCTCATATCTACGCCATTTTCAGAAATTTCTGGAGAGAGTTCGCTTGTGCCGGGTGTTGCTGTGATGGGAGGTTCTACAGAAAGTTCGGAAACGGGGACGTGTTCCTCTTCGGAATCTTCAGATTGAGACGGATATTCCTGCCGATTTTCTGGTACGTTTTCTTGCTCCGTCTGGGATCCGGCTTGTTCGTTTCTTTTTTCGTATGCGTTCCCTGAATTTTCGCTAGTTTCTTGTTCGCTTGCGGAACTATCGGATGCAGGATCTTTTTGGTACTTGCGAGGGCGTCCGCGACTCCGGTGTGGTGCGGGTGCGGAGGCCGAATTGGAGTTTATCTGGTCTTCAGGGAAGGTGATGGGGGCGGCTAGATCTCCCAGGCCTGAAAGGTCTGGAACTTGCGCGTCGGATGGGATGGAATCTGAAATCAATTTGATTTGTGTCGAATCGGGATTTTTTCTCGGTCTTGCCACAGGAACTCCTGCGAACTCTTCCAGAAAAAGGATTTGAGGAAAATCACAAGAATTTTCTGGAGGTGCTCTTTTAATGAGTAGGAATAAGGTAAATGAAGGAGCGTTCTGCTCCATTCCGGGAGCCTAATATAGATAATTATTTTTTTTTTGGCTTTAACCTTTTTCCTAAAATCTATATTGGGGGCGTGGAATCCTTAGAACGTACTTTTGTCGCTCTTGGCAGCAATATCCCTCCCCGCGGACAGCATTTATCCGAGGCTATAGAGATGCTTAAGTGCATATCTCTTGGCGGGTGGAAGGAAAGCTCTATTTATGAAACACCCCCGGTAGGCCCGGAAGGGGAGGATCCCTATTTCAATCAGGTGGTCACCTTTTGGTATGGAAAAGGTTATCCCTCGCTGCTCAATTATTTGAAGGGAACAGAACTTTTTTTAGGCCGTAAGCCTCGCGGGCATTGGGAAAAACGCGAAATAGATATGGATCTCCTCTATTATGGAGAAACTATTTGCAAAGGCCGTCCTACATTACCGCATCCAGAGGCCGCCTCTAGGGGTTTCGTTTTAGTCCCGCTTGTAGAGATCGATCCAGAGTGGGTGGATCCTTTGACTGGGCACACTACAAAGAGCATGCTTTTGAAGCTCAAGGCTTCTGGAGCTTTTTTAGACTTCCCCAAAATGGAGGTAAGCGATGAATGAATCCCTCATCGGTGATGCACCTACGATGAAACTCGATGAACGCATCCGTTTCTTGGCGATAGACGGGGTTATCGGTGTGGGGAAGACTTCGCTTGCTAGAGAGCTTGCAAAACGTTTGGGCGCGAATCTTGTGGAGGAACAATTCGCCGAGAATCCATTTCTTCCCAAATTTTATGAGAATCCGGAAGCTTATGCTTTTCAGGCTCAGCTGTTCTTTCTTTTATCCCGCATCCGTCAATTTGAGGATGCTTTTGTCCAGAATGATCTGTTTCGTCATCTGGTCATCAGCGATTATACTTTTGACAAGGACCGCATCTTTGCTTTGCAGAATCTTTCCGAGAGCGAATATGCGATGTACGATACTGTTTCGGCAACCCTTTCAAAAGAACTCCCGAAACCCGATCTGATCGTCTATTTGCAAGCGGATGTCCAGACTTTGCTTGACCGGATCAAGGGCCGGGGGCGTGAGATGGAAGCCTCAATAGAAGGTAATTACCTCCGCGATTTGCTGGAGCGCTATAACAATCATTTTTGGCATTATACCGATTGTCCTGTTTTGATCATTAATACGGACAACATTGATTTTGTTCACAATCAAAAACATCTGGATTTGGTGTTGAAAGCGATCGCCTCTTCACCAACCCAGACGACGTACATAGTTCCCGAAGGTGGCTGATACATGAAAATAGTCAAGACGATTTCCGAACTTAGAGCTGAACTCCTCCCGTTCAAGATGGCGGGGAAGAGTATTGGCCTCGTGCCGACGATGGGCGCGCTCCACGAGGGGCATGCGAGCCTCATCGACGCGTCAGCTAGGGAAAACGACGTGACGGTTGTTAGCGTATTCGTCAATCCAATTCAGTTTGGAAAGACGGAGGATTTGGACAAGTATCCGCGTCGTTTGGCAAAGGATGCTGAACTTGGGGCGGCTCATGGAGCTTCTTTTGTGTTTGCCCCGGAAGTAGCCGAAATGTATCCCGATGGAGACCCTCTTACTCTCGTGCGCGATGAATCTTTGGAAGGGTTGTATTGCGGTGCTTATCGCCCGGGGCATTTTCGTGGAGTCCTCACCGTTGTTTCCAAGCTGTTCCTCATTTCTGGTGCGAATAAGGCGTATTTTGGCAAAAAGGATTATCAGCAGGCATTTCTCATTCGCCGGATGGTGAAGGATTTGAATTTTGATATTGAAATTCGCGTAATGCCCATTATCCGTGAACAGACCGGACTTGCTCGTTCCAGCCGCAATGAATATATGAGCGATAAGGAACGCGAAGCCGCTATTTCCATTTCAACAGGGCTCAAAGAAGCCAAGGCTGCTTATGATGCCGGTTTGAATAAGGTTCAGCCTCTCCGCGATATGGTCGTCAAACAGATCATTGCGAGTGGTGGACAAGTGCAATTTGTAGAAATTGCCAATATGAATACCTTGCTTGCGTTGCAAGGAGGCGTTATAAACAAAGAAGAAGGTGCCGTGATTCTCGTGGCTGCCTTCTTCGGAAAGACGCGTCTTATTGACAATATCGAGTTGTAATAGGTTAACGACTTTTGATTGATTT
>Ga0172378_10001989_pt1 | contig 19066 bp, 15 predicted proteins | sample GrowelOW332metaG_FD_119755 | JGI IMG/M metagenome (GOLD analysis project Ga0172378, IMG submission 119755) | Groundwater microbial communities from an aquifer near a municipal landfill in Southern Ontario, Canada - Pumphouse #3_1 metaG | ecosystem: Environmental > Aquatic > Deep subsurface >... | reverse complement strand
TTGGATTAAAATTCCATCTTAGTTTTTCAGATGAGAAAAGATAAAGTGCTTGTATAAGTCTTCTCTGCTAAGAAAAATTTCATAGTAGGCATTTTTAATCTTATACCTATAAGTTGGCAGATAATATTTAGTTTTATTTGCTATGAGTCTTCAAGCGGAAAAGATTTAATGCCTTATGAAAATGAGCTGCTTTAGTTTTTCCTCAATTGAAAATAGTCAAAAAATAGAACAAGTTTTCTTCGTTTTATGGATTTTCAAATTGCCGTCTTGTGTTTCAATTATGTAGTATCTGTGGTATCATTTACAAATAGATATTTGTTTAAAAAAAGACGATATGTGCTTTTGTTTATTTTATCTCAAAGGAGTTCCATTATGGGAAAGAAAGCGTTGATTATCGGAGCTGGCCCTGCTGGTCTGACAGCGGCTTATGAATTACTGAAACACAGTGATATTCATCCGGTTATTTTAGAGTGTTCTGGCGATATAGGCGGTATATCCAAGACTGTTTCCTATCATGGAAACCGTATCGATATCGGTGGCCATCGTTTTTTCACTAAAGACGAGAAAGTAAATGCCCTGTGGCAGGAAATCATGCCTTTGCAATCGAAACCAAGCATTGATGATCTGACTTTGGGTATTGAGAAAGATCTTCCTAAGGAAGGACCTGACCCGGAAAAAACTGATGACGTCATGCTTCTGAGAAGAAGAGTTTCTAGGATTTATTTCAACAAACATTTTTTTGATTATCCGATTTCGATGAAATTTGCCACTTTCCGCAACATGGGATTCTGCAACACCATGAAAGCCGGATTTGGCTATCTAGGTTCCTGTGTTCACAAGAGAAAAGAAACCAACCTTGAGAATTTCTACATCAACCGTTTTGGCAAATCTCTGTATCAGATGTTCTTTGAAGATTATACTGAGAAAGTCTGGGGCGTTCATCCGCGTAACATTTCCGCTTCCTGGGGTACTCAGAGAGTCAAGGGCCTATCGTTGTTCAAGACACTGTTAAACGCTCTTACCAAGCCTTTCAAACACGGAAACAAACATACTGAAACCTCCCTTATCGAGCAGTTCTACTATCCTAAAAAAGGTCCGGGTCAGCTCTATGAAGAGATGGCTAAGAAAGTAGTTGCTTTGGGTGGAGAAATCGTCATGAATGCCGAAGTTACCAAAGTCATCCTCGATAAAGACAATAAAGTCGCGAAGCTTATTGTCAACCATAATGGCGTTGATGAGGAATTCACTGGTGATTATGTCATATCCTCAATGGCAATCAAGGATCTGGCTATGGCTTTAGGAGAGGATAAGACCGGCAAAGAAGTCTATGATATTGCAACTAACCTTCCTTATCGAGATTTTATTACGGTTGGTCTGCTTCTCGATAAGCTGAAGATTCATAACACAACCAAAATAAAGACTCTCAATAATCTGGTTCCTGACAATTGGATTTATGTCCAGGATCGCGGAGTTAAGATGGGACGAATCCAGATTTTCAATAACTGGTCGCCTTATATGGTTGCTGATCCGATGCATAAGGTTTGGATCGGACTGGAATATTTCTGCAATGAGGGCGATGAGATGTGGAAATCTTCCGATGAGGTCTTTATCAAGAAAGCCGTCGATGAACTGGTATCAATCGGTGTCATAGATTCACCAGCCGATGTCTTGGATTCTGCTAAGTTCAGAATCAAAAAAGCATATCCGGCCTATTTTGGCACTTATGACAAGTTTGATGAAGTCAAAGATTATCTCAATACTATACCTAATCTATATTGTGTCGGCAGAAACGGCCAGCATCGATACAACAATATGGATCATTCCATGGCCTCAGCCATGGAGGCTGTAGATATCATTATCAACAACAATCCCGATCATAGCAAGATCTGGTCCGTCAACACTGACCAATCCTACAATGAGGAAAAGAAGCAAAAATAATGGATATCACCGCTGCAAATGAGTTGCCGCTTCCAAGAGTGAAAAAATCAATATCCAAGCCTTTGCGTTTTTTATATGAGTTCCTTTTCTATTTGTGTCTGTTTGTTTTCGCTTTGGTTTTCTATATTGTTATCACACCTTTGTTCAACACTCCCAGAAATGGTGTCGTCGCTCAGTCTTTCACCATTTTACTTTTGGCTATCTTAGGAGGTGTCTTCTATTATCTGAAGAAAAACGGAAGAGTAGATCAGAAAACCATTTTATTGTTTATGATTCTAGTCGGTTATTTTATAAGATTAGGATATATCCTATATACTCCAGGCAGTGCCAGACAGCATGATACTTGGTCAACCAACTATGATGGCCATTTTGCCTATGCCGATATCATCTTTACTACGGGTGCTTTGCCGACCACTAACGCCTATCAGTTCTATCATCCACCGCTCAATTCTTTGATAGATGCTGGATTCATGCACGTCTTTGAAGGAATAACCTCTTTCGTCAACAGCCATATGATCTGGCTGACTGGCGGTATTGGCTTAGCTGAAACCCATGAAGCCTATTTCTCAGCCTGCCAGGTTCTTACTTTGATGTATTCAACTCTCATCATGGAGTTTGCCATTCGCTCTTTCAGCCGTCTTAAACTCAAGGGGTCAGCTTTTTATTTGGCTAGTGCCTTTATCTGCTTCTTCCCCAGATTCATACAGCTATCCGGACAGCTTAATAACGATATCCTTACTATCATGTTGTCTTTTGCAGGCGTTTATTTCACTTTGAGATGGAAAGATACTGATAGTTGGCTTGACATCATCTTGATTGCAGTGACTATCGGTTTATCGATGATGACTAAACTAAGCGGCGCTGTTGTCTGTCTTCCAATTGCCGTGCTCTTCATCTGGAAGTTCATACAGGTGATAAAGAACAAGAACGGCCTAGTCAGAACGATTATGCAGTTTATCGTCTTCTTGGCTATCTGTGCACCTTTAGGCCTTTGGTTCCAAGTTTATGCCAAAATCAGATTTGATCAGAGCTTCGGCTTTGTTTTCGGTAATCTGAATGATGCTTTATCAGTGAGTCAGTATAATTTCTTTGAACGCTTTCTTACTCCTTTTGCCGGTGATTTATTCAACAACGGCATCTTCTGCAATGCTTTCGAGGACTATAACCTATTTACCTACACTATGAAATCAGCAATCTTCGGTGAGTTCTCCTTCTGGCAAGGCGAAGGATTTGGTTTCCTGGCTGTTGTTTCTAATTATCTGGTGACTTTGTCTACTATCGTCTTATTCGTTATCTTGGCTTTCAAGAAAAAGTTTAACCTTCTAAGCAAAGAATGGGTCTTTGCTTGGACGATGTTCTTAGCCTTTGTCTTCTCTCAGCTTTTCTTCAATATCAAGATGCCATATGGTTGCACGATGGACTTCCGTTACATGGTTCCTATTGTTCTGCCTATGGGTTATCTTATCGGATCAATCGATGAACAGCTTAGAGCTATGTCAAAAGGTTATCAGATTACCGGCAGGGTTTATCGTTATTCCGTCTATGCTTTCTTAGGAAGTTCAATGCTGTTTTATATGGTTTGCATCTAAATCTAGATTTATTTGGAGAATAACAGTAAGTCTACATTCCTTCTATAAATCATTTCTCAGTTCCGGCAACAAAAAAAGAGGCCGCTGGTGCGACCTCTTTTTGCTTAATTGCTATTAGGCAGCTTTCTTTTCGTTGTCGGCGATAGCTTTCTTGGCAGTCTCAGCGAGATTGTGGAATTCAGTCGGATTGGTTCCGGCTAATTCACTTAACATCTTACGGTTGAGTTCGATGTTAGCAAGCTTCATTCCGAACATGAACTTGGAATAGGAGATACCTTCGGCCTTGCAGGCAGCGGAGATACGTCTGATCCAGAGTTTACGATAGTCCTGTTTACGTTCCTTACGTCCGTTGAAGGCATAAGCATCAGCGCGTAATACAGCTTCCTTAGCAGTCTTGTAAAGTCTTCTATGTCCGCCGAAGTAACCTTCGGCTCTCTTCATGATACGCTTACGATTTGCGTGTCTTACGGTTCCACCCTTGACTCTCATTATTTCATTTCCTCCGGTTGTTAGGCGATCAGATTCTTCATTCTCTTAGTTTGCGTGTTGTTGAGATATCTGGCCTTTCTATTGTGTCTGATCAACTTGTGGGTCTTGTTGTGAGAAAGATGGGAAGTGTTCTGATTCCACTTCTTGATCTTGCCGGTGGCAGTGATCTTGAATCTCTTGACGGCTCCACGTTTACTCTTCATCTTAGGCATGTGAATGTCCTCCTATTTTTTTGTAGACTTCGGGCTAAGCATGACGAAGTAGTCTTTGCCTAGTAACTCAGGCTGCTTCTCCATTACGGAATAGTCTTTGACCAGATCCAGGAAGGTTTTGAGCGTGGTTTCTACAATATCCATACGCTGCATCATTCTTCCCTTGATGTAGACAGCGACCTTGACCTTCATGCCTTCTTGTAAGAAGCCGATGGCAGCCTTAGCCTTTGTCTCCAAGTCATGCTTATCTGTAGTGGCAGTGAAGCGAATCTCCTTAAGCACGGTCTTTTTCTGATTCTTCTTCATCTCTTTCTCTTTTTTGTCCTGCTCAAATTTGTACTTTCCGAAGTTGATGATTTTGCATACGGGAGGTACGGCATTGGGGGAGACACAGAAGAGATCGAGCTGCATATCCATAGATTTCTGAAGAGCGACTCTAAGCGGTACGACGCCAAAGCTCTCTCCTTCAGGCCCTATTAAAAGGACTTCCTTGAAATGGATTCTGTCGTTGATCAGTTCACGATCGTAATTGCTTCTTGGACGAAACTTTTGCTGTCCCTGCTGATAATTGTTATATATAAGACTCTTCCTCCTTGGATTTTTGTGAAAAAAAGCGGGTTCTCGTACTTGAGAAACCCGCTTATAAATACCAGTGATGATTATCTTATTTGTTTAGATAGAATGATAATCAGGCATTTGACCTACCGGAACGTTATCCAGTCAGGTGAGAACGGGTGTCCTCTTTCCTAGTTGCGATTTTTCGCAAGTAATAGTATAAGTGGTCTTCGTTCTTTTGTCAACATCATTTACAGTTTCAATGCCATTTTAAGATGTGGGATACCAGCATCTAAGAAGGCATTGTGGTCTGTTACTTCAAATCCGAGCTTTTCATAGAAACCGACAGCGTGGGTCTGTGATTCTAGAAAGACTGTATACCCCTGGTAGTCTTTTCTCAGGTAGTCGAGAAGAAAACTCACTAATTGATAGCCGGCTTCTTTTCCTCTTTCTTCCTTTAAGACTGCGACTCTTCCAAGATGAAAAGACTCAGTCTTTGAATCAGTGAAAAGACGAAGAGTGCCAATAGGTTTATTATCCTTATATATAAGGAAGTGTCTGGCATCTTGGTCTCTCCCGTCGATTTCCTCTTCGGGACTGACTTTTTCTTCTTCGATGAAGACTTTGGCTCTGATTTCAAAACAAGAGATCATCTCCTTGGCGGAGACGACCTCTTTGATTTGATAATTTACTGAATTATTCATTTTGATCGGCCTGAACAGCTCAATGTTTACTTGACAGTACCGAAGATTCTATCACCGGCATCGCCTAAGCCAGGGCAGATATAGGCGTGATCATTGAGGCATCTGTCTAAGGCACCGACATAGAGATTTACATCGGGATGCTTTTCACAGAAGGCCTTGATTCCTTCAGGAGCAGCGATGATGCAGATGAACTTGATGTTCTTGGCACCCTTTTCTTTCAACAGATTGACAGCATCGATAGCAGAACCGCCAGTTGCCAACATCGGATCGAGAACATAGACTTCTCTTTCTTCGAGGGAGGACGGCAGCTTGCAATAATATTCATGGGGTTTGTGAGTCACGGGATCACGATATAATCCGATATGACCGACACGGGCAGAAGGAACTAACTGCAGCATTCCATCAACCATACCTAAGCCAGCTCTGAGAATAGGAACAAAGACTAATTTCTTTCCGGAGATCATAGGTTCCATGGCTACTTCAATAGGAGTCTGGACTTCTACATCCTTGGTAGGAAGATGACGAAGGGCTTCATAGCCTTCCATGACGGCAATCTCACGTACTAGACGACGAAACTCGTTGGTGCCGGTGTTGACGTCTCTTAAGAGGGTGATCTTGTGAGTCAAAAGAGGATGCTTGAGGATGGTAACGTTCTTGTATTCCTTAACATCGAATTCCATATGGCTTTCCTCACTTTCCGTAGAGTATTATATCTAAATAAAGTTTCTTTAAAAGAAAAATCGTAAGTTATTATTTTTTCTTCGTCTTCTTTTCCTAATTGAAAATAGATATTATCAGCTTTAATAGGCGTGACAAAAGCAAAACCCGGCTTGAAGGAATCATATTTTTTTCGGTTGTCATCAATCCTTCTTTGGAAAAAAAGCCTTTTGTCATAGAATAGAGGCTATGAAAAGATCATTTGACATCATTTACGAAGACAGATACATGTTGGCCGTCTATAAGAAAGGCGGTCTTTTGACTATCGGCACCGAAAGAGATCCCCGTCACTGCCTCTATCATTATGTCCGTGAGTATCTTAACGGAAAGAAGCAGCGCGTCTTTGTCGTTCATCGTCTTGACAAAGATACTTCCGGCATTGTTCTTTTTGCCAAGGATATCGACACCAAAGAATATCTGCAGTCCTTCTTTGAAGAAGGAACAGTCGATCGTTATTACGAGTGCGTGGTCAAAGAAAGACTTCCTCTTGATAAAGACTATGAAATAGTTCAGTATCTCTGCTTTGACGAGAGAAGCGGAATGGTATATGAAACCAGAGACAGATCAAAAGGAAAAAGAGCGGTCACGCTCTTTCATACGAACTCTTATTCTAAGCATGGAACTGTTCTGGATATCAAGATTCTGACTGGAAGACGAAATCAGATAAGACTTGCTCTTCAAAAGCTTCAGCTGACTCTTATCGGCGATAAGAAATATAGCGGAGACGGCAATAAGACTATGCTTTTAAATGAATATGAGATAGTTTTCCCGCCGGAATGCGATATTAGACAGAAGAGCTTTTTCTGTGAACCTAAATGGCTGAAAAACGAAGAACAAAACAGTTCGAAGCCTAAACAATTGTAAAAAAATATCAGTTTCTATATAATCTCAACGCATATGAAGAATTTAATAAGGAACGCAAATATGGTAATAACAATAGTTGTTGATATGTTTGGAGAAGAAAATAACGGTACAACCGTTACGGCAATGCGCGAAGCTAAGATTCTTACCGAACTTGGCAATGAAGTCAGAATCATGGCCTATTTTCCTCCTAAGCATGTTGATGTGTCAATGTATAAGACTTATCAGCTACGTCATTTCAAATTCCCTGTTTTTGAAAAACTGATTGAGAATAACGGCATGTTTATCGCTGATATTCATCCGGAAGACTATCCCGCAGTCAGAGATTTCATCGCCGGCAGTGATGTTGTTCATATGTTTCTTCCTTTCAGAGTAGAGAAGAAAATCAGAGAGATTGCTGTCGCCATGGGAATCGCCGTGACGAGTGCTTTCCACTGCCAGCCCGAGAATATCTCCTATAACATCAATATGGGTCATTGGCACGGACTGAACAATTTCATTTATCGGATGTTCTATCGCTGGATTTATAAATATACCCGTCATATTCATACACCAAGTGAGATGATGAAGGATCAGATGAAGCTCAACAAGTATAAGAATATCATTCATCCTATTTCTAATGGCGTCTCTCCGGCCTTTGTTCCGATAGCAACTGAAAAGCCGGCTGTTTATAAAGACAAGTTTGTCATTCTGATGGTTGGAAGACTGTCAGGGGAGAAGAGACAGGATCTGCTGATAAAGGCTATCGGCCATTCCAAATACAATGACAAGATCCAGTTAATTCTCTGTGGTCAGGGACCAAAGAGAAAGAAATACGAACGTCTTTCCAAAAAGTATCTCAAGAATCCCTGCCTGTTTGAATTCCTCAGTCAGACCGAACTTCTCAAAGTCATCAACTACTGCGATTTATATGTTCATGCCTCCGATGCCGAAAGCGAAGCTATCGCCTGTATTGAGGCCTTCTGCTGTGGCAAGGTTCCGATTATTTCCGATTCTCTCTATAGTGCCACTAATCATTTTGCCTTAGACAACAACTGTCTTTTCAAGGCCGGAGATTATAAGTCTCTTCAGGATAGAATCGAGTTCTTCATGGAACATCCGGAATTCGAAAAGTCTTTGTCTGACAGGTATGTAGAATACGGCAGGGACTTTGAAATCGTGCACTGTGTTGAAAAACTCAGCAACATGTTCAAAGACGAATATCGAGATCATCGGGAAGACATGCGCATGGAGAGAGCCTTCTGCACCAATAAGGGTGAAAGAAGACGTATCAGAAAAGCAGCCAAGTATGCTCATATCGACAATCCGGTCATCTTCAAAAAGTCGGTGATATAGTCTAAGAAAGTCCTGGTCGATTCCAGGGCTTTTTTCTTTATTTTCAGTTAAGATCTGTTAATTTCGATTCTGAGACTGTATATTAATCCTGATGAGTAATTCTTTTCTGACCAATCGGTCTGAAGTGACTTTTCTGAATAAGATCAAGCTGTGTCTTAATCGATGCCGTTCTTTTAAATTGTCCGTGTCTTTTATAAAAAAGGCCGGCCTTGTTCTTTTACAGCAGGAAATAATCCAGGCTCTTGAAAGAGGAGCTCAGGGTCAGATAATAACTTCCGGATATCAGAATTTCACTGATATTTCTTCTTTGGAGATCTTCAATGACTGGCAGAGGAAATATCCTAATTTCAGCTGTCACTTCGATCTTGACTCTTTTGGCGATGACGGTTTTCACTGCAAAGGATATCTATTTGAAGGTGACAGAGGTTTCGAGATGATTGTCGGTTCTTCAAACATAACCAGATTCGCATTGCTGAAGAATGTTGAATGGGATGTGTCTTTGTCAGACAAAGAGAGATTCGGGTCTTTCGATGACAGTCTTATGGAATTTGATGTTCTTTGGAAGAAGACAGCTCCGCTGACTTCAGAACTGATTCACGCTTATCAGATCAGGCTAGCCTATGCCATTGAAAAGTGGGATATGGATTATGTCTCCTCTATGAATGGCTCTAGCATCAGACCTAACTATATGCAGAAGATGGCCATGAAGGATATCAGACGTTATCGTGATATGGGGGCGACAAAGGCCTTAGTCGTCGCTGCCACAGGTTCCGGCAAGACATATCTTGCTGCCTTTGATGCTTTGAATTATGGAGCTAAGAGACTTCTTTATATTGTTCATCGTGAAAGCATTCTTGTTGATGCCAGAAAGTCGTTTATTAAAGTATTCTCTGATAAAAAGATTACATTTGGATTATTTACAGGCGAGAAGAAAGAACTGGATTGTGATTTTGTCTTTGCTACCAATTCCGAGATGTCCAGGCATCTTGAGACATTTGATCCCAAGGAATTTGATTACATCATCCTTGATGAATGTCATCATTCTACAGCTGATTCTTATCAGAAAATCATTCAGTATTTCCACCCGAGTTTTCTTTTAGGACTGACAGCCACCCCTGACCGTATGGACAATAAGGATGTTCTTCAGGTCTTTGATAAGAACATTCCTTATCAGCTTTCTATTGCAGATGCTCTCAACAATGATCTGATTGTCCCTTTCAAGTATTACGCCATCCGTGATGAATACGTTGATTATTCTTTGGACAAAACTGATTATCAGCTGATGATAAACCAGATTGTATCGCCTGAAAACTGCTCCTTTGTCGATGAACAGATAAAGAGCCATCTGCCTGTCAACGGAAAACTGAAAGCTATCGGATTCTGCCGTAATATTCAGCATGCTCAATTGATGAGCCAGAGAATGAATGATTTAGGCTATCACACGAAGTATCTTACTGGAAATAATGACACCGGTGAGAGAATAGAGTCTTTCAAAGAATTATCTGATGAGAATGATCCTCTTCAGATTATTTTCGCCGTTGATATTCTAAACGAAGGCGTTGATGTGCCGGCTATGAATATGGTTCTATTCTTAAGACCCACTCAGTCACAGACTATCTTTATTCAGCAGCTGGGACGCGGACTGAGAAAATATGAAGGCAAAAACTATCTGACCGTTCTTGATTTTATCGGCAGCAGTTATCAGAGAAGTGTTCAGATAGCGCTGGCTCTTTCTTCTCTGAAGCCTAACACTGTCATAGAAAAACCTGCTCTTTGTGCGTTGGTCACGGATAATTTCAGACAGCTTGGCCTTCCTATCGAAGTCTTTATGGATGAGAAATCAAAAGAAGAGATTCTCAACTATATTTCCAGAACTAATTTCAACAGCAAGGATTTCCTGAAAGGCGATTACCTGAAATTCAAAGATTATCTCCATAGTGAGACTTATCCTTCCCATATGGATTATCTCAATGATGCCTGCGCTCCGGATTTGATGAGATTCATCAATTCTCGGGTAAATGGGACCATGAATGGCTGTTACTATAACTTCCTAAAGAAGATGGAAGAGGAGAATATTCCTTTGTTTACAGAAGATGAAGTCGAAATACTGGAAGACTTAAGCCAGCTTCTTCCTCTGATAAGACCTGATGATTATTCAATCTTCCTATCGCTTTTATCGGGTGACAAAAATGTTGACGAACTGGCAGAAGACGATAAGAAATACGGGATATTCAAATCCGGCCAGTTTGAAAACGCGCTTCGCTTTCTTGAGGGAAAACTATATTCAGATAATGAACAGGCTTCTAAGAAGTGGCTCATCGTCAAAAAGGAAAACGGACTTTATCATCTGGATTCATCTTCTTTCAGCGATGAGTTCCAAGCGCATCTCTTAGATCTTCTAAATTATGGATTAGAGAGATTCAGAAGCGAATACGGAATGTTCGAAGGTGATTTCAGTCTTTATGGGAATTACACAACCTCAAAAGTCATGATGGTCTTGAATCAGAAAAAACTTCAGTATATGAAGGGCACTATGTATGACGGCGACCACGGAGTTCTTTTTGTCGGATTGAAAAAAGATGCTTCGATCAGCGAAAGACTGAAATATGCTGATAAGTTCTTATCCCCCGATGTCTTCCAATGGGAATCGGAAGTGGGGTGCGATTTTAATTCGGCAGTCGGAAAGAAAGTGCTGAATTTCAAGAAAGTCTCTTTATTTATCCGCAAAGTAAGAGAAGAAGACGGAATAAGAATGCCGTATCTTTATGTCGGAGAAGGCAGGATGACTAATCCTCGTCTGAGTGCAAATCCCGGAAGGACGCTTTTATTCGACATCATCCTTGATCACAGAGTTGACATCACGCACCGGGATGAACTGTTGGTTCCTGAAAAGAATGAAGGAGAAGACAAATGAAATGCGTTAAAGCGGCGGCCGCCATGATTGTCGATCACAATCGCTTTTTAGTCGCTCAGAGAGGATATGGCGAATTCAAAGACCTCTGGGAGTTTCCAGGCGGAAAAGTAGAATTGAACGAACAGCCGGAAGAGACGATTATCCGCGAAATCAAAGAAGAATTAAATGCTGACATCATTGTTGATGCACTGATTACAAATATTGAGCATGACTACAATACATTCCATTTATCAATGGAATTATTTGCCTGCCATCTTAATGGCTGAAGTATAGAATTGCTAGAGCATGAGGCATCGAAATGGATCACGGCCGCTGAGATGGATTCAATTGATTTTCTGCCCGCTGACAGAAAAGCCCTGCCTTTTATAAAAGACTATTTTACAAAGAAGAAATAAGCTTTTCTTTAATTGTGCTGTCGATGTTTTTCACCTGTTCTTTCAGGTGTTCTTTTGTGCCGTCAGTTTTGATGATGAAATCCAGCTTATGGTGATTCTTATCATATGAATTGAGATTGTTGAATTTCAAACGGTCCTGGATATTCCTGTCTCCTCTTTCTTTCAGATGTTCTTCCTGTTTTGTCGTTTCACAGCCTACAAGATAAGTGAAGCCTTTATCCATCTTGGCATCAAATAAGAGGGGCACTTCAACCGCTTTGCCAAAGCCGTCGTTTTCGATGATAAACTCATTGACTCTTCTTCTGATTTTAGAGAAGATGAAATTTTGATAGTTTCTCTTGAATACTTTATCGGAAACGAGCTTTTCAGATACTAAGACCTTGTCTACTTCTGGATTGAAGATATCGGGGAATTTCTTTTTGAGATCGGCAAGAAAATCCTTGTCTTGATAAAGCTTTCCGACTTCTTCATCGCAGGACATAGTCTTATAGCCTAATTCTTTAAAGTAGGAAAGAGCGAGGCTTTTTCCTGAGCCGATCTTACCGGTTATGGCCAGGGAGACACCGGTATGCTGACATTTAGGGCAATAAGAAGTTCCTCTTCCCTCCAGCTTTCTTTTCTCGATCTTGAAGGTCTTGCATCTTAGGCATTCTTTTCCGTCTCTTGAATATACCTTGAGGAAATTCTGGAAAGAACCCTCTACATCTTCAGTGGCTTTATAGCTTCTTACAGTGGAGCCGTGGTTTTTGATTGACTGAGTCAGGATTCTAATGGAATTTGAAAGTATGTCTTCGCAATTCTTTAACGTTATTTTGTTTCCTGGCATAAAAGGAGAAATCGAAGAGGCAAAGCATACTTCATCAGCGTAGATATTCCCTAGTCCTGACATGATGGTCTGATCTAAAAGGAGCTCTTTGATCGGCTTTTTCTTTGTCTTATAGATGTCAAACAGATATTGGGGATCTTCGATTTCAAAGGGCTCTTTTCCTAATTCCTCCAAGGGTCCTTCTTCATCTTTTTTAAGATAGTAGGAGACACCGAATTTTCTGACATCGTAAAATGCCAATCCTTCTTGGTCGTTTTTGAAAGGAATGAAGAGAGAAAGATGAGAAGAGGAGTGGTTATCCTTATCGACCACGAATAATTTCCCTTCCATCCTCAGATGGAAAAGAACCTGATGGTCGTCATTGAGAAGGAAGAGAAGGAATTTTCCTCTTCTTCTAATTTCAGTGATGGTCTTGTTTTCCAATCCCTGCACGTATTCATTGAGAGGAGTCTTGATCATCCCCTTGAAAAAGACTTCCGGCTTATCAAATGTCTTATTGACTATCCTTTTTGACAGTTCACGTCTGACAGTCTCGACTTCTGGAAGTTCTGGCATATCAGTGAGCCTCATACCAGTCGACACTGGCTTCTCCTTCGACTTTGAAGGGGACGTTCATTGGTATGGCTTTTTCCATGCATTCTCTGAGGATTGGCAGCACTTTGTCTAATTCTCTGTCAGGGACTTTGAACAAGAGCTCATCGTGAATCTGAAGAATGATCTTTGTTTCGAATCCTTCCAGGGCCTTCTGACACTTGACCATGGCGACCTTGATCAAGTCAGCCGCTGATCCCTGAATGACTGTGTTGACAGCTGCTCTTTCAGAGAATGATCTTAAGATTCTGTTCGTGGAATTGATGTCTTTGAGATATCTTCTTCTGTTGAGGACAGTTGTCACATAGCCTTTTTCTCTTGCACTGTTTATGCATTTGCTCTGGAACTCATCAACACCTTCAAAACTTGACTTGAAGCTTTTGATGAGCAAAGAGGCTTCATCGCGGGGGATATCAAGCTGCTGTGACAGACCGAAGGGAGATATTCCGTAGACGATTCCGAAGTTGACCGCTTTGGCTTTTCTTCTCATTTCACTGGTTACTTCATCCATGGGTACATTGAAGACACGGCTGGCTGTTGCCCTATGAATATCGTATCCTTCTTTGAAAATGTCTAAAAGAGCTTTGATATTGCCGACTGAAGCCAAAACACGTAACTCAATCTGAGAATAATCGAGAGAGAGAATTTTATATTTGTGGTCAGGATAGAAGAACGCTCTTCTGATATTCTTGCCTTCTTCGTTTCTGATGGAGATATTCTGGAGATTGGGTTCCGACATTGAAAGTCTTCCGGTAGAAGTTAGAGCCTGGTTATAGATGGCGTGGATTTTATTGTCTTTTCCGATGTGCTTTGGGAGAGAAGACGTATAACCTGATACCAGCTTGTTATAGATTCTGTATTCCATGATGAGAGGAATAATCGGATGGTCTTCTTTATGGGCGTTGAGAACGTCGATGCCGGTTCCTTTTTCGCCTTTGAATTTGGTGATGCCTAAATCAGTAAAGAGAACTTCTTCCAGCTTCTTAGGGGAGTTGATATTGAACTCCTGATTGGCCAATTGATAGATTTCTCTTTGCAAAGAGTTCAATTTCAACTGATATTCATCATCGATACTCTTCAAAGTATCCAAATCGATTGGAAATCCTTCAATTTCCATCTTTGCCAAGACATCAGCAAGTGGCATTTCAACGTCTTGGAAAAGCTTTGTCTCCTCGTTGTTCTGCAAATCTTCGATGACTTTGTCTTTCAAGTCCATGGCATATGACAAAGTCTGACAGGCGATGTTCTTGTTGGCATCCAGGGAGATTCCATAAGATAAGAAGAGAGAATCTCTCTTTTGGCCGCAGTCAGGGTTGATGAGGTATGTTGCCAAAAGAAGGTCAAAAGTCACGCCTTTGATTTCCGGATATCCGTAGCGGCTTAAAAGAACCGACAGGCCCTTGAAATCATAAACGGTCAGTTCTTTCTTTTCAGCCTTCAAAAACTCTTTGAAGCCGCTGTCGTTTTTGGCATCGGCTTCTTTAAGCAGATAAATGCTGTCATCGCCGCCTAAAAGAAAACTATATAAAGAGGAAGTGTTTTCGTTTTCACTGCCTGAGTCATAGGTGATTCCCAGAATATTTTCCTTTATTTCGGAAAAAGAAGAAATTTCAATGAGCTTTCTTTCTTTATAGGGAGAAGTATTCTCATCTTTGTTTTTCTCATCGTATGAGGAGAAGAAGGAGTCCAGAGACATCTGCATCGATTCCGAGGAATCTTTTATACCAGGCATTCTGTCAATTGAAGACAAGAACTGACTGAGCTGGTAACGGAGATAGAATTTTGAGAGCTTTCCTTTTTCATAGGGCTGGTACAGGGACTTTGAATAGGCGTCTTCCATATCCAGAGAGGTATCGATGGCTGCCAGTTTCTTTGAAAAGAGAGCGTCTTCTTCTCCGGCGATAATTTTCTGATTGGTTTTGCTGTCTGGATGCTCTTTGCAGAAGGAGATGACGTCTTCAAGATGGCCGTGTTCTTCGAGAAGCTTCTTGGCTGTCTTTTCTCCTACGCCTTTTATTCCCTTGTAGTTATCAGAGCTGTCTCCGGCCATGCCCTTATAGTCGACGATCTGATCGGCGTTCAAGCCGAAAGCCTCGTAGATATTATCCTGAGTCAGAACCATTGTTTCGGAAAGACCTTTTTTCAGCAGCTCAACGGAGACGTTTTTTCCTAATTCCAAAAGCTGGAGGAAATCGTGGTCAGAGGTGAAAAGACGGACTTCGTCCCCTTTTGAGCAGGCGTATTTTGCCATAGAGCCAGCTAAGTCATCGCCTTCATAGCCTTCTTTCTCTTCCCAGTAGATATTCATGCTTTCTAGCATTTCTCTGGCTATTGGCATCTGAGCGATAAGCTCAGATGGAGCCGGTTTTCTTTGGGCCTTATAATCGGCAAATTCTTTTTTTCTCAGTGTCGGAGAACCGGTGTCAAAGGCAACAAAAAGACTGTCGCCTTCACTGATTTTCATCTTTATCTTCTTGATGAGATTATGAAAAGCAAAGATGGCATTGATTGGAATGTTATCTTTAGTCGTCATGATGTTTCCGGTATAGGCTGTGGAATAATAGGCTCTGAATAGAAGTGAATTGCCATCGACGATATAAGTTTTTTTCATTTTGTTACCTTCTTTCCAAGATATATGAAGTCATAAGGAGTTATGCGATTCCAGGAAAAGTCTCCGCTGACTAGGATAAAGGCGTTCTTCAAAGCCTCTTTGCTTCCTTTTACTTCAATCTGATAGTCTTTTCTGCCATCGGTTGCGGCAAGATAATGATGCATCTCCAAGTCGGAATCGTCGGTGATTATGAGAGTCTTATAGCCGTCCTTATGAGCAATCTTATTTAAGTCTGCGGAGAGTATGGAACCTAAGACGGTCTTTTCAAGATAGAGTCTTTTCCCGATGTCTTCGCCGTCCTTCTTAAGAGCGGGGACATTGGAATCGCTGAATCCCATCTTGGCAAAAGACATGTAATCATCAAGCTTGGAAGACATCTCTTCTCGGTTCTTTTCCAGAGAATCGAAGACACCGGCCTTAATCAGAGAGTCGATGCTCTTCTCTTCGTTAAAGGAGACAAACTCCTCTGTCCTCTTACAGAAAGAATAGAAGCTTGAGAAGGGACCGTTCTTATCTCTTTCGGCGACTATCTTCTCGAGCAGATTCCTGTCTGTTGCGGAAACGCCGGAAAAAGGCAGGTATATCTCTTTGCCCTTTATTAGTATATCTTTGAGTTTTGAAGTGTTGATGTCAGGTACTCTGATGACATATTGTCTTTCATTGATTTCTTTCTGTAGAAAAGACATCTCAAGAGAAGAAAGAGAGGTGTTCTGCAGGGAGACAGAATAGAATTCTTCAGGGAACAGGGCTTTGTAGTAAAGAAGTGTATAGGAGATGAGGGCATAGCTGTAAGAATGTGATTTGTTGAAACCGTAGTTGGCAAATTTTTCAATGTCCTTATAGATGCTTTCAGCGGTTTCAGCCTTGATATCGTTTGCGATTGCACCTTTGATGAACTTGTCTTTGTATTCTTCCATCTTCTGAAGATTCTTTTTTGAGATGGCACGGCGGAACAAGTCGGCATCGGAAGCCGAAAAGGAAGCTATTTCCTTAACGGCTTCGATGACCTGTTCCTGATAAATCATGATTCCGTATGTGTCTTTGAGTATTTTCCCTAATCGCGGATCCAGATAGGTGACTTTCTCAAGACCGTCTTTTCGTTTGGCATAAGTGCTGATGTAAGCCATTGGTCCTGGTCGGTAAAGAGCGAGAAGGGCAGCCAGATCTTTGAAGCTGTTAGGCTTGAGAGTCTTGATGGCTTTTCTCATTCCGCTTTTCTCTAACTGGAAAATATAGGCGAGATCTCCGTCATTCAGTATTTTGTAACAGAGCGGGTTATCGAGATCTGACATGATATCAGGAATTGTCTTCGAATTGTCCATGATCTGTTTTTCGATGTTCTTGATGAAAGTGAGGTTAGACAATGAAAGAATATCGCATTTCAAAAACCCCATTCTTTCCATATTGGGGAATTCATATAAGGCAATGCCGGTCTTTCCCTGGCTTAAGGGACAGGATTTATATATTTCATCTTCGTTGATGATGATACCGGCCGGATGATTAGAGGTATTGATGGGAATTCCTAGAAGAGAGTCAGCTTTCATGACCAGATCTTTATAGTAGGGGTCTTGAAGAAGGGCATCGAGTTTCGGTCCTTTGAAAGTGTCATTTAATGCGTCTTTGAAGTTGTCAGCAGTCTCAGGTATGGAGGAGGTAAGTTTTTTCAGTCTGACCGGTGAGAAGGAGAGAGCGTTTCCTATAAGATTCAGGGCACTTCTCGGTCTCAGTCTGACAAAAGTGATGATATCGGAGACATGGGTCTCACCATATTTTTTTCTGATATAAGATATGATTTCGTTCCTTCGGTCATCTTCGAAATCAATATCGATATCAGGCATATTGGATCTCTTGGGATTGAGGAATCTTTCAAAGGAAAAATCACATTTGATCGGATCGAGAGCTGTGATGTCTAAGGCATAGGTCACTAATGATCCGGCGGCCGATCCTCTTCCAGGTCCTATCTTGATAGAGGAGCTTTTTGCAAAGCGAACATAGTCGGAGACTAAAAGAAAATAGGAAGAAAAGTTCATTTTTCTTATCGTGTCGAGTTCATAGGAGAGACGATTGATGTAGTTCTGTGGCAGGTCTTTGCCGATTTTGTTCATCAGTCCTTCAACAGCCATTTTTTCCAATTTGGAATTATCATCCGGAAAAGAGATGGGTTTTCCTCTTCTGGCAAAGAAATCAAAGTGGCATTTGTCAGCCAGTTCAATAGTCCTATCCATATCTTCCTGGCGGTAGAGAGTGGACAGAGCTTTTTCAGACAAGAGAAAATATGGTCCGGTTTCCGGTAGAATATCGACTTTTTCCTTCTTTAGGGCTTTATAGAGAAGAGCAGTTTTATAGGCGTCGCTTTTCCTGATATACAAAGACTTGGGAAAAGCGACAGTCTTGTATGAACAGTTACTGCAGAAATCATATAAGGCCGGCATCTCATTGATATCGACTTCGTTGGAGATGATTATCCCCACATAGAAGTCATCCTGGAAGATATGACTGTAGCTGAAAAGCTGAGAGGCTATCGCATTTAAATAGGTGGAATCGCGATAATCATCTCTTTCAGTATCTAAGACAAGTATCAGGCCTTCATGGTATAAGGAAAGAATATCAGATCCCAGTACCTCTAGTTTTCTAGAGATGATCTCACAGAGATTAAGATAGCCCTGTTCGTTTTTTATGTATAGAACACCGTCTAAAGGCAATTTAAATGCGGTAGCCAGACTGACTCGGCATCCGAATATCGGCTTTAATCCATATGTTTTTGCACTATCGGCAAATGAGGGATAACAGAAAAAGGAATGGTCTTTGACTGCCAATCCCTGGTATCCGAGTTCTTTTGCTCTTTGACAGTATTCTTCAGGCAGGATTGAAGAATCTTTGAAGTCATAAGCAGTGACTGTGTTTAGTTGATAATAACTCATATATATATTATAAACTAAAAACATCAAGCCTTGTCTTACAATGAGTTTTAATTAACAGACTCATCAGTATTTGTTTTCTTTTTGTAATGATAATTAACAAAAACAGATACAAAACTATTCTTTGCTGTCTGTATCAGTTTTGATTTTAGCTAGAACAGCTGATGAATTTTCGTCAATATTGTTTTTCTTAAATGTGAACCAGGTTCTTGTATTATTTGAAACCATGATCTTTTCTTCGTCTTCTTTATAATATTTAATTCTAAACGTGTATTCTTTATCGTTGCTGTCAGTAAAGACATAGAGGTTTTCTTTTTTGATTTTGACTGATTGGCAGTTTATTTTACCTACCTGTCTTCCCAGTGTATAAACTAAAGCGATGGAAAAACTGATAAGCAGTCCTATTGCAAG
>Ga0172378_10001988_pt1 | contig 19069 bp, 13 predicted proteins | sample GrowelOW332metaG_FD_119755 | JGI IMG/M metagenome (GOLD analysis project Ga0172378, IMG submission 119755) | Groundwater microbial communities from an aquifer near a municipal landfill in Southern Ontario, Canada - Pumphouse #3_1 metaG | ecosystem: Environmental > Aquatic > Deep subsurface >... | reverse complement strand
CTTTAGTATTTTAGGTTCAATTGCCTTTAATCTTACTTCTTTGGTGACGTTCCGATTAATCAATGGCATGTTTGGTTCTGGTACCTTCCCGGTTACCATTGCACTTGTAGGCGAGATGTATGGGGACAAAGATCGACATAAAGCAATCGCCGGAGTTATGAGCATGGGACTTCTTGGTAGTGCAACTGCCACGATAATTGGAGGATCTGTTGCCTATTTTGCTTCATGGAGAATGGTCTATCTTGTTTATGGCATAGGCGAGTTGATTCTTGCATTGATTATGGTAAAAACACTCGAAAGAGATAAAGGCGTGAGGGCTCACCTTGAATTTGGTAAATCCTATGGAGTTGCGCTTTCAAATTTCAAGTTTATGCGACTTGCGGGTTTATTATTTTTGATGGGATTTGCAGTCTTTGGTACCTTTACGTATGCTGGAATTTCTTTGATGGATAAAACGGGTTTGTCCATTTTAGTTGTTGGATTTTTACTTGCTGGCTATGGTGTTGGTACGGTATTCGGTGGCAGACTGGTTGCAAAAGTAAAAATGAAACTGGGACGTGCTTTTTTGCTCTTTTCCGGTTTTATTGGAGCGGGTGCACTCCTTTTGATTGAATCAACGACATCTGTAGGCTTGTTGATCCTTGGTTTATTTATCCTTGGCATTGCGTTTGTCTTTATTCAATCAACGATTGTTTCAACTCTTCAGGCAATGATTCCAACCATGAAAGGAACGGTGATGTCTATTGCTTCCTTTAACCTCTTTGTTGGCGCTGCGGTAGGGACAAGTGTCAATGCAAAAATTTTAAAAGTAGCCAGTATGAATCGTGTTTATGTTACTGCAGCACTTCTTCTGTTTATTATTGGTCTCTTGTCTTCAGTATATCTCACTCACTTTGAAGCGGCAGAGAGACAGAGCGCAAAAGAAAAACTCTATGCATAAAGTTTTTTAGTGTGGGATAATTTCCATAAAAAGGTGTTATGTGTACCATTCTTTTGCACCTAAAAAAAGGACTGTTTCTCTGTCATTGCATGGCAGAGTAGCAGTCCTTTGTTGTTAAGAGCGTTGCGAGATATGCTCATGGGTTCTCATTTTGCAGAGAGGACCGAAGTCTCGTTCTTTGTCTTATTATTTTTCTGAAGGTGCCTCTTCCTCTTTTTTACTGTTTTCTTCAGAAACTTTTTTTAATAACGTATAGGCCCAGTTTGGGTCGATGAGATAATAGGCGTCATCTTCAGCTTCACCACCACAAAGGGTGAGTAGTTGGAGGTAATACTTATATTCAAAGTTCATGACCTTACCATCATATTCTTCACCCATATCAGGAAGAGCAAAGATCAAATCTCCATTTTCACTGAGTTTGAGAAAACGAAGTCCGTGGAATTGATTATGACTGGTATTTTCAACATACATTTTAACCAATTCAACGGCTCTATCATCAAGACCGGTGTCAAACATGACGACTTTTTCTTTGAGATCGACAACAGTTTGCACAATACGGTTTGTTGATGTATTTGATTCAAGCTTTTGCTTTGATACATCCATTGTCTCGATTTCTGGTGCAACAAGAATGGTCAAATCTGCATCTTCATCAGTATACAAGAGTTCGTTGTTTAAAAATATTTCATTTCCACACTCTTCACATTTCATAGTGAATAGAGAGTCAGTTAAAACTCCGAGTTTTAACTGTGGATTCTGGCTGACATTAATCACTTTAATAAATTCATGTTTTTGCACATGATTACATTGTGGGCAGGTTACATCTGCAATAAGGTTTTCTTTATTCATGAGTGAAAGATAACATGAAAAAGAGTATTGAGGTAGACCCTCGTGAAAGAGTATACTGCATGACATGAAAAAAAGTGTAATTATACTTATTGTTATTATTGTTGTACTTCTCTGGAGTGGCACATTTTTTGGTTATCATGATAAATTTACAGAATCAATAGATACTGATGAAAGTAAATGCTTTTCACCTAAATGTGAAAGCATTATAAAAGTCCATAAAAATAAAAGTGATACTGCTATTTTCATGATTCATGGATTTCCCTCGACACCTCATACCTACACCTATGCCAGTGAGCGACTTTTTGATGAAGGCTATGATTGTTTTGCCTATTTGATGCCAGGTTTTGGAACAGATCCCAAGGATTTACTCAAGACCAGTTATACGCAGTGGTTTGATTATACCTGTAGAAAATATGAAGAGGTACGAAAAAACTATACCCATGTCTATGTAATCGGAGTGAGTATGGGTGGTTTTATGACCATTAATCTTGCTGAAAAATATAGTGGGACAAATCTTGACCCTGATGGTATTGTGACCGTTGATGCACCAATTGTTTACAATAGTTTTTTCCGTGATCATATTGTCACACATCTTTCAGGTTATGTGAGTCGTTTGCTCAATATCTTCATGAAGAGTGCTGGAACCTCTGTTTTTCCAGGTTATGATGATGGTAGCAATGATGGAGATGGTGATTGGGTTGGCTATAAAGGACTTTTTGTTGGTCCCGGTATGAGTTTACTTGGTCATGAGAAAGCAGTACGAAACAACTTGAAGGATATTGATGTTCCTCTGTTTTCGATGCATGCTGTTGGTGATAAGACCGTTCCTTTTGCTAACTTTTCGATTATAGCAGCTGAAAATGGTTCACCTGATTTTAGGGGACGTGTGGTGAAAATGCAGACGGAAGCTGATCATTCACATCATGTTTTATTAATTTATCATTCAGTAAGAGTTGCATTAATGGATGATATTATTCAATTTATTAAGGAGAAAAACAATGATTACAAAAAGATCTGATTACATTAGTTGGGATGAGTACTTTATGGGAGTAGCCATGTTGTCTGCTTTTCGCAGTAAAGACCCAAATACGCAAGTAGGTTGTTGTATTGTAAATTCCCAAAAGAAGATTGTTGGAGTTGGTTATAATGGACTGCCTACCGGTGTTGATGATGATGAACTTCCCTGGGGACGAGAAGGGGAATGGTTGGAAACAAAGTATCCTTATGTTTGTCATGCTGAACTCAATGCAATTTTGAACAGTACCAGTGACCTCCATGGTTGCCATCTCTATGTCAGTCTTTTCCCTTGTAATGAATGTGCAAAGGCAATTATACAGAGTGGTATTAAGGAAGTGGTGTATTTATCTGATAAGTATGAAACTGCCGATAATACCCTTGCAAGTAAGCGCCTTTTTCATTCTGCTGGTATTGTGTTGAGACAAATGCAGAGTAAACATACAAAGATAGCAATTGAAATTTAATAATCACTGTTTGTATACAGCGAAGGCTCTCTGAATTGTTTTTCAGGGAGCCTTTTGTGTCTCTACGAGTCGGACAGAGAGGACTTGAACCTCCGACCCCTTGGTCCCGAACCAAGTGCGCTAGCCTCTGCGCTACTATCCGAAAAATATAAAAACCACGAGTTTGATAGTATTTTTATTGCTCTTTTATGTCAAGATAGATGCGTTTTTATTGGCTTTCCTGTTCCCTGTATACGCGGTAAGAGACAGAGCACTCATCTGTGTGACGAGTGCTCTGTCTGTTCTGTATCTTTTTCTTTTAGAGTTGAATGGTAACACCAGTGGTTAACTGTACATCCCAGTCGAAATTGCCAGATACATTGTCATCGTTAACAATTGCGATGAGATCTAATTGTCCATATGGTTTTACCTTGTCATTGATTCTATAATCAGCATAGCAACCAAGGACTGACATGAATTCAATACTATCTTTTGTTTCATCATCTGTTGCTGCAGATGTTTCTGTTGTTAAACCAAAAACGTCTTCGGAAACGGTATTCCAGAGTGTATCCACATCAAAAGTACCATGGAACATATTGAACCAGTTAAATTCAACCGACCAGTCATTATCAAAAGAATCGAATTTTTTGTTAAAATTGAAGATGAGTGCATCACCACCATAGGAGTATCCTAAAAATTCTTCATCATATTCTATGCCATCGCTATTGAAATAGCGAGTTGCTACAACAAAGTTAATACCATAGCCAGATTGGCATGTTTGGTTGTCATCGTCATCGGTGCTTCCATTATCTCTCAGATAGAGGTAAGGCATGGTATATGCCATTTCAAATGATGTGGTATCAAGGAGATTATCATGGGTGGTATAATGTCTGAAGCCGGCGATTACCCCAAGAGCTTCAGGAGAAAACCAGTCTAAATCTGTTTCAACAAAGGGAACGGTAAATTCATCTAAGACTGCAGAGACATAGAAGTTGGTATTTTTATAGGTGTAATCAACATCGAGTGTGGCTATTGAGTTACTATTACTCTTGATAAAGTAGGAATGGAAGAGTCCTAGCGGATTGAGAATACTGAAATCTATGGTTCCATCTTCTGTTGCATACATCATGCCCTCTGTTAAGGCTATGTGCAATTTGTCCTGCATGGTGCGCCATTCAAAGCGGTGACCGAGGAACATTTCAAGACCGGACAATTCATCGTATTGGCTGTCCGCTAAAGTTGATTCATCAAAATTAGAGTTCGCATCTGTTTCATCATACGATTCTACATAGTTCATTTGATGAGGAAAGAAAAGAGCTACACCGGTATATTTAAAGGAATCTCCGAAGAAGGTGAGTCGTGCAAGATTCTGATACTTGAGGTTGTCACCAATCATAAGGTTTCCTGTAATGCCAGGACCCCATTCAAGACGGTCACGTCCAACTTCTGCACTCCAACTATCGCCTCCCATAGACAGATAGGCATGGTAGGGAATATTAGAATCGATGTCTTCAATACTGGTGCCAAAAAGGCCTGGAATATTCATTGAGATATTGGTGTCACCAAAGTCTCCATCACTATAAGCCCATGTTGTTCCGAGGCTTAAATCTACTTGTGCATAAAAAAGATCAGATGTATAGAAGCCTAATTTTGCTGTATACAAAGGATTTTGATTCATCCATCCATAATTCCAATCACTTCTACCGGTAAAATCATCGGTATTGATATGGGAATACATTTCAGGGGTGAGCTCTTGTTCCGCGACAAAGGTCGTACCTTCTCCATTTCCTGTATCCATTTCATTTTTGATACTTTGATAGAGTGACTGTTCAACGTCATTAAAAGAGTGAATATCTAATTTATTGAGTAATTTGTTTATTTCAGCAACACTGTATGGTCTTGCTTGACTGGGGAGTGCATGACCTGTTCTGACATATAAGGCATCTAAGCTATCATAGACACTCGAATCAAGATAAATAATCTTTTGACTATTTTCTGTGGCGAAGAGAGGAAGAGCAATAAAACATGCAAATATGAGTAGTAATGAGCCTTTTCTATACACTTTGTGTACTCCTAGTAAGTCTTATAGTAACTTATATTTAGATAGTAGTTACAATAAATAAAAATTGTTAAAAAAAAATATTAATTGAGTATTATGATATTAATAACTGTTGTATTATAACAAAAAAAAGTGCAAAGTAGTACAGAAAGCATATAAAAACACATAAATTTTTTTTGATTCATCATATTGTCCCAAAAAATGTTTATTTATCGACAATAAAACGTATCTTTTTCTTTTTTTCTTTGTTGTAATTAGCATAACTGTTGTTGTTATTACGGAAGACAGATACTTCTGATTTGAGGAGACAGTCCTGAGACTGGTTTAATATTAATGAATAAACGGAAAACTTTCTTTTTTATACTTATGGTAAGTTTTTACTTACAAAGCTTAGCCGCTATATCCAGTTCAGGAGAAGTTACTGATTATGGAACAGTTGATGATTTAGGTTTGGGAACTTTTCCTACCTATATTGTTGCTGAATACCCTTTGTGGGAAATCCCAACTTTTTCAGATATGCCATTGAAATCTTATTTTGATATCGGTGGTGGATATACGGAATACAGCATTGATCAGGATCCATTAACAGGATTGAGTGATCCAACTAGTAGCGCCACTTCAGATTTAATTGATGAAGACTACGGGGTTATTTTTTCGTCTTGGAATATGCGTTTGAAACAGGAACTTCCCCTCTTTGGTTTAAATGATATGGGCTTTAGCCTGACGGTTACTGGCGAATATTATGGAAGATGGCAACAGGGTATTGAGACCATTTCCAATATTAGAGATGATACTTCTGCCATTTCAAGTTTGTATGATTATGATCAAACCCTGTATGGTACACCTGACTTAGAATCAAATCGATACTTTTTAAGTACTTCGTTCAATCTTGCCTTGTCTTTAGGTTTTCCTGAGTTTCTTGGATTTTCAACAAGTCTTACCAATACTTCCTATTATTCTCCAACGTGGATGAACAATGTCAGTTATTTTGAATTTCTTTCCAATGGTGATGAATACAATGGTGCTTCGTTTGATTTCTTTAAGAATAAATCAAGTTTAACTGAAAGCCTCACCATTTTTGATACCAAATATACTGATTCTATCAGTGGTGAAAAATTAACAAAAGCAAAATTAAAGTTTTATCATAACACGAGTTTTAACTATTTATCTGGTGATAGTATTCCTTACTATGCTCAGGTAAATGATAATTACACCTATGGTTTATCAGATAGTTTTCATTTAACCTTTGAAGGTCCTCATACCTTGAGTGCTGATACTTATCCCTATGCTTCAATTTATTATTATAATACCATTGATTGGGGTACACTTCACAACGTTGATCCTGATTATGCGGATAGCGAACCCGTTCTTGAGTTTGGTACTGATAACCTGACAACCTATGCTGGTTTGGAACTTCATTATAAATTCCTTGGAATCTTCCATGCTTCTGTAAGTCAAGATATTGATTATTCGTATGATGATAAATCATGGTCTCTTGATGATATGGAATTCTCTGCATACGTCAGTATCTAAAACGGTCTTGATTTCTTTATCTAAATAAGAAACAATTGTTTTATCAAAACCGTGAGCGCAGAAGGTATGCAATGATAATAGATAATCCATTTTTTAATTTTCAGAAGAAACACAGCAAATTTATTCTTTTTATCATTGCTGTTATTACGATATTTTTTGCTTTTCAAGCGACAAAAATGAAGTTGAATGCTGATTTTAGCATTCTGTTCGGACAGGTCGATTCTCCTGTGTATACTGGAGGCGAAGGTTCTTTTGATCGTCAGCAAGTAGAAGATATTCTCTCTTTGTACCCTTCTTTACAGACGACAGATACGCTTTCCATTGCAGAACAACCCATTCCTTCTTCTCTTGATGAAAATGCAGATGTGCCGTACCCATCTCAAGTAACAGGGGGAACAGAAGAAAGTGGAAGTGGTACATTACTCCTTTTAATCAAAAGCGAGAATTTCTTTACCCCAGTCTTTTTAAATACCCTTGATATTTGTCTTGATAATTTAGTTGCTCAGGGAGATGTCAAAGAGTATTCTTCTGTCTTTGATTATGTCACGATCACAAAAAAGGGGACGCGTCTTTCTCTCTCACCTTTTTCTACACATAAAAAAGGAACGGCCTGGACCGATAGTGAGGTTACCAGCTTAAAAGAACTTTTAGCAAAAGATCCAACGGCTACAGGATACTTGGTGAGCAATGATTTACAATCGGTCATTTTCCATGTACGGACGACTGATTTATCTGAAGAGAGAATTTATGGGTTATTGGATTACTTTGAACCTCTCGAGCAATATGGTGCCTCCTTTGCAATTACCGGTGCCACGCCAATTACCTATCGCATTATGTATTACCTTTCTCATGACCTTACCTTATTGCTTGGTTTGTGTTTATTGGTCATCTTAGTTACTTTCTATCTCTCATTTAGAGCAAAAAGAAGTATGTTCCTTCCTTTTATTCTCTCCATTGTCGGGATGATTTGGACCTTTGGCACGATGGCGTTACTTGGCTATGAGATTACCCTAATTAACATTGTTACCCCCTGTATGGTTTTGGTTTTGGGTAGTTCATATTCCGTGCATTTACTCAGTGTGTATTACAGGATTCATAGTGAAGGGGAAAAGAATGAAGGTGTTTCCTTTTATGCAGCAGAGCATATTAATAAAACCATTCTTCTTGCAGCTTTAACCACGGTTATTGGTTTCTTAAGTCTTCTTGTTTCAAAAGTAGCGGGGTTGAGAGAGTTTGGTCTTTCCGTTTCAATTGGAATTGTGTATTGCGCTTTCCTCTCATTGACTTTTCTTCCGTGTGCCTTGTCTTTCCTTTCGAGTCCGAAAGCAAAACAAGAGGAAGTCTTTGAACGAGGCGTTTTGACGCGAGGTATTAAAAAACTGTCCTCCGTTGTGACAGAAAAGTGGTGGGTTTTCTGCCTCTTGTTTGTCCTGGTAGGCATTGGTTTTGTTGCCACAAAAGATAAAGTGAATGTTGATACCAACTATATGGCCTATTTCCCTTCTTCTGATCGAATAGGCAGTGATACTCGTTTGATTTCAAAAGAACTCGGTGGTGATATGCCTTATGATATTGTCATTAAAGCACCAACGGATTCGACAAATTTCTTTCTTGATCCAACCAATCTTGCCCAGGTCTATTCATTTGAAGAAGAGCTGATGCAGAGTCCTGATATCTTACAAAATATCAGTTTTTCCTCTTATGTTGCTTTCTTGAACGAAACGTATACGGGAACTGTTGCAATTCCTGCAAATAAGGCCATGATTAATTTATTTAGTCGTCTTGTTGTGTTATTGAAGAAAAATGGTGCAGGTCTTGTTGGTAAGGTCATTAGTTCTGATAACAATGAAATACACATTTACCTGCAAAGTTACGATAGTATTGCAGGAGATGTTGCAACGGTCGCAAGTAGTGAAAGGGTTGAGAGCCTTGTACTCGCTTCGCTTCCGCTGCTTTCTGAAGGTGTTTCGGTGCAATTAAATGGCACCAATGCGCAAGCGCTTCGTTTTAGTCGGCAGCTCTTACATGATCAAAATGTATCGCAGATTGTTGCCTATCTCTTAGTATTTCTTCTTGCAGCTTTTGCCTTTCGCTCTCTTATCAGAGGTGTTTTGACGCTGATTCCTGTCGCGACAGCGGTTGCGGCAAACTACATTGTGATGTATTTCCTCAATATTCCTTTTGATATGGTAACGGTGAGTTTTGCCAGTGTGGCTATTGGTGCCGGTGTTGATGATGCGATTCACTTCTTACTGCACTACAGTCAAAATAAGAAAAAAAATCCATCTGTTGCCGTTCCTGTATTGGTGCGTCAAACTTTGGAAGAAACGGGGCGTGCCATTGTTATTACCACCCTTTCGATTGTCTTAGGTATGCTGATGCTCTCATTTGGAAGTTATACCCCCATTCGATATTTTGGTATTTTGATGAGTGTTGCCTTGATGAATTCAATGCTTGCAACCATACTTATTCTTCCTGCTATGATTGTTGGATTGGAGAAACTCAAAAAGGTCTGTAAGCGATAATTTGTTATGGTAGCAACTGATAAAAAGAGGGAACAAGAGATATAATCATCTTTTGTTCTTCTTTTTACATCAGAGGTGAAAGAATTTTTAAGAGGCCTCGGCAGGCTCTGCGAATTAGACTAACATTTCTTACATCAGCTTCGGTTATCTGATTTGATTGCATGATGATATCTTCCATATCCAATTTAACCTTTTTAATGACGGAAGAGCCATAAAAAGCAACACCACATTCAAAGTGAAGATAAAAGGAACGGTAATCCATGTTAATGGTACCAATAATAGAGACTTTATCATCACTGACAAACATTTTGGAATGAAGAAATCCCGGAACATACTCATAGATTTGAACGCCATTTAAGATGAGCTCTTTGTAGTTTGATTTTGATACTTCATAGACAATGTGTTTGTCGGGAATTCCTGGAAGCATGATTCTTACATCAACGCCACTTTGTGCTGCAAGACAGAGTGCTGAGGTTATCTCATGGTCTAGTACGAGGTACGGTGTGGTAATCCAAACATATTCCGTTGCTCTGTTAATGACTTGCGTATAGGCATTTTCTGCAAGGGCAACATCATCAAGAGGATTATCTGAATAGGGTTGGACAAAACCATCATTACTGACTGAAGTTAAGGTAGGGCGATATTGCTTGAGCGTATCATTTTCGCCTGTTGATAAGGCCCACATAGAAAGGAAACAGGTGGTTAGGTTCCATACTCCATCTCCTTTAATAAGAACTGCAGAGTCTTTCCATTGACCAAAGCGAACGCTTCTATTGATATATTCATCGGCTAAATTGATTCCGCCTGTAAAGCCAATGTTTCCGTCGATCACACAGATTTTTCGGTGATCTCGGTAGTTCATTCTTACATTCACGTGAGGTTTGACGGGATTAAAAGCTTTTGCTTTAAAACCCATTCCTCTGAGCATTTTATCATATGAACCATCGACTCTTCCAAGCGAGCCAAAATCATCATAGAGTATGCGAATTTCAACACCTTGTTGTTGTTTTGCTTTGAGAATCTCTAAAATACCATCCCACATTTCTCCCTTTCCAATGGTAAAGTATTCGAGGAAAATAAATTTTTTCGCTTTGCGTAGTTCTTTTTTAAAGGCAGGAAAAAAATCATCACCAAGCGGGTAATAATCTGCAATGGTATGAGCCCAGACAGGGCTGTAGGATGAACGTGCAATGTATTCACTCATGCAATAGAAATCTTTATCAATATGCTTTAAGGCAAGCGATCTATCTTTCATTGTATGAGGGAACCGACTGCTATATTTGGAATAAACGTTGACATATTTTTCTGCTCGTTTACGTCCAACGTAGTTGAGATTTTTTTTCCCAAAAATTAAATAAAAGATAGCTCCATAGACTGGAGCTAACATAATAATCATAATCCAACTGAGTGCATATTCAGGTTCATGTTTGTTGAATAAAACCCAAAGACTCACTCCAAATGAAATGAAAATAAAGAATTGAGCTATTAACGGATTTTCTATTGAATAGTTAAAAATTTTAAAAATAATATAAATCTGAATTGCTATCAGAATTAGTGATATAAAAAAACGACTTAATAGAAATTTTAATATTTTTTTCATTGTTGGTTTATGGAAAAAGAGAGAGGAAGGAAATACTATTCGCTTTCAGCGTTTCTTGCATTCACCCAGAAATCAAATGGATATACGGTGTGTCCAACTTTTGCCGAAAGTGTACTTGATTCTACTTTGAAAAGTTGAGGAATTTCATAGAGAAATGCACCATCTTTCAATGTTTCTTTGTAGTATTTATCGGGTATCAAGATTTCAAGAGCAAGTTTATTAACATCTTCTTCCAATGGATCATCGATTGCACTCATGGTTCTAAATCTGACACTATCACTTAAGAGATCAACATTGGTGAGATCACAAAGAACATATTTAGCAATTAAATATGAAACATTTTCTTTTACTGCGATAGGTGGACGATCCCTATTCATGAGCAGATACCAACCTGAGCCTTTATCAAGAACTTTTGCGTCTTCAGTTTTTATACGAATTAATTTTCCCGTAATTGCTGGATTGAGCATAGGGGAGGAATAGATTCCTAGTTTTAACTCTCTTGCCAAAGCTATAATATTTGTTGGTCCTTTCTGCTGATACTTTTGTAATATCTGTAAAAAAGCTTCTTTATCCATTCAATAAACTCCTTGTAACAATCTGTTTGTATTATATATGAAATGTATGAAATAGCATAGTACTATTTTGTCTTGTATTTTTATAGGTTTTTGTAAAAAATTATTTTGTGTTTTTCTCTAAAGCCTTTTTAGCTCTGTAGTTATCAGATTCTGCTTTGGAAAATTCACAACCACAATATTGTTGCCTATAGAGATCCAGTTCTTTACTGAGTTTGATACTCTCTTCGTAGCCACCCTTTTTCTTAAAATTAAAAGGCATAAACCCTTCATCTTTTTCACCAATGGAAAAAATGAGTGGACTATTTTTATATCGACTTACCGTGAGGGTGGTGGTGAAATAAGGAATATGTAACTCTTTTGCCTTTTGTTCAGCTATTTTTAAATTATAGGTAAAACAAGCACTACAGCGTTTCCCGCCTTCCTTTTCTTCTTCAAGACCTTTGACGGCCTTTCTCCACTCTTGGTGTTGATACTCTTTTCTGATCATGGTCAGATGATGTTGCTTGGCAACAATCGCTAAATTATCCCCTCGTGTATCAAATTCATCCTCTGGATAGATATTGTCATTACCATACCAAATGACCGGTTCCCAGCCTTCACTGATGAGTCTTTTTACACAGGTTGTACTACAGGGACCACAACAACAATGTAGGAGTATCTTTTTCTTTTCTTCCATGCTTAAATCCTTTGCTAAAAAAAAGGTGTTCCTCTTTTCTTTGCGTAACAGTGTACCTTGCTTAATGGAATAAAAACAAGTGCATACTTGGAGAATAGAGTTAACTCAAAAGTCTTTTTATGATATTTCATGAATATTACTTGTTTTATTGTCACTTTTATTACTATAGTTGAATGTATCCAGTTTTTCTTATAACTTTGAGTGACTTGAGAAGAAAAAAGCATGAATGCTTGGGGTATATCATGAAAATGAAGGATACATTACAGATATAATTTTTATTTGTATCAAAAGAAGGAATTGCAGAATGAAAAATTTTAAATTTACCAAAGGGAATATTACCTTTATTGTTATTATTGCAGTGAGTATTGCTTTGAACTACATTGCGCTTGATCCACTGACCAATGTGATTATTATGTTATCGACATTACTGATAGCTTATATTGTCAACAGAAGTACCATCTTTTTTATTCGCGGTAATTTAGCACTCTCTAGTAAGAAAGAGAAGAAACATGCCAATGCGTGGAAGCACTATAGAAAAGCTTTTGCTATTGGACATCTGAGTGAAAAATACATGACCACTGCAGCCAGTTTCTTTATTCAACTTGATGATGTTGCCTTTGGCATGCAACAACTCGATGCCGTTATCGAAAATACGCAAGATAATGAAACAAGACAAGTTGCGAAAATTCAAAAGAGTATGGCATTACAGAGACAGGGCAAACTTGAAGAAGCTATTGAAACACTGACAGAAGTCAGGGAAAGTAAATACAAGAGTCTCTATCTTTCGGTTAATCTGAGTAGCTATCTCATCTTTGCCGAGCGTTATGATGAAGCCCGCTCTGTGTTAGAGGAAGGCGCTGAATACATTAATCAAAGTGCTGGTTTATTCGATAATCAAGGGTGGCTCGATATTGTTGCCGGTAAGTGGAAAGATGCAAGTAAACTGTACACCGACATGTTAGACCGTGGTCCACGTTTCCCTGATCCTTATTTGCATGCTGCTCAGGTGAAATTACATTATGGTAAAATTGAAGAAGCGGTGACGCTCTTGAATATTAGTTTGACCAAGAAATGGAATGAAACAAGTCTTATTAAGAAAGAAATGATTGAAGACTTTATCAAGAATCTCAGTGACGACACCAAAAAGGTTGTATATGCTCATTGTATCGATCAGAGTCCTATAGAAGTTGCTCGTGGTGAAGATTTTAAGGTTTTGAGTGATATTGAGATGAAGAAGATTGTTGATGCAGGTTTTGCAAAAGAGCCAAAGACTTCCATTGATACCGATGCCCTCGCTCATAAAGTAGCTACAAGACTTGATGATGCTGATGAGGATATTGATGTTGACTTGGACAGTATTAAAGATACGACGCTTCCTCAGACCGATTTAACAGAAGAAGACCAGAAATGGTTACTCAATCATCCTGAAGAAGACTAAATTGTAAAAGAATTCTTTATTGTGCCGTGCTTTGCGCGGCATTTTGTATTTTTTGTATTTTTTCTTTTTCTGTGCTTTTTTTGATTTTATCTGTAACCTTTTGTCTTTTTACGTGGTAATTTATTGGGTTTTCCCTGTTGACGGAGAGAGATAACTAAAGTATCTTAAAACTCGTTTGTCATTATGAAGATACCTAGGTACGTTAATGAATACCCCTAAAAAGATATAATATCATAAGTAAAGATGGCTTTATGCATGTTGTTGTGTAAAATCCCTTCTTTCTTTGTACTTACGATGTTTTCATCTCTTTTCAGTTTCACTTTTACTTGAACTTCATATATACTGTACGTGTCGTTTGCTACTTATTAGTTGCGTTACGCAGGAAAGCAGACAAGAGGTTGAACGTTGCTTTCTGAGAATTTCTTCTGTTGTCGAAGAAATTGGTAAGGGTTATGGTCCAATCTTAATTTCTTATAAGAGGCATACCTACATGATATCAAAATATTTTCAGTTTCAAGAAAAACATAAAGCTCTCGTTTTGGGTGTCTTGATTATCCTTACCGTTTTTTTTGGCTATCACGCTTCTCATATTAAAATAGATGCCAATTATTCACAGTTGTTAACATCTTCAAATAGTCAACTCAATTATACGGTCGATGGCAGTGAGTATGATAGTAATAGCAATCCGTATAAAGATAATGAGAGTACTCTTTCCTATGATGACATTTTAAATGCTTCCATTCCATCTCAATATTCTGCTGAAGCAGATCATACCTATCCATCTTCCCTTACGCAGGTTGGTCCTGATGAGGAAGCGGCAAGTAATATTGTTGTTTTGGTCGATTCTCCCTATATGATGACTCCTGTCTTTTTAACAACCCTTCAGATTGTAACCAATAATATGGTGAATCAGAATGATGTTATTTCGTGTAGTTCTGTTTTCAACATGTATACGGTGAAAAAGAAGGGGACACGACTTGCTATGTCCCAAATATCTCCTCACACCGGTGATGGTCCTTGGACCGATAGCGAAGTACAAGAATTAAAAGAAAATTTAATACGTGATGGTATTGTCAAAGAAAACCTCATCAGTAATGATCTGGGTGCCATTATGCTTACCTTTAATATTGCGCAAATTGGGGAAGGAAGATTGAATGAGTTGGTGCAGCTTTTCCAACCTCTTCAATCTCTTGGTGCTACCATCTCGGTTACCGGTGGAACCCCTATTAAACTTGCGGTATTCCGTTACCTTGAACATGATTTAGGTTTACTTCTTTCTCTCTGTTTTCTCATGATATTAATCGTGTATTATCTGTCATTTCGCGCAAAGAGAAGTATGCTTCTGCCTCTTTCTCTTTCGCTTGTTTCCATTGTATGGACTTTTGGAACGATGGAAATGCTGGGGTATTCTATTACCCTGATGAATGTTATTACCCCTGTTATGGTCATGACACTGGGTAGTTCGTATGTGATTCATTTGTTAAGTGAATATTATGCAGAGTATATTTGGAAACAAGAGGTATCAGTTGTTGCTGTTGCCACCCATATTGCTCCTACCATCTTTTTAGCGGCTCTGACCACAATCATTGGCTTCCTTGCACTGCTTATCTCTGATACGGTAGCAATGAAGCAATTCGGCATTGCTGTGTCGTGTGGTATTTTCTACTGTGCATTTCTTTCGTTAACCTATTTACCTATTTTACTTTCTGTGATGAGGACACCTCCTTTACATCAACAAGAATTTTATTCAAAGGGAACCTTTACCTGCTTTATTCGTTGGATTGCGCGCAAAGTGGTGGCGCATTGGGTTGCTTTTGTCGTTCTTTTCCTTTTGATTATTGTGGGCTTTGGCTTTACCTATAATAAGGTGTCAGTGAACTCAAACTATATGTCTTATTTTCCAAGTGATGATTCGGTCTATATTGGTAGTAAAAATTTGGCTATGCGTATTGGTGGTGATGCTTCTCCTGTGGTAATTACCTTAACCGCTCCAGAGGGAAGTGAAAAATTCTTTGAAGATAAGGATAATCTTATCCAAGTCGGAAATTTTGAAAAGGAATTGGAAAAGAGTCCCGACGTGAGACAGATTCTTTCTTTCCCTACCTATATTTCGTATATTAACAAGGTTTATTCCGGTTCTGATGAAGTTCCTAATAATAAAGGGATGATTAACTTTATTCTTCGTATGATTGCCATTATGAAAAATCAAGAAGAAAACTCAAGTACTATCAGTAGCATCTTAAGTGATGATGGGAATACGACACGTTTATATGTGAGAAGTTATGATGCTGAGGAGAATGATCTTACCACAATTTCAAGTAGTAAAAGAGTGAATGCTCTCATTGAAAGTAGTCTTTCTTTACTCCCTCAAGGGACAAAAGTTGAAGTATCTGGAGAAAGTATCGGAGCCATGTTATTCAGTAATCAACTTCTGAGTGACCAATTTATTTCTTCTTTGCTTGCCTATATCTTAGTCTTTATTATTGCGACTATTGCCTTTAAGTCTCTCAAGTTCGGACTTTTCCCGTTAATTCCCGTTGGCGTTGCTATTATGATGAACTTTATCTTTATGTATTTATTTAAAATTCCATTTGATATGGTGACAATCTGTTTTGCGAATGTGGCTATTGGTGCTGGTGTTGATGATGCCATTCACTTTTTAATCCACTATAGAGAAAACTTACGCATGATGGAAGGAAAGAGTGTGAAAGAAGTGGTGCAATTTACCATTGAAACAACGGGGCGTCCTATTGTCTTGACCACTTTATCCATTGTCGCTGGTATGGCTATGATGATATTTGGAAAATATGTTCCTATACGATACTTTGGCATCTTAATGAGTATTGCACTCTTGAACTCGATGCTTGCAACTATCTTAATACTTCCTTCTTCTTTAATTTTCTTTAGTAAGTTAGGTCGGATATTAAAAAGGCGTTAATTTATGAAGATTCTTATTACGACAGATATGTATTTCCCTGTTGTTACTGGTGTTGCTCAGGTGATAAAATTACAAGCTGATTCATTGCGTAGACTCGGTCATGATGTGAGAGTGATGACAATTGCAAAGTGCAGACAGTCTCACTTCAGTGACAAGGACAAGGTTTATTATATCAAAGCGGCGAAGTTTACTTTTTATAAAGATTCTTTCATGTCGTTCAATTTAAGTGATAAAATGGTTCCTCTTATTATTGCGTGGAAACCCGATATTATTCATTCTCAATGTGAGTTTTTTTCTTTGAAATTTGCCAAAAAGATTTCCAGTGAGACAGGAGCTCCTATTGTGCATACCTGCCATACCGACTTTCCCTCTTATAGTGATTACTTCTTTAAGAGTTATACGTTATGGAAGAGTATTGTCCCTGGTATGGTGAAGAGAGCACTCAATACGGAAAGTATTCAATTGATCATTACGCCTTCGTTGAAGACAGAAAAAATGCTTCGCTCTTTTGCTATTGAGAGACCTATTACCGTTCTTCCTAGTGGTATTAACCTGCATCAGTTTAAGGTGAGAATCAGTGAAGAAGAAAAAAATGCGCTTCTTGCTCCCTTCGATGTGAAAACTTCCGATTTTATTATTGTTTCAGTGTGTCGGTTAACGGAAGAAAAAAAGGTAAGGGAGACGATTGATAATTTTGCTCAGTTGCATATCCGTGATGCACGTCTGTTGATTATCGGAGATGGAGATCAACGTGCAGCGTTAGAAGCGCAAGTGAAGCGATTAGATTTGCAAAAAAGTGTAAAGTTTTTTGGTATGGTCCCTTCTTCTGATGTGTGGAAATACTATCAACTCGGTGATATCTTTGTCAGCTCTTCTGAATCAGAGACTCAGGGGCTTACCTACTATGAAGCTTGTGCTTCCGGTGTTCCTATCGTTTGCAAAAAGGATGACTGTCTCAAGGTTATGATGGAAGAGGGAAAGAATGGATATTGTTTTACCACGAGTGAAGAGTTTTTGAAAATAGTTGATATGTGCTATACGAATCTTGAACAACTCAATCGTATGAGTGCCTATGCTCCTGTGTCTGTTGCTCGATTTAGTGGTGAGGCGTTTGCACAAAATCTTCTTGATATCTATCAAAAGTATGTGGGGCCAGAGGTCAAGTAGACCAACGTATTTATCAATCACGAGCCCATAAAAAAAGAGCTTTTTCCTATCAGTGATATGAGGAAAAGGCTCTTTTTTTACGCAGGATTGCATGCGTTAAAAGGTTCTTTTTGTGTGATTCTGTGCAAATTTATGGGTATCTTTGACTATCTGTGTGCAGAATGCCATGGTGTCAAAACTAATTTTAAGTTTTGCGAGATTTTCTGCCATTTGTTTTTGTTCTTCAGCACTTTCTTTGTATTGTTTGAGAATCATAGCCTGTTTGACCACATTATTTTCAACCCATCCAACATTGTGCTTTTTGAAGAAATCAAGGGTAGCATGTGCAGCATAGAGCAGTTGAGAGATCAAAAATGGTCTTTCTAGGTAAAGTGATTCCATCAAGGAGTTTGCTCCTGCTTTACCTGCTTGAATATCACATGCACAAATATAATCTCCGATGTTGTTTACAAAGCCTGGAAGAATAATATCAAAATTGGGATTGTTTTTAGCAAATCTCTTATATTTTGAAGTGGTGGTAACACTGAGGTTTCCCAGTACAATAATCTGGAAATCGAGATTCAGTTTTGCCAGTTCTTTGACCAAAGATGTTTCACCAATTCCTTCTCCCCCCAGATTGAGCAGCACGGTAAATTTATTTTCATTGAGTCCAAGTTTACGTCGTGCTTCAATTCTATTAATTGCCTTGAATTCTTGAAGATTCATTTTGAGCGGAAAGGGACAGAGTGTTACTTGCTCTGGTAATTGACCATTTTTAATGGCGTTTTCTCTTCCAAGTTCTGTTGGAATATAGAGTTTTGTAATCTTTTTATTTGTTCCTGCTGTAGGATTGTTAAAAACATCTGCGGCATAGACGTAGGAGGGAATATTTAAATGATTTTTTGCAATGAGTCCTGGCAGAATTATACCGCCAAGGAAATTTGTGCATAACAAAAAATCTGGTTGTTCTTTTGTATACCATTTCATAAATTCTTTGTTCATACTATGGTGGTATTTGACAATCATTTTCATCAAGAATGCACTAAAATGTGTATCCCAAATGGTATTAAGAAAATTTTCAAATCCAGGATGGTGTAGTTGAAAGCGCCATGAATCCTTACAGTACCAATTCCAAAAGGGTGATTTGGCGATTTTGAAAATATTAAGAACTTCCCCTTCATTGCCCTGAGCTTTAAAACTATCGCAGAGTGCTGTGGCAGGTGTAAAATGTCCTTTTCCAGCGTCTACATAAAAGAATGCACCTTTCACTATTACTCCTCAATTCATAAACCTAAGATTATACCATTGGTTACAGTATCTATAAGTCTCTGTG
>Ga0172378_10001985_pt1 | contig 19085 bp, 19 predicted proteins | sample GrowelOW332metaG_FD_119755 | JGI IMG/M metagenome (GOLD analysis project Ga0172378, IMG submission 119755) | Groundwater microbial communities from an aquifer near a municipal landfill in Southern Ontario, Canada - Pumphouse #3_1 metaG | ecosystem: Environmental > Aquatic > Deep subsurface >... | reverse complement strand
GGCGGTTATTGCGTTTTGTTCCGTCTATTGCTCTTGACATTTTCTACTCCTCAATAATCAACCGTACGGAAGCATCTGCTTCCTGATTCTTCTTGCTGAAGATTCATCCATAATTCCTGCTTCACGCAGCTGGCGCTTTCTTTTCGGAGAACGCTTTGTCAGAATATGGCGCAGGTTCATTTTCTTGTACTTAACTTTTCCTGTACCGGTAAGCGTATAACGCTTAGCTGCGGACTTCTTTGTTTTCATTTTGGGCATTTGGTTTTACCTCGTTTGTTTTGGCTTTTCCTGAGATTGTCATGGACATAAATTTACCATCCATGACGGCAGGTTTTTCGATTGCGTACGCGGAAGTAAGCCTTTTCAGAACTTCCTGCAGAACTCCATAACCTAAGTCTGTATGGGCAAGTTCCCGTCCGCGGAAACGGATCGTAATCTTTACCTTATCGCCTTCGTCAAGGAATTCCTGTACATGTTTTGCTTTCGTATCAAGATCGCCCGGGCCGATTTTCGGCTGCATACGAATTTCCTTGATTTTCAATACCTTCTGGTTTTTCTTGGAGTCACGGAGCTTCTTCTCCATTTCAAACCGGTATTTACCGAAATCCAGTATTTTACAGACAGGTGGATTCGCATTTGGTGAAACTTCAACAAGGTCGAGTTCTTTGTCTTTTGCCATTTTGAGTGCGTCCAGCGTAGGAACAATTCCTTTCTGTCCGCCCTCATCATCTATAAGTCTGACCTCACGCACACGGATTTGTTCATTAATCCGCAGCCCCTTATTGTTGTTAGTATTTGCCAACGATCCTCCTCGTGTCTGAAAACACGTATTCATGTAACGTATCTGTTATTATATATGAAGTTATGTAAGAATGTCTAGTAGAAGAAAGCTCTAAAAAAGAAGCTGTTGCGTATGTGACGTAAACATGCTATTTTTTCTTTATGTTCTTATTTTTAATTATACTGCTTCCTTCTGTGCTTGCATACAATCTTATCAACTCTGACGATAAAGCTGTAATTCCTGTTGTGCTTACGGGTGTTCTTTCATCTGTATTATTCTGTGCACTCAAAGCATTCTTTTCTTTTATGTATCATATATCTTCTGCTGCGTTTTTACCAAATTATGTATATATACTATTCGGGCAGACTCTTGTTCCTGTTGCGGTTGTTTATCTATTGTTTTTCTTTTTTTCCAGAGATGAAATTTCCTTTCGTATAAAGTCTTATTTTCCGTTAATGTGTTCATTTTATTCTATTTATATGCCGTATCACATCATTGCAGGCAGCAGTTCTGCATATTCTGCGTTTGAATTGTTTTTTAAACCGGTGCTTTACCTGATGATGCTTACGGCATCTTCGTTGTGTGTCCGTTTTGTTTTTCGCTCATTTGGAATGCGTAATATAAAAACGAAAATTATCTGGATTCTGGCATTGTGTGTAACGCTGCTTCTTCCTGCTGCAATTGAAACGCTATGGTTTATGGGATTTCCTGTCTGGGTCTGGCTTTTTTTGGGGGCGGCATATGTTTTTTTTGCTGTTTGTGGTTATATAAACGCATGGAAAGATGACTTACTTATGAAGAATATTAAGATATTTTTACCTGATTTTAAAAAGAACAGGAACCTGTAATTTTAATTTAGTAAACAAAAAAAGCCGCTCACATACAGGAGCGGCTTTTTTTGTTTACTATGATGTTTATTTTGCAGCTTTAATAGCATTCATGCACTCAACCGCATGACCTGCCGAACCAAGAACATCTTTGTTTTTATGTTCATACATTTTTTTGAGTTCGTCTCTGGCTGGTCCCAGATAAAGACGGGGATCGAATACTTCGGGATTCTCTGCAAGAACTCTGCGTACGGCTGCTGTCATGGCAAGACGTCCGTCCGAGTCGATATTGATTTTGCAGACTGCTGATTTGGCTGCCTTGCGGAGCTGTTCTTCGGGAATACCGACTGAATCAGGAATCTTTCCGCCGTATTTCTCAATTTCCTTTACATACTGGACCGGGACTGATGAAGAACCGTGAAGGACAATCGGAAAGCCCGGAAGTTTTTGTTCAACGCCTTTGAGAACGTCAAATGCAAGCGGCGGCGGAATAAGAATACCGTCCGCACTGCGGGTACATTGCTCCGGTGTAAATTTACAGCGGCCGTGGCTTGTTCCGATCGAAATGGCAAGAGAATCAACTCCGGTCTTGCCTACGAAATCCTGAACTTCCTCAGGTTTTGTGTAATGGCTTGCAGACGAACTTACTTCATCCTCGACACCTGCAAGAACTCCCAGTTCGCCTTCTACTGTTACGTAATCTTTCTGGGAATGAGCAAAATCGCATACCTGTTTGGTTAGTTTTACATTTTCTTCATATGGAAGGGCAGAACCGTCAATCATGACTGATGAAAAGCCGCTCTCGATGCAGTCTTTTGCGACTTCGAAAGACGGACCGTGATCTAGGTGCAGAACTATCGGAACGTCACATCCCAGTTCGTGTGCGTACTCAACAGCACCTGCTGCCATATGACGGAGAATGTATTTATCCGCATATGCTCTGGCTCCTTTTGAAACTTGAAGGATGACAGGAGACTTTGTCTCCACGCATGCCTGAATAATTGCCTGCATTTGCTCCATATTATTGAAGTTATATGCGGGAATAGCATAATGACCGGCCATTGCCTGCTGAAAAAGCACTTTAGTATTGACCAGTCCGATCTCTTTGTAACTATGCATAAGGTACTCCTTAAAGGATATCAGAATTTCAACAATAGTACGTTAAAGCGGTGAATTATGCAAGGATGTCCCTGTATATTGAGTAAAACAGTTTGACAAAGAGGGCATCAACAAATATAATAATACATACTGTTATAGATTAAGCAGTATCATCCGATAATAACAATATGGTATTCCGTCTAAGGCGGATGTAATAGTTCAAGGAGTTTTGCATGAAAAAGGGCTTAGTAGTCTTTCTGAATCTTGCTCTGCTTTCTTTACTCTGTATGCCGGCTTTCAGCCAGCCGAGTTCAAGAAGCGTCGAGACGTTCGTAATGGACAATTTTGACAAAGAGGATGGCCACGAATGGACATGGACTGTCAATGCCAGCCGTTTTATCGCTGAAGGATATCCCAAAAGTGGGTATTTTAATGGCATTCCGGAATCGTTGAAGCCGTTGCGCAAAGCAGAAGACGGGGAGCCTAAAGTTTTTGGTGTCAAGACTGCTTTCAACCGCAAGGGAGACAACTGGTTTGAAATTTATCCCGTAAAAGATAGTAAGCCGTATGAGATTCCGTTTATTGGTACCGTTACTCAGCTTGATTTCTGGGTATGGGGTGCCAATTATATGTATTATCTTGAAGTTATGGTTCGCGATGTGGATGGCCGGGTGCATGTTCTTCCAGTAACAAACCTTGCTTTTAACGGATGGCGGAATGTGGTTGTTAATATTCCCGGATGGCTTAATCAGCACTCAAAACTGCGTTCCGGACGTTCCGCAATGACATTTGTCGGGTTCCGTGTACGTACGGATCCTGAAGAGTTTGTAGACGATTTTATGATTTACTTTGATCAGCTCAAATATACAACGAATTCACTTGCTGAAATGTTTGATGGATATGAGCTTAAAGATACCGACTTTGGTAATACTGGTACGCAAACGACTAACCAGACATCTACACAGACATCTTCTCAAAACAGCAGCACTAACGCGGAGGGCAAATAAATGAAAAAGCTGATAATTGCAACTGTTCTTACAGTGGCCGCATGCGGTCTTGTATTTGCTCAGAATTCAAATATTGAAGCACCTAATCCTGAGAATGTCGGCAACGATTCTGCGATGGAAGCTCTTCGTGAGATTTCTGTCGATAAATTCGAACGGGAAGGGGCTTGGAATGTTCATATGTCTCCTGATTATGGTACTATCAGTGCACGTCTTTTTGATGGTAGTCCAGCGATGAAGGAACCTCTCCCGGAAGACAAAGATAAGAAAGATGAAGATACGCAGGTACTTGGAGTAAAGGTTGAATTCTTCAAGCGTGGAGTAAATTCATTTTATATTATGTCTGAACGTCCTCTTCCTATTGAAGGTATTACAAAAACAATTTCTGTCTGGGTATGCGGTCGCAATCAGGCTCATGATTTATATATTCTTGTGCAGGATTATTTTGGTAATAATTTTGAACTGTATATGGGTAACTTGGGATTCAGCGGATGGAAAAAGCTTACGGCTGTTGTTTCACCGTCGTATGACGGAGTGCACGGTATTGTACAGCATAGTGCATATTATGGAGATCGCCCGGGACTTCGTATTCTGGGATTCCGAGTAGACTGTGATCCGATGCTGGCACGTGGTTCATATTATATGTATATGGATGATCTTCGTGCGGTGACTGATCTTTATGATATGGAAAATCATGATGAAGATGATATGGCTGATAATTGGTAATCAATAAAATTTCTTCTTAGAGAGGACTGTCCGGTACTGGGCAGTCCTTTTTATTTGGGATTATTTTGATTAATTCTTGCCATATCATTCAGAGTACTCATTACGCAGTAGCAGCGTGATCTGTTTTTTATTTCCTTAAGTTTAATCAGATTCATTTTATTTAGTACCCATATCATGATATGTGCACGGGATGCCGCTGATGCAGGAAGTGATTTGTTGGTTTTTAGTGCAGCAGACAGTTCCTTCGCAGAGAACTCTGGGAAACATTGTCTGGGTATAAGTTTAAGATAATTTTCTGATGAAGAGAAAGTATGTGTTTTTAGTATCTCATTGAGAGTTTTATCAGTTTTATTCCAGTTTTTCCGGAATCTCCTTCTGCCGTTTTGGGATTGCACCGGTTCGGGGGTATGGATACGGAGTTCTGTCATAGTAATTTCAAGTACATCAAGTGAAAAATTCTTATCAAGGAGTACAGGATATAATCCTGTGAGTTCATCAAAAATGTCATATATAGAACCTTTGACAGGACTCTTTCGTCTTGATATGCGTGTTCCGTCTTTTTCGTATAATTCTATATGTTTTTCAATAATAACAGGGAGTACGATTTTTATTTTTTTCCCGTTTTCCAATACAGCCATTGTTTTTTTTAGAAGTTTTGAAACATTTTTCGTCTGTATTTCTATAACGTTGTCTTCTTTATCGACTATATCGTATATTTTTCCATCCCGTTTTACTTCCGTTCTGCATCCGTCTTTTAGAGCATATATGTCTTTCAATGTTTTATGTAATGAGCTTTCTGAATAAGTGTTAATCATTCATTTTTCTCCGGTACATTTGCTTGTATCCGTATAATATTTTTCAGTTTTATTTAATTTTTTCTACTATACAGTTATATATTAAAAAAGAGAAGAAAAACAGATTTTTCTTATTATCGGATTGTTTTTCCGTTGACATTAGGATATTTTGGCATAAAATGATTATTAAGTGGGAATAAGTGGGAATAAGTGGTAGGCAGTGGCAATGGACATGCTGACAGGTGAATATCGGAACACACTTGACGAGAAGGGACGAATCCTTTTCCCGGCAAAACTGCGGTCCGAGCTTACAGGAAATGTACTCATTGTAACGCAGTCTCTTGACCGCTGCCTGTGGCTTTTTTTACCTGAAGAATGGAAAATTGTATCTTCAAAATTGATGGATTCGGCTTCTCCCTTTAACGAGAAAAACCGTCTTGTGCTTCGCAGATTTATTGCTCCTGCACAGGAAGTTGAATTCGACAGGTCCGGACGTCTCTCAATCCCCCAAAGTCTCCGCGAGTATGCGTCGCTTTCAAAAGAATGTGTTCTGCTTGGTGTAAATAAATACATCGAGTTATGGGATACTGAAAGTTATAAGACGTATCTTGAACAGAGTGAGGCTTCATTCCGCGACGCTGCAGAGGAGCTTGGAACAATAGTATTCTAATCCGGGGGGGAAATGAAATGGAAATTGTTCATACACCTGTTTTGCTTCAGGAATGTCTGGATATGCTAGGTCCTGAAGGTGAACCTTTTGAAGATCACGCAGTTATGTGTGATTCAACACTTGGAGAAGGTGGTCATTCGTTTGCGTTCCTTTCAAAATTTCCAAAACTTACTGTAATCGGCGTTGATGCCGATGCTGATATACAGGAACGTGCAAAAGAGCGGCTTGCGCCGTTCGGAGAACGTATACATTTTTATAACGGCTGGTTTAACGATTTTTACGGATCGTATCCGGCTGAACTGCCGAAACCCGATATTATTCTGTTTGATCTCGGTATTTCAGTATATCATTATGAACGTTCCGGAAGAGGGTTTTCGTTCAGATACGATGAGCCCCTTGATATGCGGCTTGATTCTTCATCAGGAGAGAGTGCGGCTGATATTATAAACAGTATGCGTGAGGAAGAACTGGCGAATCTTATTTATCTCTACGGTGAAGAAAAACTAAGCCGCAGAATAGCAAAGGCTGTAGCGGAAGCACGTAAAGGCGGACGTATAAATTCGTCGAAGGCGCTTGCCGATATAATATATGATGCGGTTCCGGCTTATTATCAGCATGGAGCGATTCATCCTGCAACGCGTACGTTTCAGGCGCTTAGAATTGCTGTAAACAGCGAACTGCGTCGCCTTCCGAAATCCATTCATGCAGCATTCAATGACCTGAATGAGGGAGGAAAAATGGGTGTAATTACATTCCATTCGCTGGAAGACCGCATTGTGAAGAATTATTTCCGGAATCTGGGCAGGCAGTGTGTATGTCCTCCGGAAGTAGCGCGGTGCAGGTGCGGCGGAACGGCTTGTGCGGAAGTGCTTACGCACAAGCCGATTGAACCGTCTGCCGATGAAGTAAAAATGAATTCACCGTCAAGAAGCGCTAAACTTCGTGTCGTGCGTAAATTGCATAATGCGACTGAATATCATCTGTTTGGAGTAGAAGGATACTGAGTTATGGAAAAGAATCATAGACATACAGGAGAAATGATTATTGTTTGCCTCATTGCGGCTGCAATTCCGGCGCTCCTTATCTTTGACGGCATTCAGACCCGCAGATATGAAAATCTTGTTGATGAAGTAAGTGGACTTGAAAAAAAACAGGAAGAACTTGTTCAAGAAAATAAAAAGCTTGTTATTGATATAAGTCTGCTTTCAAGTGCGGACCGTATAGAAAAGATTGCAGAAAACGATCTAGGAATGCACAAAGCTCAATCCGGTGACATAGTCCGTATTGAGATGAAGGGGACAAAAAAATGAACAGCCTGCTTGATTATGATGAGCTGCTGAACGCAGTGAGTGGCAAAGCTGTTGGTTTTGCAGTCTGTGAAAAAAAATTCTATTTCAGTTCTGTGGTGACAGACAGCCGCTGCGTAGTAGATGGTAGTTTGTTTGTCCCTCTTATTGGACAGAATCAGGATGGGCATAAATATATCCCACAGGCTATTGAGAAAGGAGCGACTGCTGTTTTTGTAGCAGCAGACGAATATGAAAAAAAATCACAAAAAATTATGGAACTGGCAGGTGGGCATCCCTGCGTACTTTTTGTTGTAGTTTCAGATACACTTTATGCGCTTCAGGATGCTGCAGCCGCATATGTTGCTAAGTTTCCACGGCTTTTAAAAATCGGTATTACTGGTTCAAGCGGGAAGACAACAACAAAGGAAATGACTGTTGCTGTTTTGAAACAGAAATACAATGTCGTATATAATGAAGGTAATCTTAATTCCGAGACAGGACTTCCTCTTTCCGTTTTTAAAATTAAAAAGGAACATGAAATAGGTGTCTTTGAGATGGGAATGAACCGTGAAAATGAAATAGGTGAAATCGCCGCAGTCTTGAAACCTCAATACGCCCTTGTTACGAATATTGGAACTGCACATATAGGTATTCTGGGAAGCAGAGAGAATATTGCCGGGGAAAAACGTAAAATTTTTAGATATATACCGGAAAATGGTGCCGCTTTTATTCCTTCGTCTGATGATTTTGCAGCTTTTCTTTCAGAAGAAATAAAAGGCTGTATTATTAATTATGGTAAAGATATTCCATCGTCAGAGAGTGGTGTAACATTTATCTCTGACGATGGAATATGCGGAACAACATTCAAAGTAGGCAGCAAAGAGGTGAAGCTGAAACTTCCTGGTATATATAATTATCAGAATGCGCTTGGTGCCGTTGCAATTGGCAGGTATTTTGGTGTAACCGACAATTCTATAAAGAATGCTCTTGAATCATTTATGCCGGTTGCTGGCCGTACAGAGACAGAATCATTTGAACTTCGAGGCGGTACGTGCGTTACTCTTGTGAAGGATTGTTATAACGCCAATCCTGATTCAATGGCGAAGGTACTCACATTTTGCAGTTCTGTTAAAAATATACATCGTCGGATATATGTACTTGGTGATATGCTTGAACTTGGTACGAAATCTGCGGAAGAACATGCAAATATTGGAGCTGAAGCTGTCATGGCATCTCCCGACCAGATTATATTTATCGGTACTGAAATGAAATATGCTGCGGCTGCTGCCAGAAGCGCTGGTTTTACAAACGCCCTGTATATTCCTGGTTCAGATGATAATGCAATGCAACTTGCTGCGCAGTTTCTGATAGACTGTGCTGACACCGGTGATCTGTTGTTGTTTAAAGCGTCCCGTGGTATGCAGTTGGAACGTATTATTCCGCTTATTGGTATTTCGGAGGGGAACTGCAATGGATGATTACCGTTTTCTTGCCGACAATCCCGTGGAGGAATATCACAAAAGCGATATAGGTTTTATTGCCTGTGTCATATTATTATGCGGACTTGGAATATTTGCTCTGTTTTTCTGTTCTCAGAATTTGGCACAGCGCATGTTCAATAGCCCTTTCTATTTTGTTAAAAGGCAGCTTCTCTGTGTCGCTGTCGGGCTTGCAGGTTTTTTTCTGTTCGCTTCGCTGCGTATGACCGTAATCCGGAAATTACTGCCTTTTATCGTAATCGGAACGTTTATCCTTTGCCTGCTTACATTTGTTCCAGGTATCTCTATAGAACGCAATGGTGCACGCCGCTGGTTAAAAATGCCGTTGGCATTTACTTTGCAGCCGTCGGAGTTTGTTAAATTTGCTGTTGTATTGTTTCTGGCCAATTTATTTGACAAGCAGGAACGACTTTACAATTCAGAAGAAAAATCAGTTTTACCTTCCGTAATCGGCTTGTCCCTTTTTTCCTTTCTGGTCTTTTTACAGAAGGATTTTTCGACATGTGTTTTTATTTTCAGTATAGGTTTAATCATGTTTTTTGAATCCGGAGCCAAACTTACATGGTTTCCTCCGGCTCTGCTGCTGATTATACCGTTGTGCATTCTCATGGTCATGCAGGAACCATACCGTATAGAGCGTATTATTGCATTTCTTCGTCCTGATGAAGGAATGCATACATATAACTACCAGAGTATCGCTGCGAAACGGGCAATAAGTTCCGGTGGTTTTTGGGGTACAGGAATAGGTTCCGGCCTTGTGTGGATTAACAGTATTCCGGAAGTCCAGGCTGATTACATTTTTGCAGGCTGGACAGAGGCTATGGGATTGTTCGGCGTTATTATGTATTTAGTACTGCTCGGCATATTTGCATGGAGAGGATACAGATCTTCATTTTACTGTATGAACAGATTTGCCTCTTTTGTTTCGTTCGGTTTTGTCACGATGATTGTTATGCAGTCTTTGATAAACTGTGCTGTTGTTTGCGGCGCTCTGCCGGCAACTGGTATCCCTTTACCTTTCTTTTCGCTTGGAGGTTCTTCCATTATTGTGACGCTTATGATGTGCGGTTTTGTCGTAAATGCATCCCGTTGCAATACGGATGAAGATGCTGATGATTTTGTTAATGATGTACATGGTGATGAATTTAAAATACGTTCTGTCAATGGAGTAACGGTTTATGAGTGATGTAAGCATGGTTGGATTCGGAACACCAGAAAAAAATACAGTAACTTTTGATAAAAAAACAAGAATATTGTTTATAGTGTTTCTTGTTCTCTGTTCTGTATTTTTAGTTGAAATTGTTGTATATAAACTCGTACTGCCGAGTATGGGAAAACCTGAAATAGTATACAGTGGAGAGAAGCAGATTTCCATTGAAGAACTGGAAACATTGATTTCCCCTATGAAGAATCTTAACTGGTTTTCATTCAACCCGGAGGAAGCTGTTTCTATATTGTCATCTGATCCAGCAATTGATTCTGTCACGGTGTCAAAACATCTTCCCAATAAAATTACTATATCAATTGTAGAACGGGAACCTGTTGCAATGACATTCATATCCCTTAACGGAAGAAGTGTCCCTGTCCAGATTGATAAGAACGGAGTACTTTTTTTATACAAAGAAACCGGGCAGCCGGACAGTTCTATCCCTATTATTTCAGGACTTCCTGTCGATCATCTTTCGGAGGGAATGCGTATTCCTGCAAAATATCTTACGCTCATTGATCAGATTGCACACATACAGACATTGCCGCAGAAATATTTTGCTGCAATTTCAGAAATCTGTGTTGTTCCCAAGGAGTATGGTAACTATGAACTTATGCTTATTCCGTCGAAATCCCGGACAAGGGTTTTGACGGACCGCGCATTGAACGAAGATGCATTACAGTATATGATGGTAGTACTCGACGTTGTCAATTCGATTGAGCCAAATGTTTCAGAAATAGATCTTCGTTATGGTTCTGTTTCATACAGTACGCGTTGATTAAGGAATACTGCAGTTATGATTGTTGGTCTTGATATAGGTACAAGTTTTATACGAGTCGCAATAGGTGAACGCCGGGAGGACGGTGGTATTGAGATAGCCGGTATTGCAAACCGGAAATCAGCAGGTCTTCGTAATGGTGTGATTGTCAATATTGAGGATGCGATGACCGCAATAAAAGAGACAATAGAAGCTGCAGAGCAGAATGCAGGAACCGACGTTATTTCATGTGCGACGGGTATTGGTGGAACTCAAATAGAAGGAATGAACCAGAAGGGGGGTACTCCGGTGACTCCTCCTGGAAAACAACCTCGGGAAATTACCCGGCAGGATATTCAGCGTGCAATAGACAATGCAAAAGCTGTACTCATTCCGATGGATAGAGAATTGCTTCATGTTGTTGCACAGAATTTTACTGTGGATGGTGTTTCCGGTATTAAAGATCCTATAAATATGATGTGTGCCCGTCTTGAAGCAGACGTTCATATTATAACGGCTTCTAAAACGACGATTCAGAATGTGCGGACGTGCGTAAGTCGTGCTGGGTACAGCCTTGACGGAGTCATGCTGAAAACTCTTGCAGCAACACAGGCTGTAGTTCATGACGATGAAATGGAACTTGGTTCGATTCTTATTGATATGGGAGCAGGTACGACGGACGTTCTTGTGCTGCTCGGAGGTGCTCCTGTGTGTACAGTATCTATCCCTGTGGGAGGCAATCTTGTTTCGAACGATATTGCCGTGGTAAAAGGGATACCTGTTTCTGCTGCAGAAAAAATAAAAATTGAATCGGGCTGCTGCTGGCTTCCTGGCATCGAAAATGATCAGGAAGTTATTATTCCAGGGGTTGGTGGAAGGGCACCAGAACTTACGACCCAGACAGAACTGTGTCAGATAATTGAACCGCGTGTTGAAGAGATATTCACGATGGTACGCAGTGCTGTTATTCATAATTCGAACATTACGCAGCTTTCCGGTAACATTATTCTTACAGGTGGAGGAGCACAGATGGATGGTGCTGTAGAACTTGCGCAGAATGTTTTTGGTACAACTTCTGTGCGTATCGGTATTCCGGAAAAACTCGGCGGACCGGAAAGTGAATATCGAAAACCAGAGTATGCAACAGCAATAGGGCTTGTTCTTGGGAATAAAAATTCTGTTCAGGAAAGGAACAGTCATAAAAATAAAAAGATCTTTTCTTCAGAAGAGAATGGAAAGAAAGAAAGTTTCTTAATGAAGTTGAAAAAGTCATTTTTCTAAAAAGAAACGGGTCGGGAGGAAAAAATGATGGATTTCTCAGTGGTAAACGAAAACGGAACAACGCTTGATACAGCGAATCCGACAGTCATCAAGGTAATCGGATGTGGTGGCGGTGGTTCAAACGCAGTTAACCGTATGATTGATGCAAATATTGCAAATGTTGAATTTATCGTACTCAATACCGATTTGCAGGCACTTAATTTATCACATGCCGGTAAGCGGATTGCAATCGGTCAGAAGGTTACTAAAGGTCTTGGAGCTGGCGGAAAACCTGCTGTTGGTGAAGAGGCTGCGGAAGAAGATAAAGAGGTGATTACGAATCTTTTAAAAGGTTCTGATATGGTGTTTATTACTGCGGGTATGGGAGGCGGAACTGGTACAGGATCAGCTCCCGTAGTTGCCCGTATAGCACGCGAAGTCGGTGTGCTTACCGTTGGTGTAGTTACAACACCGTTTGAATTTGAAGGTCCTGTCCGTATGCGGCAGGCTCGTGAAGGAATTAAAAAACTGCACGAGAATGTTGACTCTCTTATTGTTATTCCGAATCAGCAGCTGTTAAAAGTTGTCGACAAAAATATGCCGATTCGTCAGGCGTTTCTTGTCGCAGATGATGTTCTGCGTCAGGGAGTTGAAGGTATTTCAAACATCATTACAAAACCGGGAGATGTAAACATTGACTTTGCAGATGTACGCAATGCAATGCTCGGGCAGGGGGATGCTATTCTTGGTGTCGGGATAGGAGATGGTGAAAATCGGGCGGTTGATGCTGCAACAAAGGCTATCAAGAATCCGATGCTTGAAGATACGAATATTGACGGCGCAAAGAACGTTCTTGTAAATGTATGTTCCGGAGAGAATATTTCAGCACAGGAAGTTGCTGAAATTATGAAAGTAGTCACTGCTTCTGCAGATGAAAACGTAAACATTCTGTGGGGACAGGTCGTTGATCCGTCTCTGGATAATAAAGTAAGCGTTACTGTCATAGCAACGGGATTTCATGACAGACGAGATACTATTGCAGCTGCAGCGGATGATGCAGTTCAGGAATCTGTAAAAGACAATTCATTCGTGACCAGCGATGAGTTTTCCGACATTCTTAATGGACGGAGTGCAGAATCTGTTAAAAATACACTTGCCGCAGGTACTCATATACCGGGGCTTTTTGACAATGAGAATATGTCTGCAAAGGAAACGGAGAAGATACCTGCAGGGGTTGCATCGGCAGCAGGAACAGGATCGCTTGGAAAAGCAATTTCAATGTCAGCACCCCACCATACTCAGACCGGACTTAAACCTCCGGCAGGATTCACGGCACGTAACGATCTTTCTCAACCGGCATGCTGGCGTGGTCATGAATTAAACGAACTTTCGCGCACGATTAATCTGCAGGAATGATTCGTTAACAGCATGGCTGAAAAATTATCGATCCCTGTCATACTTTCCGGATTTTATGACGATCTTCTGCTTGTGGAGCGTCATTCCCGACTGACGGCAGAAACATACCGTCTGTCGGTGAACGGATTTCTTGACTGGTGTGTTGATAAAAAAATGAAATTACGTGATGTAAACGTACAGTTTCTTTTGTACTATCTTGTATGGCGGAAGACAAAGGGGTGTAGTGAACTCACTCTTGCCAAAGATATTTCTGCACTTCGTTCGTTCGGATCTTATCTTGAGCGTATTGGAATGTGGAATGAGAATTACGCACTCCTGCTTGACCGGCCGAAATCCACTCGTCCTCTTCCACGGGTTCTTACCGTAAATCAGGTTGAAAAACTGCTTTCAGTTATAGATACTTCCGAACCACTTGGTGTACGGGATGCAGCACTTTTCGAGTTGATCTATTCATGCGGACTGCGTATAAGTGAAGCAGCCGGGCTTCTGATACAAAATGTACATTTGAATGAACAAATTATTCTTGTGTGCGGTAAAGGCGACAAGGAACGTATTGTTCCGTTCGGTGTACAGGCAAAGGAAAAACTTATTTCCTATCTTCAGAATGTCCGGCCAAAACTTGTCAGAAAGAGAGCTGTAGCTGAAGTCTTTGTTAACTATAAGGGCGAACCTCTGTCACGGAAAGGTATATGGAAGCGTTTTCAGAGTTATGAAGCATTGTCGGGGGTACACTCAAAAGTACATACATTACGCCATTCTTTCGCAACTCATTTACTTGCTGGTGGAGCAGATCTTCGTTCCGTTCAGGAGCTTTTAGGCCATGCGGATCTTTCTACTACACAGATATACACGCATGTGGACGATGAACAACTGCGAAAAAACCACGAAAAATATTTTCCCGGGCATGCTGTTGTGTCTGACAAAAAATAAGGGTTGAATTCTGTTGTTTCTCTCTGTATAGTATATTATAAACAGAAAGAGGTATTCCTTATGAAAAAAATGTTCACTGTTTTCATTTCTTCTGTATTTGCTCTTTTCTGCTTTACGTCCTGTGGTGTTTCGAACAGGTCTGTTAAGCGTATGCAGCAGATTGAGGAAGGTGTTTCAAGTCCGACGACAATAGACGAATATAAGGCGGCTGTCAAAAAATATGAGAAACGGGTTGCTGACATAGAACTTGCACAACAGCAGATAGGTATCTGGTACAAAATTCTCGGTTCCCGGTATCTTGACCAGAAGATGTACGGTGAAGCGCTTAAGTGTTATCAGAAAGCAATTGAATTCTATCCTGATAATCAGAATTTGTATTATTATGTCGGTGTATGTGCCGGTTATATGGCTCACTCGGCGCTTGATTATGACGCTGTTGCAAATCCGGAAAAAAAATTTAATTATTTAAAACTGGCCGAATCAGCATATCTTCGTGCTGTTACAATTGAACCGCAATATGTACGGGCAATGTACGGACTTGGAGTTTTGTATGTGTTTGAACTTGATGAAAGTGACAAGGCAATTCCATATCTTGAAAAGCTCCTGACAATTGATAAAGGTCATACTGACGCAAAATTTGTACTTGCCAATGCATACTACCGGTCCGGTCAGATGCAGAAAGCGGCAGATATGTATGATGATATTATAAAAACTACGAAAGATCCCGAGAAGAAAGCTGCTGCTCAGGAAAATAAAAAACAGGTATTGGATTCATCATATGGGCAATAAACAGCCCGATATTCTGCTTCCTCTTTTTGTTTCCGGAATTACATTTCTCACATTTAACGAAAAAAATATTATATTGAAGAATCTTGACAATTCAGACGCGCTTGCGTTACTGTCTATAAAAGACATTTCAAAGATTGTCGGGCGCTCCTGTCGTTCTGACAGCTGGAACGGACGAGACAATCTTAAGCGTGCCCGTATTGCACAATGCGTCATGGAAGCGTATTCAATTTTACCTCTGTTCAATACTGATGCTGCATATCCTGCGCTTTTGCGTGAAACTGTAAATGCCCCGTTCATGCTGTTTTACAGGGGAAATGGTGGACGCCTGACTGATCATACTGTATCGGTTGTGGGAACGCGCCGGATGACTCCTGAAGGAAAGGCTGCGGCATATTCTTTTGCCTACGATGCAGTTATGGACGGCGTTACAGTTGTTTCAGGACTTGCCAGTGGTATAGACGGTGCTTCTCATAGTGGTGCGGTTGAGGCATGTTTTGATATACGGGAGGCTGGAACCTGCGCACGGTGTGGTGGAACTGTGGCTGTGCTGCCTTGCGGACCGGATACTATTGTACCGGCAAACCATAAGGGACTTGCCGGACGTATCCTTGCAACTGGTGGCTGTCTTGTGAGCGAGTATATGCCGGGTACACCAGTCGAATCATGGAGGTTCGTCCACCGTAACCGTATTATTGCGGCTCTTTCGCCTGCAACGGTTGTGGTTGAAGCGCCGCCCGGAAGCGGGGCTTTGTTAACTGCAGAATATGCGGTCGATTACAACCGGGATGTTATGTTTCATGCAGCTGCGTTTACAAAGAATGCTGCTGAGGTTTCCGCCCGGGTGCGGGCGAAACTTGAGAATGATTTTGCGGCTGGTAAAGCTGCAAGACATAAAGTTGAGAATACGCCGGAGAAATATCTTTCAGATGGGGCTCCGGTAATAAAAGACTATGCTGATTACTGCCGATGCCTTGCCGAGATACCGGGAATGCGCAGTACGATGCAAAAAAATAAAGACGGACAGCTTCCGCTTTTTGACGGAGACTGTTCAAAAGAAGGATGATATGGCTGAAACAACGACTACTACAGATACTGCAGCAGAAAAGAAGGCTGCTGCTCCTGCAGCAAAGAAGACTTCTTCAAAGTTAAAAAAAGCACAATCAACTCTTGTTATTGTAGAGTCACCTGCAAAGGCCCATACAATTGAAAAATATCTGGGACCTGGATATACGGTAAAAGCTTCAATGGGACACCTTATAGATTTGCCGAAGTCCCGTCTTGCAATCGATGTTGAACATGAATTTCAGCCTGAATATATAACCGTGCGGGGAAGAGCAAAATTGCTCAAAGAACTTCAGCACGATGCAAAAAAAGCCGACAAGGTCCTTCTGGCAAGTGATAACGATCGGGAAGGAGAAGCAATTGCATGGCATTTGAATAATGCATTAAAGACCAGAACGACTGCTCCCATTAACCGTATTGTATTCAATGAGATTACCCCGGTTGCAATTAAGGAAGCCGTACTGCATCCGGGAAATATAATCGAAAGCAAAGTAAATGCTCAGAAAGCCCGCCGTGTACTTGATCGTCTTGTTGGCTATAATTTGAGTCCGCTTCTCTGGAGTAAAGTAAAAAACGGCCTTTCTGCCGGACGTGTTCAGTCGGTGGCTCTGCGCCTTATCAGCGAAAGGGAGGATGAGGTAGAGCATTTTCTACCGGAGGAGTACTGGTCGCTTGATGCAGATTTTGCAAAAGGAAAAACGTTATTTACGGCACAGCTTGTTTCGTATAAAGGTGAAAAAACGGAGTTAAAAAACGAGCAGTCTGTGAACGATATAATTAATCTGATTAAAAGTTCGGAATGTACGGTAACAAGTGTAAAGGACACGGATAAATCTGTTCGTCCAAAACCTCCTTTTACAACATCAAAACTGCAGCAGGCTGCTGCCAACAGGCTTGGATATACATCCCGTAAGACTATGCAGATAGCCCAGCAGCTGTATGAAGGTGTGAACATCGGGACGAACCGTGTCGGTCTTATTACATATATGCGTACAGATTCAGTACGTATTTCGCAGATGGCACTCAGTGACGTCCGCGACTGGCTTTCAAAGAATCATCCGGACGGTCTGCCTCCTGAGGCAATAAAATATGAAGTTGGAAAAGAAGCACAGGATGCGCACGAAGGTATTCGTCCGACATACGTTTCATATACACCTGATTCCATAAAGGAATATCTTACACGGGATCAGCTCCGCCTGTATACAATTATCTGGGAGCGTTTCGTCTCAAGCCAGATGAATAATGCAAAAACCCGGACAACGAGCGTCGAAATTACTGCGGGAGATGCTGTATTTCGTGTCTCGGCTGGAAAAATTGTGGAAAAAGGATTTTATGACGTTATAAAGCTGCTTTCTTCAAAAGAAGACAAAACAGGTAATCTCCCCTCGCTGAAAGAGGGTGAAAAAATTGAATGCAGAAAATTTTATCCTGAGCAGCATTTTACACAGGGACCAGCGCGTTATACTGATGCATCTATTGTCCGCACTCTCGAAGAAAAGGGTATAGGGCGTCCATCTACGTATGCGCCTATAATTTCCGTACTTCTTGACCGTTACTATGTTACCAGAACGAACAAGCAGCTTGTGCCGACTCAGCTCGGTAGAATGATATGTAAAATTCTTGTTGAGTCATTTCCTGATGTCATTAACGAACATTTTACGGCACAGGTCGAAAATGACCTTGATAAAGTAGAGCGGAATCAGCTCGTATGGAATACTATGATAGGAGATTTCTACGCACCGTTTAAAAAGCGGGTAGATGAGGTAATGACGACGCAGGAAAGTATTAAGGGATTCCTTGACGAACCCACTGATAAAATATGCGAAAAGTGCGGTAAGCCGATGATAAAAAAACTTGGCCGTTTTGGTTATTTTCTTGCATGCTCCGGATTTCCGGAATGTCACAATACGCGCTCTATTCCGCTTGCAAAATGTCCGATGCCCGGATGTAACGGTGAAATTGTTGCACGAAAGACAAAAGGCCGTGGAAAGGAATTTTACGGCTGTACGAATTATCCAAAATGCAACTTTATTACGCACTTTAAACCAATCGATCAGTACTGCCCGAAGTGCGGCTGGTTTCTTGTTGAAAAATTCGACAAGAAGAATGGTACGTATAAATCATGCATCAATCCGCACTGTGATTATCTGCATTCAGCCGACGATGCGGTTGCTGCTGATGAAACTGCCGTTCAGGAAAATACTACGCCCGACGACGATCAGGCATAATACATGGATGTGACGGCGACACTTCAATGCTGCGCAGAAGAATTTTTGTTGTATCTTGATGCTGTGAAAGGTCTTTCTGAAAATTCTGTTACGGCATATCGTAATGATCTTTCACATCTTATCCTTTTTCTGGGTGGTGACCGGTTTATTACCAGTGTGACGGCAGAGAATATACGTTCGTGTATCGGAAATCTTTCCAGAGAAAAAAAAGCAGCATCGACAATAAACCGTTTTATTGCGGCAGTGAGAACTTTTTTTGCCTATTGCAGAAGATTTGAGTATATTCAAACTAATCCGGCATTGGAAATCAGAACAATGAGAATGCCCAGGCATTTACCTCGTTTTCTTACCGGTCTGGAAGTAGATGAACTGTGCAACGAACCGGAAAAACATGAAATACTGTGGCAGGCGAGAGATAGTGCTATTATTGAAATGCTTTATTCGTCGGGATGCCGGGTAAGCGAGCTTGCTTCTTTAAAGTTTGACGACATGGCAGAAGATTACAGTTCGGCTGTAGTTACAGGCAAAGGTAAAAAGGATCGTCGTGTGTATTTTGAAGAAGATGCACGAAATGCTTTCAGAATTTATCTTAACGACCGGAAAAAATTATTTGCGGATAAACATATGAACGATACAGTCAGTCAGATATTTGTGAATCAACAGGGAACAGCTCTTACACCACACGGAATACAGTGGATTGTTGCCCGTTATTCGGGACCGGAAGGAACAAATCATCATATATCGCCTC
>Ga0172378_10001984_pt1 | contig 19085 bp, 16 predicted proteins | sample GrowelOW332metaG_FD_119755 | JGI IMG/M metagenome (GOLD analysis project Ga0172378, IMG submission 119755) | Groundwater microbial communities from an aquifer near a municipal landfill in Southern Ontario, Canada - Pumphouse #3_1 metaG | ecosystem: Environmental > Aquatic > Deep subsurface >... | reverse complement strand
TGCACGGTTGGAATTCCCTGGACGTGAGGCTTTTTTTCTACTTTTGCTTACTGCTATGATGATGCCTATTGAAGTGACTATTATTCCAATGTTCTTTCAGATGCAGAAGCTTGGGTTTAATGATTCCCTTATCCCGTTGATGCTCATTCCCATTTTCTGTTCACAGGGAGCTTTTTCAGCTTTTATGTTTCGTCAACATTACATTACTGTACCGAAGGAACTTGATGAGGCAGCCAGGATTGACGGTCTTAGTCCAATTGCAATCTATTTTCGTATCATGTTTCCTTTAGCCAAACCTATTATTGCATCAGCCGGTATTCTGGCCTTCTTGTCAGTATGGAACATGTATTTAGAGCCATTGGTATTTGTCAGCAGTCTGAAAAACTTTACTCTCCCCCTTTCTTTGGCCAACTTCAACGATAGTTATGGATTGCCTCAATGGCATTTACAACTTGCAGCCACAACACTTTCAGTTTTGCCTGTCATGGTTGTATATCTTATTTTTCAAGAGAAAATAAGTGATGCGATGGTCAATTCAGGAATGAAATAGGAGCAAGAACAATGATTGATAATACATACGATATTGTGGTAATTGGTGGTGGCATAGCTGGTTCCCTGTGTGCAGTCTCCGCCGGTCGAATGGGTTCATCTGTTCTTCTTGTGGAAGAATGTGGAAGTTTGGGAGGTTCTCTTGTAAACAGTGGTACAGGACCGATGATGACCTTCCATGCAGGGAAGAAACAGGTAATAAAAGGTATCACTGATGAATTAATTCAACGTCTAGTTAAGAAGAATCTTTCAGTTGGGCACATTGTGGACTCAACAGGGTATACCTACACAGTAACTCCGTTTGATAGTGAAGGTATGAAGAGAGAACTTGAGTTGATGGCTCTTGAAGCCAATGTGACCATCCTCTATCATACGATGCTTTCTTCTGTGACTAAAAACGAAGGGGAAATAACATCTGTTGATTTACTTTCTTGTGGTATACATTTTTCTGTTAGTGCAAAGATATTTGTGGATGCTTCTGGTGATGGTGATTTGATAATGAATGCTGGTATACCCTTCAGGTGTGGAAGGGACAGTGATGGTTTGAATCAGCCGATGACTATGAATTTCAAGCTTTCTTGTGTTGATATCGATATGATTCGCTCTCTTATGGACAGGGATGTTTCCTTGTTTCCTTTTCTTAAGGATAAGCCAGGGATTCAGCATGTTGCCGAAAGGCTGTCCTGTTCAGGTTTTCAAAACATTATGAAGCGTGGAATCAAGGATGGAAAAATAAGCTTTGATCGTGATATCGTCCTTTTCTTTGAGACCAACACAAGGAATGAGGTAATTGTGAACATGAGCCGAATCAACGGTTTCAACCCGGTTGATCCTATAGCTATATCAAAAGCAGAGGTTGAAGGAAGACGGCAGGTGTGGGAATTGTATGACTTTATGAAGAAGGAGATTCCGGGATTCAGTAATGCAAAACTTATAGGTTCAGGTCCAAATATAGGAGTAAGAAGTTCTCGAAGAATGATTGGAATATATACTGTTACAGTTGCTGATATTCTCAACCAGAGAAGATTTGATGACAGTATTGCATGCTGTGGGTATCCTGTAGATATTCATTCATCTGATGGTGCAAAAACAGATTCGACATTCCTTCCTTATGGGACTTATTACACTGTTCCTTTGAGATGCCTTATCAATTCGGTCGTGCCTAATGTAATTGCAACGGGACGTTTGGTAAGTTGTTCCTTTGAGGCTCATGCCTCGATGAGAGTTTCTCCTTGCTGTGGTGCTATGGGACATGCCGCAGGTGTGCTTGCTTCTCTTTGTGTCCAAAATCACCAAGTGCCTGGGAATTTGGAATATGGTAAGGTGCGGAATAGATTATTAGATGAAGGAGCATTCTTGGGATAATAGCTATCGCTTAGAGAATGTAATGCAATAGGGAAAATCTGTGGTGAGAGGGGTCTTCAACAGAAACTGGCGAAAGAATTGGGATGTTTCTTTTTGGATAGCAATCAATATGTCAGTCCAAACAAATATGATTTCATGCATTTCAGCCAGGACAGCAACAAGGCCTTTGCCCTGGTTCTTCAGAAGAAAATAGGGGAGATTTTTGCAAGGTAAATGTAAAATATTGTTATGGTTTGCATGCTTAGTCAGCAATCCATGACTTTTTGCTATATGGATATATTTCTTGTTTTTGGAGGCTATAATTATGCAGGATTTGCAAGAAGTTAAGGAACTATACCAACACCAGCTGGTAGCCAGTGTACTTCCTTTCTGGCTTGAGCATGGCATGGACAAGGTGAATGGCGGTATCTACACAGGCTTGGATCGTGATGGAAGTTTGATTGAGACTGACAAATCGGTGTGGTTCCAAGGGAGGGCGTTATGGACATTCAGTACGGCCTACAGCCAGATAGAGAAGAATCCTAAATACCTCGAAGCGGCATCCAGTCTTGCCCGCTTCCTGGTTGATCACTGTTTTGATAGTGATGGAAGAATGTTTTTTCGGGTGACATCTGAGGGAAGACCGGTGATAAAGAGACTGAGGTACTACTTCAGCGAGGCTTTCGCCATCATGGGATTTTCTGCCTATGCCGAGATCACGGGAGACCGGCAATGGGCTAATCGTGCATTTGCCCTGCTAGGTAAGGTCGAGGAGGTTACCCACACACCAGGAATCCTGATTCCAAAATTCAACCAGGAAACCGAACCCTCAATAGGATTCGGAGGCCCTATGATCATGCTCAATGTGCTTTCCTGCCTGCGTTCTGCGCTCCCTGAGAAGACTGAGTGGATCAATGCCTACATGGATAGGTTGCTTTCTGAGGTGGAGACCTACTTCGTACGTGATGACTTGCATCTGGTACTGGAGCAATGCACGCCTGAGGGCACCTTGATGGGTGAGCATTTTGAAGGCCGGTTGCTCAACCCAGGACATGCTATCGAGGGTGCCTGGTTCATCATGAATGAGGGTGTCATCCGTAGTGACGAACATCTGAAGGCTCTTGGGCTGAAGATGCTGGACTGGATGTGGACCTCAGGATGGGACAGCGAGCAGGGGGGAGGCATCATTCAGTATCGTGATGCGTTAGGCAAAGCCCCGACTGAATACTGGCATGACATGAAATTCTGGTGGCCCCAGTGCGAGGCGGCCATCGCCAATCTTTTAGCTTTCGATATCACCGGTGATGATCGGTATCTTACCCAGTTCCACATGGTGAATGACTACATCCAGAAACGGTTTCCTGATCCAGCGTATGGCGAATGGTTCGGCTACTTCCATCGGGATGGGACATTGAGCACGGTGATCAAGGGCAACATGTACAAGGGACCGTTCCATATCCCCCGCATGTACATGAAATGCATAAGCATTATCGACCATATCCAAGACACCAGCAGATAAGATCAGGTCCGCCGGACTTTCAAGCCTGACGGACCAAGTTTTTTCCTTTTATAACAAAGAATAAAAATATAGACCATATCTGTCAAAATCCTTCAAATTCATATTGTCAAAAATTATGTACAGATGCTATGTCTTATAATCCTTCGTTGTCCATTCTCAAACATCACGACATGTTTTTGCTGCTCCTAGGATTTTCACAAGGAGAGAGTTGTGTAAGTTGATGTATGGCTACCAACAAGGAAAATATGAGGGAAGGAACACTCTCGTATGCTGGGATACCGTGCAAAAACAAACAGAAAGATTCTGTCTGGGAAGACCAAACTTCAAAGAGTTGTGAAATTGTCCAATCCAGAAAATCAAAGTTCATGCTATACTGTCAAAATGGCAGGGAAATGGAATGCGTATTCATAGAACGTCTCGCATCATGAACTCCTTGTTCTTGCTTTGCGGAGTATTTCTTTTGTTGCTTTTGATTGCCTTTGTGGCGATGTTTGTGAATTATTATCGACAACAACAATTGCATGTCCAGTTTGTGAATCGAGTGAATGCTTCCAATGATATTTTGGTTTCCTTGCATGCGATGCAGGATATACTGAATACCTATCGCAAGGATGAAAGTCCCATGACGTATGCGGCGTACTGTGATCAAAGCAAGATCCTTGAAGATACGGCGAACACCTACATGAAACTTGGTGTCGTTGGAACAGATGCATTGAATCAAATGCAATATTTGAAATGGTTCAATAGATATCAACAGACATTATTGGAAAATGCCCAGCAGAACACTGAAGAGTTGCCTGCGACTATTTCATATGTCCTGATTGCCTTGGAGGCAAGAGTTGGGGAGATGCATTCGTTGTTTCAGAGAGACATCTCTACTGGGTATCAGGAATACAAGAATGAAGAAAAGGGGATTCTTCGAAAGTTGAATTGGCTTGCTGCGGTTTTTTTTGTGATATGCATAGGTGTCGTCTTTGCTTTTGCAGGATTCGTACAATCAATCAACTCATTGCTGTCGAGATGTATCAGCAACCTGGACCATCTTTCTCAGCATGATTGGGAAGCGGAGGATCTTCAGGGTGCAAGATATACTGAATTCTCCAACTTATTCATACAGATCAATCATATGAAGAAAGAATTACAAGGATACTTTGCCCGATTGAAAGAGCAAGCAGAGATTGAACGGCAGCTCAGTACGGAAAAACTGGAAAATGAACGGCAACGTTCAATTCTTATAACCACGCAGTTACAAGCTCTGCGATCTCAGATGAATCCCCATTTTTTGTTCAATGCATTGCAACAGATTGGCATGGCTTCCCTGGTCGAGCCTCCACAGAAAGTGATGCAATTAGTGGAGTCTACGGGAAAAATTCTTCGTTATGCTTTGACCAGGCAGACCAACTATGTCTCTTTTCATGATGAAATGGAAATTGTCCGGCAATATTTGTTCTTGTAAGAAATGTGTCATGCCCGAAAGATCGAGGTTTCCATTGATGACGGGAATGGCAAGTACGACGCATTTCTCATTCTTCCAATGAGTATCCAACCATTGATTGAAAATTGTATCAAGCACGGATTGAAAGAAGAGGAAAGCAAACCGTTTAAAATCACCATTGAGGTGTCCTGTGTCCAGCGGACACTTCAGGTATGTGTCAAGGACAATGGACCAGGCATGGCATTGCCTGTTTTGGTTCCCTTGAATTCAGAAGGTATCGGCCTGGAGAATATCAGGCAGAGATTGTTGATCCTGTACGGGCAAGATGATTTGCTTTCAGTGGATAGCACAATTGGCGAATTCACCCTGATAACGATACGTTTTCCTCAAAAGAAGGTGTAGCATGAAGACCTTGATAGTTGAAGATAATCTTATGGAACGGAAAGCCTTGCAGAAGCTGTTTGAACTTACTTATGATGAACGGTTTGACGTGATGACCGCATTTAACGGTACCTCCGCATTGGACCGATTGGAAAAATACCCGTTTGATCTGGTCTTGCTGGATATTGTCTTGCCCGACATGAGCGGTATCGATGTCTTGGAGAAAATACAAGAAAAACACCCATCCGTTAATGTCATTATGGTGACTGCTTGCTCTGATTACCAACATTTACGACAGTCCATGCGTTGTCATGCGATAGATTACATCGTCAAACCCTATTCAATTGAAACGTTCAAGGATGCCATTGATGGGTTTCTCAAGCAACAAGAAAAGAAAGAGGAAGTATATGGCAACCAGAAAGTCGTACAGACCATCAAGCAATACATCGATAAAAATTATGCAGAGAAAATCAAGCTTGACGATCTTGCCTCCTTGGTAGCAAGGGACAAGTCCTATATCGAACGGTTATTTAAGAAATCATGCAACAGGAACATTTTTTCCTATCTGTTGCAAGTACGTATTGTCAAAGCGAAGCAATTCCTCTCAAAAGGCATGTGTGTATCGGAAACAGCTGAGCGTGTGGGCTTTGATGATCCAGCCTATTTTGGAAAGTGTTTCAAAAACTTTGTTGGTTGCTCTCCACAGAAATATAAAACAGGCTGGTAACACACCATTTTTCTCCCAAAAAATTCCGTTTTTTTCCCTATCACCTGATTGTAAAACCAATCTATCTTTACAAAAAGAGGTTAGAAATGAAAAAAATCCTATTGGTAAGCCTTGTGTTTTTGAGTTCATTCTCACTGTTGTTTGCGGGAGGACAGGCGGAAGGAACAACACCGACAGTAGGTACTGTCGAACAAACTGCGGATGGCAAAGTAGCGAAACCTGCTGGCTATCCAGGTGGAGTGATTACGTGGATTGTTCCCTCCTCAGCCGGTGGCGCCACCGATTTATTCACTCGTGCGCTGGGTGATGCCGGACTTGGGGGAAATGTCGTGGTTCAGAACATTTCGGGTGGCTCTCAGTCCATCGGTATTTCCCAGGCATTTGCGAACCCTGCTGATGGCAGGACCCTCCTCACGGTTCCTACCACAGGTTTGATCACCATGCCAATAACCACTGATGTTGTCTATAGTTCCAAAGATTTTCGCTACGTCGCAAAAATCGCTCCGGATTGTGTGGGAGTTGCTGTCACAAGACCGGGTTCCCCTATTGATAATGGGGACAAGTTCTGGGCATTGATTCATAGTGGCAAGCAATTCTCCGTCGGAGTGAGCAGCATTGGGGGGCATTCACATATCGAATTCGCTCATGCGTTGGATCAAATCGGGGCGTACGATGATGCTAAGTTCGTAGTCTACTCCGGATCGAATGGTGTTATGCAGGCTGTACTTAGTGGTGAAGTCGATTTTGGGTTGTTGGACGACAACTATATCCCCCCATATGTAAAGAACAATCAGTTGAACGCTGTCATGACGACTTGGTCGGACCGTACCCCCTTGCTACCTGATGTGAAATGTCTTGGCGAATATGGGGTTACAGGGCTAGAACCGCTAATTGGCGTCAAATTGCTCGCTGTAAAGAAGGGTACTCCCGACAATGTAATTGCTTGGATCAAGCAACAGGTAAACAACGCCGTGATAAGCGATGAATACCAGCAGTTCCTTACCGCATCCGGTGCGGGGCACATGGATCGTGTCTGGAGTGAGGAAGAGTTGACCAAATGGGTCGATGATGCAAGTGTTCTCTGGAGATCAGTGCTTACCAAGACTGGCTTGGTGAAATAAGCATAGTTTAGATTCTTTTATCACCATGATAACCACAGAAAGGCTCATGGTGATGGTTTTTATTGTTTTGGCTTGAGGGAGGTTGACATGGAAAGATACAAGAAGGCACGGGAAAACTTATTGGTGATGTTGTTTTGTGCCTTGCTCTGCGTTTGTTTGTTCATCATCATTATTCCGAAATTCATTCCTGTACCACCGGCTGCGGAAAAAGATGTCTTTACCCCAAGGACGTTCCCTTATTTTCTGACGACTATCATTTCCATTTGTACGGTGATCGGCATATGCAAGTCCCTCAAGGTTTTCGTATTGGCCCGCAAGGAACAGTCCCTGATTGTCCACAAGAAAACAAAAAGGGACTTCAATGCCATACTGACGGCTTGCATGCCATATTTGATTTTCGGCTTGATTGTGCTGTATGGGGTTGGCATTTCCCATTTTGGATTCATCATTTCCACTCTGATTGTTCCTCCCTTCGTTTTGTTTCTTATTGGTGGAAGGAGTTGGAAACAATATGTGGGGGTACTGGTATTTGCTGCAATCATCTGGGTCTTGTTTCGTTTTGTACTCCATGTACAGCTTCCATAGGAGAGAAAAGCAATGTGGAATATTTTGTCGACAATTTTAAATTTGCATAATTTAATGATTATGAACATCGGTATCGCAGCAGGCATTGTCATGGGTGCGATGCCTGGACTCAGCCTTACTTTCACCATTACCGTCCTGCTTACCCTGACGTATGGCATGGATTCGATGAGTGGCATGTATCTGTTGCTCGGTGCATATTGCGGAGGTATGTACGGTGGCTCGATTACAGCTATCCTTATTGATACCCCGGGTACTTCAAATGCGGCTGCAACAGTGTTTGATGGGTATCCGTTGGCACAAAAAGGACGGGCTGGCGATGCTCTGAAGACCTCTCTTGTCTCTTCGACCTTCGGAGGATTGTTCAGTACAATGGTTCTTCTGTTTCTGGCACCTCAAGTGGCAAAAGTGGTTTTGAAGATTGGGTCGCCTGAATATTTCGCCCTTTGTGTCTTTGGTATGCTTGCTTCCATCGGGACCGCAGGGAAAAACAAGCTCAAGGGCATCATTTCTGCCGCTTTTGGTTTGCTCATCTCCTGTGTGGGACTTGATTCCATCTATGGTTCACAAAGGTTGATGTTTGGCAACTTTAAGCTGATGGGAGGTTTGCAGGTCTCGACCTGCATGCTTGGTGCTTATGCCATTGCCCAAGTGTTGGTGATGGGACAGCAAGTATATGAGGGCAATGGTATCGAAGCGAAAAAGGTCGAGTTCAAGAAATCGACTATAAGGATATTCGAGATCCTGCGGTATTGGAAAACCTTGTTGCGGTCTTCCATAATAGGAACAGTCATTGGAGCCATCCCTGGTACTGGAGGTGCGACCTCTGCGATGTTCTGCTACAATGAAGCCCAACGTTCTTCCAAGAATCCTGAAGAGTTCGGTAAGGGGTGCATTGAAGGGGTTGTAGCTCCGGAATGTGGCAACAATGCTGTCACCGGCGCCACCTTGATTCCAATGCTGACTTTAGGCATTCCCGGTGACAGCCTGACGGCCATCATGCTTGGAGCACTGACCATGCAGGGCATTACCCCGGGTCCCCAGTTGTTTGAGAAAGGAAGCATTTGGGTGTATGCCATCATGGGAGGTATGTTCATCATCAATGTTTTTATGTTGTTGCAAGGACTTTGGTTCTCAAAGATTTTTGCAAACATCTCCCGTGTGCCCACCATCGTCATGGTACCCAGTATCATCGTTGTGTGTTGTATGGGAGGTTATGCGATTGGGAATACTACGTTCGAGATAACCATCCTTATTGCTTTCGGCATCCTTGGATATTTGATGAAACGTTTCGATTTTCCAATTCCTCCACTTACCATCGGTCTGGTATTGGGGAATTTGTTTGAAATCAATCTCAGACGATCCCTGATTTTATCCAATGGCAACCCCTTGGTTTTCTTCACCCTCCCGATTTCCTGTTTTATACTGGTCATCTCTTTCCTGTTCCTTTTCCTGCCTGACATAAAGGTGGCGATTGCAAAAAAGAAGGTGGGCAGATGAAAGAACTTTGTGATTTACATGCTCATACCACTGTTTCAGACGGTTCTTTTTCTCCATCCGAATTGATTGCTTATGCAAAACAAAAACAGGCCAAGGCCTTGGCAATAACAGATCATGATACCATAGATGGACTCGACGAGGCTGCCGAATGTGCGAGAGCAATCGACCAAGAGTTCATCCCGGGTATTGAAATCACGACAAACAGGGAAGAATGTGAAATCCATATTATCGGATTGTTTATCGATTATCATGAGAAGAAATTTGCCAATGCTGTCAAGGAAATGTCAAAAACCCGTGATAAAAGAAACTGGGATATGGTGGAAAAACTCATGCAAGCGGGATTTGCTATTTCCCATGCGGATCTCGATCGTTACAAGGAATGCATTGTGACGAAGGCCCATATCGGTGAGATACTTGTGGAGCGAGGATATGCTCATGATGTTACCGAGGCGATGAATACTTTTCTGAGGAAGGGTGGGGTGGCGTTCGTCCAAAGGGTGACGCCTTCGCCCTTGGATTGCATCAATCTGGTTCATCAAGCCGGAGGTCTTGCCTTTGTCGCCCACATCAACCAGATTGACAAAAAACAGCCAGAGCATGGTATTGCTCTCTGTCGGTATTTGCTGGAACAAGGGGCTGACGGGCTTGAAACCAGGTATTGCGAGTTCGACGACTACTGGAGGGCCATCTCGGAAGCGTTGGCTGTTGAATATGGATGTCTTCGTTCCGGGGGAAGTGATTTTCATGGGACCTTCAAAAAAGGACTGGATCTTGTTTCAGGATATGGCGATCTTGAGGTCCCTTACGAGTATGTCAAGGCAATGCAACGGAAATTGGCGGGTAATTGACAGGTTGGAAAGGGTCTTTCCTGTCTTTCGTTTTCCCATTCCTTCGGATCATGAGTTGTCATAACCAGTTCTTTTTCTTACACTGTGCGTACAAGGAACGAAGAAATGGATGTTTTGGTTGGAATGAGCGGGGGGATTGATAGCAGTGTTGCTGCTTACCTCCTGAAGCAGCAGGGGCATAAGGTGTGCGGGGTTACCATGACCATTTGGAATGGCAGGACGGATTTGCCTGCTCCCAAACACACTAACAGTTGTTATAGTCCGGAGAAAAAAGAGGATATTGAGAAAATTAAGGTCATAGCGGATAAGATTGGCATTCCTCATGTGGTAATAGACCTTTCAAAATTGTATGAACGGGTTGTGCTGAAGAATTTCCAGGACGAGTACCTCAACGGACATACACCGAACCCTTGCATCTGGTGCAATGCCAAGATTAAGTTTGGAGCCATGGTTGAATATTCCAGGGAGCAAGGACTTTCCTTTGATAAGTTTGCTACAGGCCATTATGCCCGGATAGTGTGCAGGGACAACCGTTTCTGTATCAAAAGAGCAGTGGATCCGAAAAAGGACCAATCATATTTTCTCTATCGTCTGAGCCAGACACAGCTTGCTTCCACCTTGTTCCCGTTAGGGGACATGCTGAAGAATGAGGTCAGAAAGATTGATATCTCGCAAGGCTTTCATAGCGCTGACCAGGATGAGAGCCAGGACTTCTATGGAGGCGACTATACCGACCTGCTTGACGTCAAGAACGAGGAAGGGAACATTGTGACCACCGAGGGTAAGGTTGTGGGTCATCATGAAGGAGTCTGGCATTACACCATAGGCCAGCGGAAAGGCTTGGGGGTGGCGGCTCCCAGACCGCTTTATGTCCTTGCATTGAAGCCTGCGACCAACGAAGTGGTGGTCGGATACGAGGAGGAGACCATCCAGCATGTCGTGACCGCTGGCCAACTTGCCTGGGGAGCGGTAGATCATCTTGAGGATGAATTGCCGGTTGAGGCGAAAATCCGCTCCACTGGTTTCCCTCTCGATGCCCTTGCCAGGCAAAACGAGGATGGGACCATCACTGCGAAGTTCTCCTCCGCGGTAAAAGCCGCGACCAACGGACAATCTTTGGTCTTGTATGATAGCGAGGGCAGGATTCTTTGTGGGGGAATCATAACCTCTTCAAAGTGAATAGTTGTCGATGAAAGCGGAATGTGCCATACTATGAAGATAAAAGAAGTGAGAAATGAGAGTCATAATACAAGATAATTATCAGGATTTGAGTCTGTGGACAGCAAGATATATTGCGAATACCATCAATTCATTTGGACCGACTGAGGAAAAGCCGTTTGTCCTCGGACTTCCGACAGGATCCTCCCCTCTGGGCACCTATGCCGAATTGATTCGCCTGAACAAGGCCGGATATGTATCCTTTAGGAATGTGGTGACATTCAACATGGACGAGTATGTAGGTTTGCCCAGTGAGCATCCTCAAAGCTACCACACCTTCATGTGGTCCAATTTCTTTTCATTTGTGGACATAAGGAAAGAGAATGTACACATCCTTGATGGCATGGCGAAGAACCTTGAGAAGGAATGCCTGGATTACGAGGCTGAGATCCAACGCTACGGGGGCATCCGTCTGTTTCTTGGCGGAATTGGAGCTGATGGACACATCGCCTTCAATGAGCCTTTCAGCTCTCTTTCCTCGAGAACACGGATCAAGAGCCTTACCTATGATACCAAGGTGATGAACAGCCGCTTCTTTGAGGGTGATATCTCCAAGGTCCCCTCGCAGGCCCTCACTGTAGGAGTGCAGACGGTCACAGACAGTCAAGAAGTGATAATTCTGGTCAATGGGCATACCAAGGCCCGTGCCCTGCAGGCAAGTGTGGAAGGAGCCGTGAGCCAGATGTGGACCTGCAGTGCCCTTCAGATGCACAAGAAAGCCATCTTTGTCTGCGATGAGCAAGCTTGCGGAGAGCTCAAGGTGGACACCTACAAGTATTTCAAGGACATTGAATGTGCCAATCTTGATGTAGAGCAGATGCTCAAGGAATAGGGCTGTTTCCAGCTTGAGATAGTAATCATTTCTTTTCTTTGCAGGATATCGAATCCGGCAAAGGCATAAGAGGAAAAATGAAAAGAAAAGGAAGCTGCCTCGTTCTTCTCCTTGTAGTATCAAGGTTGCTCTTTGCCGGGACCCTTGCAGGTCCTTTCTCTACTGACAGGGTCCTGACGACTTCCTATTTTGAGATCACCTACACTCCTGCATGTGAGCAAACGGCCCGGAATCTAAGCAAGATCGCTGATTCTTTGTATCTGGAAATGTGCATGGAACTGCAGACGGAACCCTATTTGCGGCATATCCCTGTTGTTATCACCGCTGCAACCAATACCGCCAATGCCTACTATAGTTCCTATCCTTACAACAAAATAGTCCTCTATGACACCTCGTTTCCTTTGACGCTTTCCCTTTGGGCTGACACCCTCACTGGCATATTCACCCATGAGCTGTTCCATTTTGTGTCAATGACGATGAAGACCCCGTTCCTTAAGGTTGTCGGTGGTATCCTGGGCGATATGTACACTCCGATATCCTATAGCGCATCCTCCTCAATATTGGAAGGGGCGGCTGTATTATATGAAAGCAAGGACGGAGGAGGCCGACTTAACAATCCCAAGTATACCGCCAAGCTCAAAGAGGCGAAGTTGGAAGGCAGGTTTCCCGTCTCCTATCTTGATTGCACCGGTTTTCGGGATACCAATCCGACAGGGGACCTCACCTATAGCTATAGCAGTGCTTTCCTGTCCTATGTGAAAGAGAAGCATGGGACCGAGGCCTATAACAAATTCCTCAAGGAGTGCAACACCTTGTTGCTTCCAGTCGATTTCTCCGTGTGGTTCAGGGATAGCTTCGGCCTTTGGCCTGAGGAGGATTGGAAAGCCTTTGCCGCGCAACTTCCGGTCCCCTGTATCCAAAGCGAGGGAATAGAGGCCGTGCAAACCGAGGCCAATACTTTATTTGCTTCCAATGGCAAGCAGTATGTCTCCTATTCTAGTACCTCGGGTGAGGTGTTCCTCGATGGAAGGAAACTGTTCACAAAGAAGAATATCACCGATATCGCGATCAATAAGGAGGGTACCCTGCTTGCGGTAGGTTTTAATGATATGCAGGTCATAACCACGGGTAGGGTCAGCCTGTATGATATTGGGAACCGGGCCTGGATTCCCTTACAGGAAAAACATCTGGGTAAGGTTGCTTTTGTGGGACACTGGATGGTCACCATCCAATTTGAATCACAGTATGAGACGATTCTTGTCTATGATCTTGAAGGTCATCAGCTACAGGCGCTTCCCCTTTCCTATGGAGAGCAGCTTTTCTCCCTTGCAGGACTGGATGATACTGTTCTGGTTTCAATCATCCGCACGATTGGGGAACCCAATAAGATACTTTTACTTGACCTGGTGACGAAGAAGACGAGTATCTACACCCTTCCTGAAGGCGTGTACCTTTACAGTCTGGGGCAGAAAGACGAGAATACCATTGCCTTCACCTGGGCGCAGAAGGATTCCCTGCTTCGACTTGGATTGTTGGATATAAGGAGAGGTACCTGTAGCTTGCAACAGACAGACATCCTCGCCGGGGTGCAAAAGGCCAGGTGGTATGACGGGACCTTCGTCATTGAGCGTGAATTCTTTGATCATACCGAACTAGCCACACTTGATATCGATAAATTCTCCTTTACAACCGAAAAATGCTCAGTTTCACAAAGTGTATACTCTCTCATGAGAGAGGCGGACACTGAATTGCAAGGCAGGCCTTATGCTCCGATTGCTGATCTTGCAAAAGGCACCTTCGTCCCTTTCAGCACTCCTTGTGCGGTATTGTCCTATAGCGGAGGACTTCTCCATTCCTCAAGTGAATCAGTCCTGGGTGTCTGGCGTGTCATGGGGGATCGTTTTGATGACTATCGCTTGAGCCTTGGAGGTGGGTATCTTTTCAGGAACAAGCTCTGGGTGCTTTCCTCTTCCCTTGAGAGCAGCCTTGCTTGTTTACGGACTAAGTACGCGCTTCAGGGTACCCTGGGTTTGAAAGATTCGCTCGTGCATCAGTTTGAGTTCACCTTTTCTTCCTATACCTATCTGGGAGAATGGTTTGTGAAGAACTCCTCCAGATATTATGGACTCAATGTCTCTTCTCTCTGGCATACCGGCTTTTATGAGGGAATCACCGCAGGTTATTCTTCGATACGGACGAGGGAACGGAACAAGTTCTCCTATGGAGGGGTGTCCTTCTACGGGGTGCTCTCCTTTGATTATCAAAAGGAAGATGCCTATCATTTCAACAACCTTGCAGTATACTTCAGGATTCGCATCCCTCATCTGTTGCCCGTTGGGAACACCAATGTCACCTATAACCTTCCGTTTGATTACACAGTGAGCCTGTATCCTTTCAGAAACTGTTTCCTGTATCAAAACGCGGGCTTGGTGCTTCTGAGCATCGAGATGCAAAGAGGGACTCCCTTCATCCACCTTTTTTTCAAGCGTTTCAACATCCAGCTGTACTACACGGGATATTGGTTTGAGAACAAGGACAAGGACTGGCAGTTGCTTTATCTTGGAGAAAGCCTGCAAAGGTTCGGTACGATGAACACACTTCATCAGCTGAATCTCTCCTGCTATTTCGAGGCTTGCGTGAACAACAGGGCCCTTGGCAACAGCAATGGCAAACTTGGTTTCACGCTCACCTATACCTTTGAGAAGACAAAACCGATAAGCGTGACATGGTATTACGACCTGGTTTCTATCTGACCTCAAACAAATTATACTGTTGCGTCCCCAGTCCGATCTTTTCGGCATGATCCAATCCGATACGCCAGTTGGTGTAGGGGTGGTTGGTATCAAGATTGTCATCTTCTTTTCCCATCTCCCCAAGGCGGCTGCTTGTGATGGCTGGTGCCTTGTTCACCGCATCCACACAGGCTCTGTCCAGCGCTACAGGGTCAAAAGAGGCAAAGAATCCGATATCAGGGACAATGGAGACATCATTCTCGCTATGGCAATCACAGTATGGGGAGACGTCGATGACGAGATTGATATGGAAACAGTCCTTGTCCTGGCAAACCGCTTGGGCATATTCCGATATCTTGCAACTCAGCATGTCGTTGGAATTCCCGTTAGGATTGCTGATTGCATCCTTGGGGCAGACGGCAAGGCAACGGCCGCAACCTACACAGTTGTTCAAGTCGATTCTGCACTTGTGATTGCTGATCTGGGGCCCCTGGTGGGCGCAGATGCGTTTACAGGCGCCACAGCCGATGCAAAGGTTCTGGTCCACTTCGGGCTTGCCGTCACAATGTTGCTCCATCTTGCCTGCACGGGAACCTCCTCCCATCCCAAGGTTCTTCAACGCTCCTCCGAAACCCGTGCCCTCATGGCCCTTGAAGTGGGCCAGGGAAATGATCACATCAGCATCACAAAGGGCTCGTCCAATCTTCGCTTCCTTGACATATTGTCCGTTCCTTACCGGGATGAGCATCTCGTCGTTGCCCTTGATGCCATCGGCGATGATGATCTGGCAACCGGTTGTGACTGTGTTGAAACCATTGAGATTGGCACTATCCATATGCTCCAAGGCATTCTTTCGGCCACCGACATACAAGGTGTTACAGTCGGTAAGGAAAGGCTTTCCCCCAAGACTTCTGATGACATCAGCGACCACCTTGGCATAATTCGGACGGAGGAAGGCAAGATTGCCTGGTTCTCCGAAGTGCATTTTGATGGCAACGAACTTATCGGTGAAATCGATTTTTGCAATACCGGCGGTTTTGATAAGGCGTTCCAACTTGAAGAGCCTTGAGTCGCTTTCCCCTTTGGACCTAAGATTGGTAAAATATACATCCGATTTCATTTGGTCTTCTCCTTTCTCATACCCATTCCCTTGGTCACCTTGATCGCCAAGGCAGGGTCGTCGGTCATCACTGCATCCACACCCATGCCAAAGAGCATTCTCATTGTCTCTTCATTATTTATTGTCCATACTTGGATGACAGCTCCACACTGATGCATCATCCTTATGAACTTTGGTGTCGTGATTTGAATATGCCATTGGCTTATTGGCACCTGGAAGATAAGACGGCCTTTCGCTTTTGGCAGACTACCAAGCTTTTGCCTGATGAGCAAGGGTAGTACTTCCAGTGTGGAAAGGCTGGTGAGGATTTCCGGAGCCTTCAGACGAAGTTCCTTGAGATTGCCCAGATGGAAACTTGCTCCAATCACCTTGTCCTGAAAATGGTTCTCTCGAACCACTTTGATAAAGGCATCCACTATTTTCGGATTCTTACTTTTCAGATCGACGTTGAACCGTTGTCCGGGACAGGCTTGGAATGCCTCCTCCAGGGTGCAGAGTTCCACTCCCTTGTTTCTGAAGGGGAAGGTCTTTCCCTTGTCCATGGTGAAGGTGTAGCCGGCGTCAAGCTTCTTAAGCTCAAAGAGGGAATGTTGCTCGATCGCCCCCTGTCCATCGGTATTACGTTCAAGCGTGGGATCGTGCCAGATGACCAATACTCCGTCCTTGCTGAGATGTACATCCGTCTCAATGACATCAACCCCCATCTTTGCCGCGGAAATGAAAGCGCTGAGGGTATTCTCCGGATAATGCTTGCTGTCGCCACGATGCGCCACTACCCTTGGCATGGGGTTCAGAAAGGCTTCACCCATTCTCTTTGTCCTTGTATTTGACCATGGTGCTCATTTTGGTGAAAATCTTTTCCATCTTCTGCATCTCACTCTCACAAAGATGTGCGCGTTCAAATACATCGCGCAAAAAGCGTTCCGTCCAAACCTTTTCCTGGTCCAATTTGAAATAATTGATGCTCTCCATCGCCCTGATGGCCCTTTGGGAAGCTTCTCCACATCGTTCTTGTGAGACCGGTACAAGTCCGATGGGATAAGGTTTCAGGTTATTGAAGAGGGTGTAGGTGATTACCTGCACCGCCTGGGAGAGATTCAAGGAGGGGAAGGCGTCACTGGTTGGGATGGTGACCACCTCGCTGCACAAGGATACCTCCTCGTCACTCAAGCCATCAGCCTCACGCCCGAAGACGATGCTGATGGGTCCTTCACCGAAGGCGCTTATCTGTTCTGTCAGTTGCTCTGGACTCATACACATGCCTTTACGGAACTTACCATGACGTCTGGTGGCGGCGACAGTGAGCACACTGGTTTTCAAGGCTTCCTTCAAATCCGGGAAAACCTTCCTGTCCTCCCATAGGTCGCTTGCATGAAGAGCCAGGGTGCGGACCCTGTTCTCATCATATTCGCGTTCAGTCACCAGAACCAAATGGGTAAGCCCCATGGTCTTCATGGCTCTGCATACCGAGCCGATATTCGCTCCATCCTGTGTTCCTACAAGTACAATCTGGATCCTGTCCAGATTTTTGAGTTGATCCATGGTCCAAAGCATAACAGAATGGGGTTTTTTTTAAAAGATTGTGTGGACACATATGTTACAAAATGGAATTGCCGTGTTATAGTGCAGTCATGGATGAGAGACCTCCACAGACTGAAAGACATCTGAAGAACATAGAGATTTTCCTGGCTGTCATAGTGACAATAGCACTTCTGTTTGTATTGAAAGCCTGCCAGCGGGTCGCTATTCCCATAGTGCTCTCCCTTTTTGTGTTTTTCCTTCTGTCTCCTCTTCTGGACCGTCTGGACAAACTTCATATCCCCCATTTTCTTGGAGTTGCCTTCTGCGTCCTGCTTATGATTTTCCTCTTGGGTCTTGCTGGCTGGTTTGTCTACAAGATGGTTTTTATGCTTATCAAGCTTGTTCCTATCTACAATGACAGACTTCAGTCCTTGGACGAAATGCTTACCGAGAAATTATCAAAGGTGGCGATGCTTTCCCCCAGCACTTCCTTTCTCTCTGCAATTCCTGTGAATTGGTCGAATCTGGCGATTAATAGTCTTACCACTGCATCCTCCCAGTTTGTCTCCATTCTCAAGGTATGTGTCATGGTGATTCTCTTTGTCATGTTCATGCTTTTGGAAAAACAACTTTTTATTCCCAAGATGTATATGGCCTTCTCTCGTCAGAATGGATTTGGAATAGCCTCCGTGTTCGAGCGTATTTCCCGGCAGGTGTCCAAGTATCTGGTTCTCAAGGCTGTGATTAGTTTGCTGACCGGGTTCCTGTTCTATCTTACAAGTGTCATCGCAGGTCTGGATGTTCCCATGCTCTATGGAGTTCTGGCTTTTGTGTTCAATTTCATCCCTTCAATCGGTTCGGTGATTGTGACCATTCTCACCATTTTGATGAGTGTGATTCAATTCGCCCCCCAGTGGTCCCCTGTGGTGTTTGTTTCTGTGATGACCATCAGCATCCAGATGATATTGGGCAATATCATTGACCCGAAGTTGCAAGGTGGGCAGTTGAATCTGTCACCGGTGGTCATTCTCATCTCCCTTTCTGTTTGGGGGTATATCTGGGGTATCGTGGGGATGTTCATTGCGGTGCCATTGACCAGTTGTATCCAGATTCTTTGTGCCAATATCCAGCAACTCAAGCCTGTTGCGATCATACTTAGCAGCGGTAAGAATTATCGCCGTCAATATGAGATGCAGCAAGCCATGGATAAGAAGGATAAGAAAAGTCAAAAGAGAAGTGAAGGGCAAGTCTTCGAGAAGGCCGAGGATATTCAGGCAAAGAAGAACAACCAGAGCACCGATTTCATCCTTCCTGATAATTTCTCCCGATGAGAGAATTCCCCGCACTTGATGAGCAACAGGCGAAAATCTATCTGGATGTCCCTTCCGATGAGAAGTCGTTTGTCCGGTTCATCAATGATTTCTCCGCATATTACCTACGAGAATTTCCTTGGAGGGAGACGACGGATGTGTATCGGGTTTTTTTATCCGAGGTGATGCTCCAGCAGACTCAGACGCAACGGGTAAGGCCGAAATATGAGGAGTTCCTGGGTCTCTGGCCTGATTTCCTGTCATTATCCCAAGTGCCTTTCGACCAGTTGCTCTCTCATTGGAAAGGCTTGGGATATAACCGGCGTGCACTGAATCTTCAGAAAGC
>Ga0172378_10001980_pt1 | contig 19097 bp, 21 predicted proteins | sample GrowelOW332metaG_FD_119755 | JGI IMG/M metagenome (GOLD analysis project Ga0172378, IMG submission 119755) | Groundwater microbial communities from an aquifer near a municipal landfill in Southern Ontario, Canada - Pumphouse #3_1 metaG | ecosystem: Environmental > Aquatic > Deep subsurface >... | reverse complement strand
GCACACTTCCTCTTTAAATAAAAGTTCAAAAGCTGTATAAAAGTGTTTTTTGTAAAATGTTAAAGAATTATATAATGCAATTAAGAGTGCTAGCTTTTTCAAAAGAGCTAGCGCTTTTTATTTGTGTAAAGCTTAGAGCGAGGGCAACTACAATGAACATTTTATTACATACAACAATAATAAACACAATTGTGTGATACAATCAAATCGATAGACAAATAGAAGGGGGAACAAAATGAACTTAAGTGCATTTTTTGACCACGATATTCTAGTCTGGGTAATTCTTCCAATACTCATATTTCTTGGCGGCCTAGCCTATGTTAGTATTGGAACGCTGCGAATAATTTTTGTTGCTAGAGGAAAACGGTTGCTTTCAACGCTTCTAGGTTTCCTAGAAGTATCTATATGGTTGGTCGCTATTAGTCAGATTATGAGTAATGTAAGTAATATAGCGGCCTACATAGCTTATGCAGCAGGATTTGCCGTAGGTAATTATGTTGGTATTATTATCGAAGAGAAAATGGCTCTTGGAATGCTAGAAGTAAGAATTATTCTTACGGAGAACGATGATTTATTAAAAACAAGGCTGTGTGATGCCGGATTTGGGGTAACGACAGTAGACGGTAAGGGCAATCGTGGACATGTTACTTTGATTTTTACGGTTGTTAGACGTAAAGATCTTGCAAAAGTGGAAAAAATTATAAATGCATGTCATTCAAGGGCATTTTATTCGGTGGCAGATGCTCGCAGCGTGGTGGCTGGCGTTATTCCCAAAATAAGGTGGGAATAATTTCCGAAAATTAAGGAAAAGAATTTATTGCTAGTAATCAAGGCCAAGAGGTATTTTTGTGTATATCCATGACAAAATAAGGAGTCTGCCAACGGTATTTTGGCAGACTCCTTTGCGTTGCAAGGATTAAAAAAAATCTTGACAACTATACCCATATAACGTAATATATAAATATAAGGATATATAAGAGAAGATAAAAATGACAATGTTGTTAAGCGGAAAGAGGTTCAATGTGAGGGAGAGGGATTTTATGGACTATGATACACAAAAATTAAGCGAAGCAGCTGAACTTTTAAAAGTTTTGGCACATCCTGTACGTCTTTGCATAGTAAAAGGATTGTTAGAAAATGGTGAGTGCAACGTATCACACATGCAAAATTGTCTAAATGCGCCACAGTCTACAGTTTCTCAACATCTTCAGAAATTAAAGATGGCGGGAATTATAGAAGGAACACGTGATGGTTTGGTGGTTAATTATAAGATATGTAACCCAATGGTGAAAAAACTACTAGAAGAATTGTTTAATGTTTAAATAATAGGAAAAATGTTATGGAGAATCTAAAGAAAAACAAGGAGGCGAGATTATGAATAAGGAAGGTAGTTGGAGTCCATATTTTGCTGGTGCTTTAAGTGGGCTGGTAGCGATTGGTTCTATTTGGTTTGTTGGTAAATTTTTTGGGGCATCCACATCTTTTGTAAAAACAACGGGGTTAATTGAGAAGATATTTTCACAAGAACGTATAGCGCAAATGCCATATTTCGTTAAAGAAGTTCCGGCAGTTGATTGGCAGTGGATGTTTGTTTTTGGAATTGCCATAGGAGCTTTCATAGCAGCAAAGACTTCGGGAACATTTCAGATTAAAGCAATACCTGATATGTGGGAAGAAAGTTTTGGTAAAAAAACCAAATCTAGAGCGGTATTTGCTTTTATTGGCGGAATTATAGCCATGTTTGGGGCGAGATTGGCGGATGGCTGTCCTAGCGGACATGGACTTGCCGGTGTTTCTCAATTGGCGGTCAGCGGTTTTGTGGCCTTAGCCTGTTTCTTCATTGGTGGAATGATTTCAGCCAATTTGTTATATAAAGGCGGTGTGAAGAAATGACGACTTTACTATATGGCTTAATTACAGGGATTTTGTTTGGGTTTTTACTGCAAAAGGGACAAGTGCTTCGTTATGATAAGCAGATTGCAGCATTGCGTTTGCAAGATATGACAATATTAAAATTTATGCTTTCGCATATTATTGTTGCTATGGTTGGAATTTATTTACTCTATGATTTAGAGATAATTAAATTATCACTTAAACCGATGATTTTGGGAGGCGTCGTTGTTGGCGGCTTGATTTTTGGTATCGGGTGGGGGTTGTTAGGATATTGTCCGGGAACTTCCTTAGGAGCATTGGGAGAGGGTCGTATTGATGCCTTATGGGGCATAGGGGGAATGCTAGTTGGTGCAGGTATTTATGCAGAGGCATACCCCTATCTATTAAAAACAGTGCTGACGTGGGGAAATTATGGTAAAATCACTATTCCACAGGTCTTGGGCTTGAATCATTGGATAGTAATCTTTTTAGTGATTTTCTTTACTGTACGGTTATTTAAATGGTTTGAAAAAAAAGGTCTTTAAAGCAAAATCTTGTTAAATGCCTACATAATGCAGGGGGAAAATATAAAATATGAAAAATAAGATTCAACAATACATGTTTTGGCTTTTGTTAGTTTTTTTGGGCGTTGGCGTTTTTTATCCGGCAATAGGGGTAATAGCCCTTATCTGCATGCTGGCACCTGTTCTGGTATCCTTCTACAAGGGACGCTTTTGGTGTGGTAATTTCTGCCCAAGAGGAAGTTTTTATGATCATGTATTAGCCAAAATATCGCCACAAAAACCTATCCCTCCTGTATTCAGAAGCAATACTTTGCGAATATTTATGGTTATATTTATCATGGTTGTTTTTACCGTACAAATGTATGCGGCGTGGGGTAATCTGCCAGCCATGGGAGCAGTTTTCGTCCGGCTTATATTAATAACTACAATAGTTGGTATTGTTTTAGGGATGGTTTATCATCAACGTACTTGGTGTTCTTTTTGCCCTATGGGAACATTAGCAAGTTGGGTAAGTTCCATGAAAAAGCCTATGAAACTTAGTGTTTCTGATTCTTGCGTTAGCTGTAAGCTTTGCGAGAAAGTTTGCCCTATGCAGCTTAAGCCATATACGGCGAAAGGCGATTTAGAAGGATTTAATAATAGTGATTGTCTGAAATGTGGGCGTTGTGTTGCGGTTTGCCCTAAAAAGGCATTGAAATTTTAACTAGTAGTAATAATTTATTAATAAAAGTTCGTAATGCTATGCTGTTTTACAGTGTACCATAAATGTTATTTTATTTAACGTTTATGGTACATTTTCTATGACTGCCACTATTTATTACATAGTGAAAAAACATATAGTTGGATAATAATTACAACTATTAACATTTGCATTATATTGTGTTAAGATTAATTAGGAGAAATGTCAATAAGTTGGTTGCTTAATCAGGGAGGCGTTATATAATGCAGAAACTAAAAGGAAAGATTGTATTTGTAAGCGGAGCAAGTAATGGTATAGGTCGTTCCTGCGCGGAGGCTTTAGCAGCTGCTGGAGCAAGGTTGATTCTATGTGCAAGGAGCTTCAATAAGATAGAAGATCTTTCGAAAAATTTACGAGACCTATATAATACCGAAACTTTAGCAATTAAGCTGGATGTCAGTAATCGCAATGCTGTAGATAAGGCAGTAGATAATTTGCCGGAAGAATGGAAAAAAATTGATATTCTTGTAAATAATGCCGGTTGTGCATTGGGCCTAGAAAAAGTGCACGAAGGAAACCCTGACGACTGGGACAAAATGATTGATACTAATGTCAAGGGATTGTTATATCTTACTCGCAAAATAGTGCCACTTATGCTTAAATACCAGCTTAACGGCCATGTTGTTAATGTGGGTTCTACTGCAGGTATTTTCGCTTATCCTAACGGAGCCGTTTATTGTGCAACTAAATCCGCAGTACATTTTATTAGCGATGGTTTGCGTATGGACTTGGTGGATACGCCCATACGTGTTACTAATATTCAACCGGGAATGACTGAGACTAATTTTAGTAATGTCCGTTTTCATGGTGACCAGGAAAAGGCTAAGGCAGTTTATGCTGGAATTACCCCTTTGACACCGGAAGATATTGCGGAAATAATAGTTTACGCTATTAGTGCCCCTCCGCATGTTCAAATTTGTGAAGTAACGGTTACACCTACTCAGCAAGCTACAGGTGGGATTGTTTATAAAAAAATACAATAGAGTAGAAAAGGATTGTTATCATTTTTTCTGATGACAGTCCTTCTTTATTTATAAGGAGAGTTGAGTTTGGGTGTTTGCGCTAAGCTCAGGTTTTGCCAATCTTACAAAAATATGCTATAATAATTGCATGGCATTACAGTTTGCACTTAAAAGTGGAGAAGGCCGGCATATATTAAGATATAATTAACAATATATCATAAAATTAAAATATTGTTTCTTTTGGTAATGCACACCAACTGGCGTAGTCACTTTGCTGCTATGATGTCAAAGCAGGGTAGAGACACGGCAGTTTTTTATTTGCAAATTTTGTTGATGAGTTTATGGAATAAGGAGGTATTTAATCTTGCAAAAGGAAGATGTTAGAAATATCAATGTAGGAATAGGGTTTGCAACTGGTAGAAAGACCTTTAGAAATGTTTTAAAAACCAGCGTCTATAATTGGAAAGAGAGTGGCGTTACAGAAATAGATAATGTTCGCTTGAATCTGATTGTTGCCTATGATTTAAAATATTCAAATACTAAAGCTACGGATTATACAAATGTTAGCCAAGACATATTAGATATTCTTGATAGTACTTCTTTTATAAATCGTGATGTTATAAAAAAAGAAACGGAATATTTGTTAAAAGCAGGAGTCATAACCGCGCAAGAGGCAAAATTGTTTTTTGGAAGTGGGTATGCGGCTAAACGTAATGCGGTTCTTTATTTAGCACTAAAACACAAGCTTGATTACTTAGTGTTTCTTGATGATGATGAATATCCGATGGCAGTTACTAATACTCGTTCAACAGCTATTTGGGGCGGGCAGCATGTTTTGTCAACACATTTAAAAAATATAATAGATGCTGATATAACTAATGGCTTGCATTGTGGTTATATTTCACCTATTCCCTACCTAAAATTTAATGATATTATGCCTGAAAAGGTGTTTAGATTATTTGTTGAAGCTATAAGCAATGACATTATTAACTGGGATACTATTAGCGCGGTTATGAAAAATGGGGGCGTAACTTACGCTGATACAAGAATTTTAATGAACGGTGAAGCCAAAGAGGTTGAAGAGATAAATCATGCTAAATTTATATCGGGTGCAAATTTATGTATTAATTTAACTAAACCGGAAAGGGTAAGTCCTTTTTACAATCCACCGGGAGCAAGGGGCGAAGATACTTTTTTGAGTACATGCCTTTCTGATAGGAAAGTGCTAAGAGTTCCTTGCTATACTTTTCATGATAGTTTTTCTACTTACCATCATTTAATGGACGGTGTACTTCCTATTAAACTAAAATATATTCAAGCGGATTCAGAGGCAATTGTTACTCGTTTTTATAAAGCGTGCATAGGTTGGATACGTTATAAGCCATTGCTTTTATATATAACTCAAAAAGATAATTATGAGGAGAAGATTAATGTTATGCGTGAACAGATTGCGGCTACACTTCCAAGTGTTTGTGCGTATTTTGGTCGTGATGATTTTATGAATATAGCTAAAGAACTAGATCGTTATGATAAAAATGTCCAGAAGCATTACCAACAATTTCTTGATACTCAAGAAATTTGGTCTAAAATTTCCCGTTTTTTATCAAATCGGCCGCATAGTTAAATAATACACAAAAGCACGAATTAGCAAACGCCAATTCGTGCTTTTGTGTATTTCGGTAAGACTATTATTTCAAAAATAGTTTTTACAACTTACTTATCTTTATTGGGCAAAAAAAGTTGCTATTTTATCTTCGCGTTTGGGCTCGCAAATGCCGGCATTTTTACCAGCTTCGATACATTTTAAAATCCAGGCCATATTAATGCCCAAAGTCCTCATGGTCTGTAGACCTTCTGCATCTTTGACAATGACTTCAGGAGTGGCAGCATGAACAGAATTCCAATAATTAGAACCAACAATAAGCATATTATTAATAGTATAATATTTATTTATTTGGTCAAATGCAGCACTGGCACCGCCTCTACGACAAACAACGACAGTGGCTGCAGGCTTATTGGACATTAGACTTCCCGCGCTATAAAAAGCTCTATCCATAAAAGAAGTAAGAGCACCGGAAGCAGCAGCATAATGCACCGGAGTACCAAAGATAAAACCGTCATAATTTAACATTTTTTTACTAAAATCGTTAACTACATCACCTACCACACATTGCTTATCATGAGTACGGCAATAGTGGCATCCTATACACCCGGAAATTGCGTGGGGCCCTAGTTGGAAAATCTCAGTTTCAATGCCTTGAGATTCTAAACTTTTGGCAACTTCAGTTAAGGCTAAATATGTGGCACCTTTAACATGTGGACTACCATTTACTAGTACTACCTTCATAAATATTACCTCCTTGAGATTAATGTAATTATTATACTATATTAGTTGTTCTTATTAATGAGTTTAAAGTAAGTTTTTAAATTCGTAAAAATTATTAATTACGGCACTTACTTCAGGGATGTTAGCAAAATATTCTGTAGGATTGGTTGATGCGATGGCTATTATTTTTTTGACGCCTGCATTACTGGCTGCACGAATGCCATTGATGGAATCTTCAACTACGATACAATCTTCCGGTTCTACGCGTAGGGCCCTTGCAGCTTTTAAATAAATTATGGGATTTGGTTTGCTGGGAATGCTACCATCATTACATATTATTTTGCTGCGACTAAACCATCTAGCTAGATCCATATGTTTAAAATAAAACTCCATGTTACTGGGAAGAGCTGCTGTGGCAATTGTAATAGGAACCTTTTGATCCCGCAATTCATTTAGCAGAGGTACAAGTCCTGGAGCTAAGTGTAGCATTTTAGGATTCTCCAAACATAATTTGCGGTAAATCATTTCTTTGTCTTCTGAGTATAATTTGACTCTGATGTCTGATATATTAGGGCCTACAAAGTGGCGTATAATGTCTTCATTCATACTACCGTGAACAAAATTTTTGAACTCTTCATCAGAAATATCTTTATCGCAAATACCTTTTATTTCTTTACGCCAAGCAGCTTCATTTTCTGCTGAATCTAAAAACATAGTACCATTGAAATCAAAAATTATTGGTTGCAAATTCATCTCTCCTATCTAATTTTGAGGCTAGGAATTTACTACTTTTTCTATTATGCAGTAGAGGCTATCACCGTTGGCTCCGGCTTCACTAGTACCACGGTGCCATAATTTTGTAATAGCAAAATCAGTATGCCTAGCTAGCAAGTTATTAAAGCTTTCCTCATCGTATAAGTCGTAGAATTTTCCATCTTTGTTTAAGCTGCCTTTGCCGTATTTGAAGGAACAGAAAAAGTAGCCTCCCGGTATAAGGGCTGTAACAACCACGTCAAGTAGGGAATGTATTTCCTCTTCAGGCAAGTGTGTAAGATACATTGCTGCCCATATGCCATCGTAGAGATCATCATTTTCCAGTGGCAGGGATTTTTTTAAAGCATATAAAGCACCATCTGCATCCAAATCAAGTAAAATAGGTTGGTCAGGCAAAAGAGCTAAAAACTTTTTATGTATTTCGCTTGTGGCCAATATATCAATTATTGTTTTCTTCATATATTTCCTCCCTAAAACTTATTCTTAATTATAACACAATTATCTGGTATAATTTAAAAGAGGATGAGAGGAGGTCGCAATATGCAATTTAAATTTGTACATAATAATTTTAATGTTTTGGATTTAGAAAGAAGTATGAAGTTTTACGAGGAAGCTTTGGGTCTTAAAGAGGTTAGACGTAAGGAAGCGGCGGACGGAAGTTTTGTACTTGTATACTTAGGTGATGGTGCAACTACCCATGAATTGGAGCTTACTTGGCTAAAAGACCGCAAGGAGGCTTATAATCTAGGGGAAAATGAATTTCACCTAGCATTTAGAGTAGATGATTTTGCTAAAGCACATGAGTTGCATAAAAAAATGGGCTGCATTTGTTATGAAAATCCTGGAATGGGAATTTATTTTATTGCCGATCCTGATAATTATTGGCTGGAGATTTTGCCAACAAAATAAATAAAAGCGTTCTGTTTGTACATTGGTTTGTACGGACAGAACGCTTTTATTTTTATAGAATCATTACGAAAGTACCAATAGTAATCAATATTCCGCCTATTACTGCTTTACTGGTAACAGGTTCGCCCAAAACAACAAAGGCTAAAATTAAAGTTAGAACAATGCTGAATTTATCAATAGGGACAACCTTAGCAACTTCACCAATTTGAATGGCTTTAAAATAACATAGCCAAGAAAGCCCGGTAGCTATTCCGGATAATATGAGAAAGACCATGCTCCGCTTTGAAATAGCGGAGATACCGGATTGGGCTCCTGTAATAAATACCATGCCCCAAGCTAGTGCTAAAACCACAATAGTACGAATTGCAGTAGCAAGATTTGAATTTACTCCTTCAATGCCAATTTTGGCCAAAATGGAAGTTAAGGCCGCAAAAACCGCAGAGCCTATTGCATATACTGCCCACATAATAAACACCTCTTATTTTTTTAAGTATGACACATATTATAAGCCATTAATAACTGTTCAGCAATATAGTTATTTTATAGTGAAAAAATGGTAATATACGTTTAAAAAAGTTATAATATAAAAATAAAACTGTAATTTTATAACTAAAGGTGGAGAATGACCATGATTGACAATAAGCGATGTTCAAGTGATAAAGATCAAATACAATTGTTGCAGAATGTTCATAACGATATGCCTTGTGGTTCCATGTGGTATACACCAGAGCGTAATTTCAAAATAGTTTTTGTTAATAAAAAGAGTTTGGAACTTTTGGGATACAGTTCGTTTAGCGCAATGGAAAAAGAGGGTAAGACTTCTTTAATGGATTTTATTCATCCTGATGATGTTACACGTATAAGGAAGCAACAAAATATTTTTAGTGCTGAAAATACGAAACTTGAAATGGAATTTAAAATACTAAACAGAATAGGGCATATTTATAACATAACAGGCTCTGCCGAGCTTGTTAAATATTCTGACGGACAACTTCTAATGCAACTTCTATACACTGATGTCACAGAGCTTAAGCAGGCAAAAAGTAAAATAGAAGAACAAGAAAAAATTATCATGGGTGCCGGTGAAAATTCTGAGTTGGTTATTTGGACTTATAATATTCGGGAGAAAAAAATTATAAGTGATTATGGAGAAAATGACTTGTTTGGTTATGGGCTTCCTATGGAGAATGTTCCTGATTCTTTTTTTGGTAGTGGCATAATTTATCCTGACGATGAACCTTTGGTGAGGGCAATGTTTACTGATATTTCCAATGGTAAACACACAGCCCAGAGTACAGCTCGTTGGCTAAGCCAAAAAACAGGAGGATATTCTTGGTGTAAAGTCGTCTATAAAACAATTTTTGATGAACAAGGAAAACCTATAAAAGCAATGGGAACCGCTACTGAGGTTGGAGAAGAGCATTACTTAGAAGCTCGTTACAATGAGGAAATGGGTTTGTTAGATATCATTAGTAAAAACACTTTGTATAACCTGCGTATTAATCTCCTTACAGGGCAAATCGAGGAGTTACGCGGACTTTGCAGTTTTAATATTTCTCTTGGCAGAGCGAAAAATTTGCAGGATTTTTTTTCTATGGTGCTAGATAGTATAACTACAGATGTAGATAGAGAGCAAGCAGCAAAAATTTTAAATGTGCAGTATTTTACACATAGATATGAAAAAGGTTTATCGGCATTTAGTGTTGAATATGTCCGTAAATTCGATGATGGTAATGAGCGAGCTGTGCACGTAGAAGTTCGTTTAAGACAAAATCCTTTAACACATGCACTTACGGCATTTTTATATGGAACTGATGTTAGTAGTGAAAAATTAACTCATGAGCTTATTGCTAAAATTACGCAAATGGATTATGAGGTGTTAGGGCTAATTGATATATCAACCAATAAAGTAAGTTCCTGCTATTCTAATGGCTTATCGGATATTGAAGGTATTTGCAATAAAGAAGATTATTCTGTTATAACTCCGGCTATTTTACAAAAAATAGTGCTAGAAAAAGAACGAGATGCTGCTCTGAATCAGATGAGCCTAGATAATATTAAAAAAGTTTTGGAATCAAAAGCAATCCATAGGTGTATTTATCCTGTTTTAAATAAAGAGGGCAAGATAGTTTGGAAAAAATGGGCATTTAGTTACCTTTCAGACAAGAAAAATAAGCTGGTTTTCTGTCGTCGTGATATAAGCTATGTTATGGATGGTTTTCAACAGAAAAATAAAGAACTTGCCAATGCATTATTGGCGGCACAACAGGCTAGTAAGGCTAAAACAGACTTCCTATCTAGAATGAGCCATGAAATACGAACTCCAATGAACGTTATTATTGGTATGAGTACAATAGCGGCAAAATCCATTGGAAAAGATGAAGAAACGGCAGACTGTATTGCAAAAATAGGGATTTCCGCTCGCTTTTTATTAAGCCTTATAAACGATATTTTGGATATGAGTAAAATAGAAAGCGGCAAGATGTTTTTGCGTAATGAAGATATTCCTTTTGCTGAATTTCTTAAGGGGTTAAATGATATTTGCTATTCGCAGGCAGAGCAAAGTAATGTTTGCTATGAATGCATAGTTGATCATATGATGGATGATTATTATGTGGGCGATGCCGGTAAATTGCAGCAGGTACTTATTAATATTATTTCTAATGCAATTAAATTTACTCAAGAAGGTGGCAAAGTTACTTTTAGTGTTCAGCAAGTTCAGCGCACCGCCAAGAATGCAACTATTAAGTTTGTAGTTAACGATACAGGCTGTGGTATTTCTGAGGAGTTTTTAGAGCATATTTTCGAACCATTTGCTCAAGAAGACGGAGGGACTACCAGTAAATATAATGGTACAGGTCTTGGCTTAGCTATATCTAAAAATATTGTTGATATGATGGGCGGCAAAATCACTATTCGTTCCATTAAAGGTATAGGGTCTGAATTTATAATAAATGTGCGCTTGGATGTAAGTTCAAAGAGTGCGCCTAAGGAAGACACGGATATTTTGCACCGCCTTGTTAATTTGCGTTCTTTAGTTGTAGATGATGATGTAAACGTTTGTGAACAAGCAACAGCTACGCTGCATGATATGGGCTTGCAAGCGGAGTGGGTAGATAGTGGCAGGAAGGCCATAGATAGAGTGCAGGCAAAATGGGATAAGGCAAAATATTATGATATTATACTGGTGGACTGGAAAATGCCGGATATGGATGGTATTGAAACTACCAAAGAAATTCGCAAAATTGTAGGACCGGATGTTACTATTATTATTATGACAGCTTATGAATGGGCTAATATTGAACGAACTGCTAAAAACGTGGGTGTTAATCTATTGATGGATAAACCGCTTTTTAGATCATCGTTAGTTTCTGCTTTTGCGAAGGCTTTTCATAGCAAACAAGAAGGAACTTGTCCAATTAGCGAGGAACAGTTCAACTTTACAGGTAAAAGATTGCTGGTAGTAGAAGATCACCTTATTAATGCAGAAGTTGCCAAGAAACTTTTAGTAAGTAAAGGGTTCGTGGTAGATTGTGCAAATAATGGACTAAAGGCTTTGGAAATATTCACCACAATGCCAGCGGGGTATTATGATGCTATTCTTATGGATATCAGAATGCCGCTAATGGATGGTATTCAAGCTACACAGGCAATTAGGCGCTTGACAAAAGCCGATGCCAAAGCTATTCCTATAATTGCTATGACGGCTAACGCTTTTGAGGAAGATATAGAAAACACTAAAAGAGTAGGCATGAATGCACATTTGGCAAAACCTATCGAACCAAAACTTTTATATCAGACTTTGTATCATTTTATCTATAGCAAAAAAGACTAAAAGACAAAGAAAAAAACTCCTGTTATAAACAGGAGCTTTTTAGCTTTTATTTTTATCTAACACGGGTAAACGTGGCAAAACGCCAGCCGATGGGAGTATTTACATATGAGAAGTCTTTTGTTTCATAGCGCACTACATCCATTTTATTTTTTGGTGGGTTTTCTAAAATTTCTGTTGTGACCTGCAAATTTATGTTATCAGCAGCCAAACGATTTACGACAAAAGAGCTTTGGCCGGCAAAAACATTTTCGCGAAGACCACTAGGAGCAACATAAAGGCCACCGTCAAATTCTCTGTAAGTCCTGGATTCAGCCAATATTTTATTTGTTAAATCTGAGATGAATACGGCGTTCATTTCGCGGCGCAAGTCTGACATGGTCCTAACATTAGGAAAATTAACATTGTAGTAAATCATAAAGCCTATTTCTTTTTTTTGCCGCCCATTAGTTGGAAGGGGAGCAATCCCAAACCAATTATAAACTTTATTAGCATTGGTGTAGGCTGCAATTACCTCATCATCGGTAGGCGCTTCCGCTGATGCAAAAACTGTTGAGCATAAAGCAACCAGAGCTAAAATCATCATAAAGCCTCGTAGAAATTTCTTCAAATTTACCACTCCTCATGTTTGTTTGATAGATATATTTTACCACAAAAGAGCGAAAAAGGTATCTTTCCTTGAAAGAAAAGAAACTTTAGTTTACAATTGTGGATATAGATAAACGCTGACGTTTTAGATTAATTCGTATTTGGGTGAAACACCCAAATTATGCTATAATATTTAGGTAGATTTTAGTAAAAGGAAGGCTGTGCCCATGAATATACTTATTATAGATGGACAAGGCGGCGGAATTGGAAAACAACTTGTAGCCGCTATTAAAAAATCTTGTAATGCGGCTATGGTTACAGCTGTGGGCACTAATAGCTTAGCAACTTCTGCTATGCTAAAAGCTGGTGCAGATAATGCCGCGACCGGAGAAAATGCTGTGATGGTAGGGTGTCGACATGCTGATATTATTGTGGGACCAATTGGGATTGTTATAGCAGATGCTATGTTTGGTGAAATCACACCGGCAATGGCAATTGCTGTAGGTCAAAGCAGTGCTGTACGTATTTTAATACCTGTTAAACATTGTGATAATATTATTGCAGGAGCTACGGATCAGCCTTTAAGTAAAATTATAGATAATGCCATTGCGCAGATTAACGCTTTTTGATATAAAATTATCCTACGACAGGATAATGAACTCGCTGAAGCGGGTGATTTTTAGAAAACAGGTAAAATATTTGCCACGAAGGTGATAATGTTCCTTGCAAGGGGACGCTATACTTTTGTGGCTTTTTATTATATAAGGAGGAATCTATTATGCACATGGCAGATGCTCTTTTATCACCGTCGGTGGCAATAGTTATGTATGCAACTAGTATAAGCGCTATTGGGTATGCTATCCATAAGATAAAAGAGGACGAACTTACTGAGAAAAGATTGCCTATTATGGCAGTTACAGGTGCTTTGGTATTTGCGGCACAAATGATTAATTTTACCATTCCGGGGACGGGGTCAAGTGGACATATTGTAGGAGGTATTTTGTTGGCGGCCTTGATAGGAGGCTACCCAGCTTTGCTTACTATTGCTTCTGTACTTATAATTCAATGCTTATTTTTTGCTGATGGAGGACTTTTAGCCCTTGGTTGTAATATTTTCAATATGGGTGTGCTTCCGTGTTTGGTTGCCTATCCATTAGTTTTCAAACCGCTTAGGCAAAACGGTAAACATTTGGCTCTAGCTACGATTTTAGCTACGGTGGTAGGATTACAGTTAGGGGCTTTTAGCGTAGTCTTGGAAACCTTTGTGTCAGGAATAACTGAGTTGCCTTTTGCAACATTTGCTTTGCTTATGCAGCCCATACACTTGGCTATAGGTATAGTTGAGGGAATTGTTACAGTTGCTATTTTGCGGTTTGTTTATCAGATGCGACCGGAAATCTTAATAAGTGCTGGGCAAAGAGCAGCACTTGCTAGTGGAGTTTCTTTAAAAAAGGTTATTGTTGCTCTTACGCTTATAACGATTTTAGTTAGTGGTGGTTTATCAATATATGCCTCAAAAAATCCTGATGGCTTGGAATGGGCAATTGCCAAAACTACAGGATCTACTGAATTAGAAGCGCAGGGAGAGGCATTTTCAGTTTCAGCGGCACTGCAGAAATCCCTAGCTGTTTTTCCGGACTATGAGATAATTAATGCAAATGAGAAAAGTATTTTTCAAAGCATATCACTACCTGGCATCATAGGCTCAGTATTGGCATGTACCTTAGTAGGAGCGGCCGGGATATTGCTTGCAAAAATAAAAAAATGGAAGAGAACTGTTACTAACGAATAACTTGGCGAAGGTGGTAAGCAAAATGGCTGATATACGCAGCAAAATAGAGCAATTGTATTCTTTAGAACAGCTTTCTGCTCAAAATAGCTGTGTCCATCGTTTACACCCTTTAGCTAAAATATGTATTACAATATTATATATTATTTGTGTTTTATCTTTTGGTCGGTATGCTTTTTGTGAAATTTTACCTTATGCATTTTATCCCTTACTATTAATATTTTTGGCCAAGGTACCTATAGGCATGATTTTTAAAAGAGTAATTATTGCTCTTCCATTTTGCTTGTTTGCAGGAGTTTCCAATGCTTTTTTAGATACAGCACCTGTAATGCAATTTGGAGAGTTTTCTTTTACTTTTGGGATGTTATCTTTTTTTACTATTATTTTGCGTACGTTGCTTTGTGTTTCTGCAGTACTAATTTTAGTAGCGGTTACGCCTTTTAATGAGTTAACTGATGAATTGCGCAGAATGCATTTACCTAATATATTTATTACACTTTTGGAAATGACATATCGTTATATTGGTGTATTGGCGGAAGAAGCGGCTACAATGTTTATCGGATATCGTTTGCGGAGCAGAACAGGTAATGGTTTAGAAATGAAGCATATGGGCAGTTTTATAGGGCAACTTTTATTACGTAGTTTTGACAGGGCAGAACGAGTTTATCAAGCTATGAAGTGCCGTGGATACGCATTGCGTAATTTTTCTCATGCGAAAAAAAATCTTGATAAGCATGATTGGTGTTTTATATTGCTTACCGGGGGAATTTTCTTGCTTTTGCGCTGGACCGCTACTCCGTATGTTGTTGGGAGGTTCTTTTAGTGTTAAAGATAGAAAAGCTTAGTGTGATATATCCTGACCAAACAGTAGGGATAGATGATGTAAGTTTATGTGCTAAGGATGGAGAAAGTGTTGCGCTAATAGGTGCCAATGGTGCAGGTAAAACGTCTCTTATTATGGCCTTGGTAGGGGTACTTCCCTCTAATGGCGATGTTTTTGCCGACAATGTTAAATTGGACAAAGATAATTTGAACGAAATCCGCAATAAAATAGGAGTAGTATTCCAAAATCCTGATGATCAATTATTCATGCCAACTATTTATGATAATATTGCTTTCGGTCTTCGTAATATGGGAGTGAATGAGGTGGAAATTAATGCTAGAATTGAGACCTGTTTATCTCTTTTAAATATTAAACGCTTGCGTAATAAAACGGCACTCAAAATATCCGGCGGTGAAAAACGCATGGCGGCGTTGGCTACAGTCCTGGTTATGGAACCATCAATTATGCTATTTGATGAACCCACAGCTTTTTTGGATCCCAAAGCTAGAAGGATTTTGCTTAGTGTACTTAATGGGTTGCAGCATACTAAAATTATAGCTACCCATGATTTAATGTTTGCGGCAGAAACTTGCCAAAGATGCGTGTTGCTTAAAGAGGGCAGAGTTTTTGCTGATGGTCCTTCTAAAGAGCTCTTATATGATATTGAATTAATGGATAAATGTGGTGTAGAAGCTATTGGTAGCTATGGGAGGGAAATATAGTAATGGAACAAAAAGAAATAAAAATGCTTTTGGAGCAAGTGGCGTCAGGAAAGCTATCTGTTGAAGGAGCAACATTAAAACTTAAGGAAGCACCTTTCGAGGATTTGGGCTTTGCCAAGTTGGATTATCATCGTAGCTTGCGACAAGGAATAGCGGAGGTGATTTATGGCGCGGGAAAAACACCGGAGCAAATTTCAACTATTGCTAGGGCTATGAGGGACCGTGGACAAAAAACGATACTTATTACCCGTATGGGTGCAGATGTTGCTAACATTGTAGGGAATAATATAAAACTTAAATATTTTGATATGGGAGGCATTGGCATTGTTGGTGAAATGCCTATACCAGACGGTAGAGGAAAAATTTTGGTTGCAACAGGGGGTACCAGTGATATGCGTGTAGCTGAAGAAGCAGCACTTACGGCAGAAGCGCTGGGTAACGAGGTGACTAGACTCTATGATGTGGGCGTTGCAGGCCTGCATCGCTTATTGGCAAATAAAGATGATATTATGAGTGCTAGTGTTATTATCGCTGTTGCAGGAATGGAAGGCGCTCTTGCCAGCGTTATTGGAGGACTTGCTTCCTGTCCGGTGCTGGCAGTGCCCACCAGTATTGGATACGGAGCCTCTTTTCATGGCATTTCCGCGTTGTTGTCTATGTTAAATTCTTGTGCTAGTGGTGTAAGTGTTGTGAATATTGACAATGGTTTTGGCGCTGCTTACCAAGCTTCTATGATAAATCACATAGGTACTGTATAAAACCGTATGGTACATATACTTTAAAAGGCTGTTTCTGCATAAAAAAAGATGGCAAAGGATTTTGTATCCATTTACCATCTTTTTCATATTTTACTTTTCAGTAGCATCGTTTTTTTGGTGTGCTTTAATTATTTCCATAAGAATAGGAATAACTGACACTACTATAATTCCTAAAGCTACATAGTGAAAATTGTTTTTCACAAAAGGAACATTACCGAAGAAATACCCGGCACCGGTAAAAAGACTTACCCAAGAAATTGCTCCTATGATATTCCACATCACAAATGTGCGGTAATGCATGCTTCCGATACCAGCGACAAAAGGCGCAAAGGTTCGAACTATAGGTGCGAAGCGGCATAAAAAGATTGCTTTGTGACCATGCTTATTATAGAATTCTTCCGTTTTCTTAATATGTTCAGGTTTAATTAGAGTAGTTTTGCTGAGCAGTTTATGTCCAAATTCTTCGCCAATCCAATAGTTACAGCTGTCACCTAAAATAGCAGCAGCTAAACAGATAATAAATAGAGTGCCAAAATGAAGACCGCTGCTGGAGGCAGCTAATGCTCCACAGGCAAAAAGCAGAGAATCTCCGGGAAGAAAAGGTGTTACAACCAGTCCGGTTTCACAAAAAATAATGGCGAATAGCAAAAAGTAAACCCAATAACCATAGTTTTCCATAACCATGGGGATGTATCTGTCAAAATGCATAATATATTCTGAAAAAATGTAAATTAATGTTTCCATACAAAATCCTTTCTGTAATTGCTATAATGCATTATTTTACCACACTTTCTGTGTTATAATAAAGAAAATATATATAAGTCCAACGAAAGGGAGAAAAAGATGACTGATTTGGCACAAATTGAAGAAAAAATTGCAGAATATGCAGCAAAAGGATATGAAGTTCCAACTAAAGATATGATTAAAACTCCAGAGGAGATAATAGGAATTCGTCAAGCGTCTAAAATTAATACGAATGTATTGGATGCCGTAGCTGCAAAAATTAAAGCCGGCATGAGTACTGATGATATTAATACCATAGTTCATGAAAGCACCATAGAATATGGCGCAATACCAGCACCTTTAAACTATGAAGGGTTTCCTAAGAGCGTATGTACATCGGTTAACGAAGAGATTTGTCACGGAATTCCTTCTTCTAACGTTATTTTGAAAAGTGGCGATATTGTTAACGTAGATGTGACTACTTTATATAATGGATTTTATGGGGATGCTTCTAGGATGTTTATGATTGGCAAAGTTACACCTCAAAAGAAGGATCTAGTTCTAATTACAAAAGAATGCCTTCGTCGCGGTGTAGAAGCTTCTCAGCCTTGGCATTTTATAGGTGATATCGGAGCAGCTGTTTCTACATTTGCTCATAAGCACGGGTACTCTGTAGTAAGAGAATTTGGTGGACATGGTGTAGGATTACAAATGCATGAAGAACCTTTTATCAGTCATGTTGGCAAAAAAAATACAGGGATGCTTTTAGTTCCGGGAATGGTGTTTACAATTGAACCTATGATTAATATGGGGCGGCCGGAGCTATATGTTGATTCGGCAAATGATTGGACTGCTCTTACTGAAGATGGTAAACCTTCTGCTCAATGGGAACATACAATATTGATAACGGAAAGTGGTAACGAGATTCTTACTTACTAAGACAAAAAGGCTGCCAATGCACGCAAATAGCGGTTAGGGGCAGTCTATTTATTTTCCCCAAAAGTTACGGAACTTAGCGATAATATCTTCTTGAGGTAAGGCCGCGGGCCATAGTTCACGTCCAGGAGTTTCTCGCATGGCGGCAGCTAGGTGACTATATAGTTCGGGATTGTTTTTACTTAAAGTTAAAATTAATTCTTTCATATCTTGTCTTTGGGTGTGTCCATCATAGGGGCAGGGATTTTTTAAAGGTATGAGAGCTAGTTTTTGAATATAATCAATTATTTCGTGCTCTCGATAATATATTAGAGGTCGTAGTACTGTTAGCTGGGTTCTAGTTAGGAAAGTAACGGGCAAGAAGGTTTTTTGTTGACCGGAATTTAACAGATTCAGCAAAAAAGTTTCTACGGCATCGTCGTTGTGATGGGCTAAGGCAATCTTATTAAAGCCTAGTTCACCGGCTTTGCGATTAGTGGCGGCTCTGCGGAAATATGCACAAGAAAAACAAGGAGTATTTCCTCTGTTTTTCCAGGCCTCCATAATATTAACTTGTTCATGGTAATGCTTAAGCCCAAATTGCTGACAGAAGGCTTCTAATTCCTGGGCGGGGAACTTATCATCAAACATATTATCTACAGTGTAACAGGCTAAATAAAAGCGTACAGGGGCATGCTTTTGTACTTCAGCTAAGGCAGCGGTGAGAAACATACTGTCTTTACCACCGGATAACCCAATTAGGATTTTATCACCAGCAGAAATCATATTAAATTCAATTAGTGCCCGCCAAATTTTTGTAAGATATTTTGCCGGGATGAAG
>Ga0172378_10001978_pt1 | contig 19105 bp, 17 predicted proteins | sample GrowelOW332metaG_FD_119755 | JGI IMG/M metagenome (GOLD analysis project Ga0172378, IMG submission 119755) | Groundwater microbial communities from an aquifer near a municipal landfill in Southern Ontario, Canada - Pumphouse #3_1 metaG | ecosystem: Environmental > Aquatic > Deep subsurface >... | reverse complement strand
TTGGGATGATCTCTCCACTTTTTTCGACTAAAACGAAGTCTCCAATGTGAAGGTCTAAGCGCCCGATTTCATCAAAGTTGTGTAGTGTGGCTCGTTTGACTGTAGTGCCGCCTAACCAAACAGGTTTTAAGTTCGCAACGGGTGTGATTGCCCCTGTTCGGCCGACTTGAAATTCAACAGAAAGGACTTGAGTCGATTCGCGCTCGGCTTTAAACTTATAAGCAATAACCCAGCGAGGGCTTTTCGCTGTAGAGCCTAGTTCTTCTTGTATGCGTAAAGAATTGACTTTGACGACCATGCCATCGATATCAAAGGCCAGTGATTCTCTGCCAGAATAAATCTGATCCGCTATTTTCATCACGCCCTCTGAATTATTAGATAGCCAATAATCGTTACTTATAAACCCATATTTTCTGAGTTGTTCTAAGTTTTGAGAGTGTGTTTGTGTGCCTATATTTTGCGTAATAAAATAGGCGATATAGCGAAGCGGCCTTGCGGCACATTCTTTAGGATCTTTAAGTTTAAGGCTCCCAGCAACAGTATTTCTCGGATTTTGAAACGTTTTTTTGCCTTCGGTGTAGAATCGTTCGTTTAACGCGAGAAACGCTTCACGTTCCATATAGACTTCGCCTCGGACTTCTAATATGCCTTGAGGTGCGCCTTTTAATTGTTTGGGAATATCATTTATAGTCAGGGCATTTAGGGTCACTTCATCGCCTTGAACGCCATTGCCGCGAGTGACTGCTTGTTTTAAAACGCCGTTTTCATAAATGACAGAGAGGCTCACGCCGTCAATTTTCCTTTCACAGACCCATTCTATTTGAGTGTCGCTATTTTGTGTGGTACTTCGAATAAAATCACCCATCTCTTCTGCATTGTACGCATTTGCGATGCTCAACATGGGCACTTGATGAGTGACTTTTGGAAAATCATTTGTTAAATCACTGCCGACTTTGTGTACTGGAGATGATGCTGTTTTCCATTCAGGGTGCTGGTTTTCAAGAGCTTCTAGCTCCTTCATTCCCATATCGAACTCTTCATCACTCATAGGTGAAAAGGCATTTTCATAGTAGAGTTTGCTTGCCTCATTTAATTTTTGGCATAGCTCTTGGTATCTAAGAAAATCATTTGAAGAAGAGTTCATAAAAAGCCTTTAAAAACGGTTGGGGCTACTTTTGAATGTTTTTATAAAAATAATTTTTGATAGAATTCATAAACTATTTATAACATTTTTAAAATAGCATTTTAATGCCAATAAAAATTAAAATAAGGCCACCTAAAACTTCAGGGATTCGACTCTTTAATTTTTTACCAGAGTAACAACCAATTATGGCGCCTAAAATGCTCATTATAAATGATGTGAGTCCAATGATCAATGCCGCTTTAATAATTGGGGTTTTTATGATTGCTAAAGAAATTCCAACGGCAAAAGCATCAATACTTGTGGCAAAAGAAAGGACTATCAAACGGCGAATGGAAACATTAGCAAAAGATGTTTCTTCAGGATCTGAAAAAAGAGCGTTATAAAGCATTCTAAGGCCAAGTAAAACTAAAATGGCACAGGCGATATAGATGCTTATAGAGCTGAAAGAGTTCTGAGCGACGTTTCCAATTAGGCTTCCTAAAAGAGTCATTCCACCTTGAAAAAGCCCAAAGGAAAAAGCCATACCGAATATTTTTCTTTTGGCTAAGGAGCAATGGCAAAGGCCTGTAGAAATAGAAACGGCTAAGCAATCCATTCCTAGGCTAATTGAAATCCATAAAAGAGCAAGAAAATTCATGAAAAATCCGTAGCTAAAAACAGCAAGAATATAGAAAAATACGATTAGATTATATCAGAATGATTGATTCTTACAAATATCATGGAACAAAACCAATACTAAAAAGGGAGCGATTGGATACATTCTGAACTTTTTAGGATTTAATCTTTTATATTTCTTAAAGAAAGAGTTATATAAAGGTGTGTATATGAGGAGTCGCTTTTTTTTCTTTATTTTCTTGTTTATTTGCTCGCTTTTTGCGGCAGAGGCAATTATTTTGCCTAAAATTTCAGAAAATGTAAAAAAAGAAGGAAAACTGATTTATAATAAGGATTGTTATGCATGCCATCGTTGGACTCGAGATTTTGCAGGGCCTCGTATGGATGAAAATATTCAGAAGTATGTGGATCAAAAGGAGGAACTGGTTCGCTATTTAATGAATCCCACTCCCAAACAACCAGAAAAATACCCTCCAATGACTTTAGAACCTCTTTCACAACAAGATGCCCAGGTTATTTCTTCTTGGTTATTTTACCTTTTAGATAATCCTAAAGATCCCGAAAGGCCTCGATGAAAAAAGGTATTTTATTGCTCCTATTTCTCTTTTTTTCAGCTTTAATTTTAGCTGATTTTTTCTTTTCGCCGTCTGTGTCTCCTAATATGAAAAAGACTTCAATTCCTTTTCTACATTCTCTACATGGAGATTCCATTGGGCTTTCGTGTGAAGCGTGCCATTCAGGGGCGCAGACGGGTAGAGAGGCTTTTTTACCTTCTAAGGCCGATTGTATGGATTGCCATCGGTTGCCATTAACAGAATCTCCTGGAATTGCGGTTTTAGATAGTATTCTAGAAAGCTCGCCTGATTTTCCATGGAAAAGGAAAAGTCGTTTGCCTTCCCATGTTGTTTTTCATCATGGCGTGCATGCCAAAGCGAGTGTCTCTTGTCAGGAATGCCATTCTGGTGAAGGTGCTTGGGATCGAGGAGAGGCTCCGCTCATGTTGATGAATGATTGTCTTTCTTGTCATCGTGGAGATCGTGGGTTTGCCCCTTCGGCCACCGATTGTGCTTCTTGTCATAGGTAATTTATGTTGATTTCTAAACGAACTTTTATTAAATCATTTGCTGCTTTGCTAGGTGGATTTCTTTTTTTTGGATGCAGGAATCAAGGGAAAAAAAGCCGTTCTAGAGTTCGTAGCGTTTCTGTTCCAGAAATCAAGGGTGAAATTAAAAAGGCGATGCAAAATCAGAAGCCTTTAGATTCTCTTGTTCCTATCAAAACACCTGGTCCATTAAAAGCGTTCCCTAATGAAATAAACCGTTTTGGGATGGCAATCGATTTAGATTTATGTGATGGTTGTGGCGAATGCATTTTAGCTTGTAATTTGGAAAATAATATTCCGTTGGTGAATGAATATCAAGCGTCTAAAAATAATTATATGCACTGGATGGAGATGCGCGATCAAATTCCAGTGATGTGTTTTCATTGTGGAGACGCTCCATGTGAAAAAGTTTGCCCTACGGGAGCGGCGACACATTCTCCTGATGGGGTAAGCGCGATGGTCTTTGCTAGGTGTGCGGGCACTCGCTTTTGTGGCGTTAATTGCCCTATTAAAATCAGAAAATTTAATTATGTAGATGCGTTAGAAGAGGGACTACAGTATATTGCCAATCCAGAAGTGCCTATAAGAGAACGTGGAGTAATAGAAAAATGCTCTCTTTGTTTACATCGAATCCAAAATGCTCGACTCAAAGCTAAAACTCTTGGAGTTGAGTTTCGTGGAGAGTCTTTGACTACGGCTTGTGCAGAAGCGTGTTCTAAGGGAGCAATTCAATTTGGAAATTGGCTTGATTCTAATTCGAAGCTTTATAAAAAAGCGAAAGGAAGAGGCATTTATACTCTTGCGTCCATGGCTCCTTTTGACCCTTCAGTCGTTTACCTCAAAGGAGTGCGCTGATGGTCAAAACGCTTTTTATTATTGGGCTAGTTTTATTGATTCCAGGTAGCTCTACTCTCTTTCAGGCTCTAAGTGTAGGCCCCGCTTCTTGGGCTTTAAATCAAACGCTTTTTTGGGGAACCCCTATTGTTCATTTCGTCTTTTGGATAGGCTTAGCTCATGCGGGTACTTTTTTATCGGCAATACTTTTAATTTTTGAGGTCCGATTTCAAAAAAGAATATCTCTCGTTGCCGAACTTTCGACGATTGCTGCGATACTTGTTGCCGCTTTGTTCCCTTTGATTCATTTAGGGATTGTCTCTCGCTTTTATTTTTTAGTCCCTTTCTTTAATGAAAGAGATATGTTTGTGAATTTTAATTCTCCGCTAATATGGGATTTTTTAGCCATCGGAGCTTATGCTTGCTTATCAATTGTTTTTTTTATTTCTCATATACTTTCCCTAAAAATTCCGTCTTTCTTAAAAACCAGAAAAGTCTTAGCTTGGATCTTATTCCCTTTGGTGTTATGGGTGCATACGATTGTGAGTCTTGATTTTGCGGTAACAACGGACTCTTTATGGCAAGGAGCTTATTTCCCGATTTACTTCATTATTGGAGCCATATTCTCTGGGTTAGCTCTTGTCCTATTTTTATTAGAAATAATGCAAAGGCGAGTGCGTAAAATTGAAGAAATACTTGTTGCTGGATCTTGGTTTTTACTCGTTTTTTGGATTTGGGAATTTATTCAAAAAGGCGTAATGCATTCATTTGTTTTACTTTTTGGTTTTGTTTTTGTGCAATTATTTTGGCTCCCGCGCTTTCGAAATACAAAAGCAGTCCGTCTTTTCGTTTCATTTTCGGTATTAGTCGCTATGTGGATTGAACGATACGTTTTAATTGTCCATACGAATATAGAATGGCTTTTAGTCGATTGGGGATGGTTTGCTTTAGGAATAGGTTTGTTTTTATCTGTATTCTTTGGAGGTGTATTATTATTTCAAAAATATTGTCCTCAAATTTTACTATCAGTACCAGAAGAAACTTCTGAAAAGTACTCTAACGGGATGATTTTCAAAATAATAGTGCCTGCTATTATTATCACTATCCTTTTTTGGTTCTTAAATTACCGTTTTGACTCTACTGTTTCTGTAATTAATTGGGTTCCTGCTTTATTTCCAGTTTTATCATTAATCGTAGGATTATCTTTTTTTGTTATAGAGCTTTTTTCTATTGTCTCAAAACCCAGATTTTATCTTGTTTCAGGGGCTTGTCTATTAGTTTTGGGATTTCTAATGGGGGCTTTTTATGCGGGTGGGGATACTAACTTAGGAAGAGAAAACAAAATAATTTCTGTAGAACAAACATCAGAAAAAGAACGCTCTACTTTTGATTTGTGGAAAAGTCGTTGTGCTTCTTGCCATGGGCTTGATGGAGAAGGAAACAGAAAATTCATCTACGAATTCTATCCAGAAATTCAAGATCTCACGTTAAAAAGATTGAATTTACAAGGGGAAGATTCCTTAACTCAGGTCGTTTTAAAAGGCCGAGCATTTATGAATCCATTTAAGGATCGCCTCTCAGAATCGGAAGCGAGAGCATTAATTCGCTTCATGTACAAACTAGCGGAGGAAAAAAAATGACTCCAATCATGAATTCCTTAGCTTGCCTTTTTGCTTTATTACCCTCTTATTTTTTGTGGTCGTCTTCTCGTTCCATTGCCCGTCAGGGTGTTTTACTCGCCTTAGTTTTGTGTAGTTTTATGATCTTTACGTTCTTAGTAGGAGATATGGAAAGCCCTTTGATGGAGTTTTATCCCTTAAAAATGTGGGCTTTTTGCTTATGTGTTTCAACATTAACGTTAACTAAGAAACAAGTTTTCTTTATGTCTTTAGCTCAAGGCTTTTGGCTCTGGATTCTTTTCTTTGGCTCACTTTCTCTAGCCTATCGTGGAGAAACCGTGAGTTATTTATCAATGATTCTTCTACTTGCTGGCATCCTTTTCGTTCAATTTTTTAAGAATAAGCCTAAAGAAATTTCATTAGGTATTCTTATCTATTGGGTTGGTATTTGGATGCTTTTTTAAAAAACATTCTCATTTTTTAGCGAGAATAGATTGTCAAAAGCAATAAAAACTGTTTTACAATAGTTCACCACGAATGATTTCTATGTCGTTACCAACTAGACTTATCACGTTTGTGGGGCAAATTTCTATTTCGCCGCAATCAATCATCATATCTACGCTATGTTGAAATAAATCCCATAGAGCGTCTGGATCTGTTAATTCTTCTTCTGAAATTTTAGCTGCTGTACTTAGTATGGGTTTATTATAATGTTGAAATAATTCTTTGAAAAATGGATGCGTAGGAAAACGAACACCAATTTCTGTTCTTTTCACATCTAGCTTTCTAGCAATATGGGGAGCTGCAGGTAAAATAAAGGTATATGGCCCTGGAATCCTTGGCTTCATGATATTAAAAGCAAAATTACTAACGTGTGCATAATCTGTGGCTGATCGAATATCAGGGAGAATTAATGCCATTAAGAATTTTTTTAATGGTTTTTTTAATGCATAGAGTTTTTGAATCGCTTTTGAGGATTCTGCATTACAGCCAATGGCATAGCCAGATTCTGTAGGATAAAGGAGAAGACCATCATCTTCTAAAAGAGATGCAGCGAGTTTAACCGTTCTCGCTTGAGGATTAATAGGATGTACTTCAAAACGCATATTGACACTCGTGAAAAGTTTGTGGCCCATCAAAGGCATTTTTGAAATGAGTTAATTTAAAATTAATATTATTTAAATCTAAAGCAATCACATCAAAACGGCAACGCTTGTTCTCTCCTCCATGAAAATGAAGAAAATGACAAGCAGTTTTCCAGATTTTGATTTGTTTTCTACGTGAGACTCGATAAGAGGCGCTTCCTTTTTTGGTGTTCCATACCGATTTTACTTCTGTAAAAACCGTTTCGCCTTCAGGTGTCTCTGCAATGATATCAAGTTCTCCACCAGCAAAAGAATAATTTCTTGAAAGTAAAGTATAATTTTGTCTTCTTAAATAGGCGGCAGCATAAGTTTCTGCAATACGGCCTTTTTTGGTATTATTGGAATGGTCTTTCATTTTAATTTTAGTCCAAGCAAACGTATTTCAGATATAGCAAAATCTTTAGAAGATTCTAGTTCGTAGCTATCTTCAAGAAATATTTGGAGCTCGCTTGTTTCAATCGCATTAATCGTTGGGTATTGCATTCCCTTAATGTTATCAAAAACAATTTTTTGCTTAATGCCTTCTTTCGTTTTTAATATGAGAGATTTTGGCTTATTAAAAACTCGGAAACGATCTCCAAAATGATCATCAATGGATTTTTGATATCCAATAGCCATTCCAAAATGAGTGATTATAGTTGGTTCAGGAAATTCAATCACTAAAATCGGATTTTTAATATTCACAGGAGGGGCAAATAACCAAGCTGATTTGATATTTTGGTCGATTAAATTTTCGGGAGGATACCCAGAAGGAGAATCTCCTTCTAGATTTTTCTCTTCAAAAGAAGCGCGTAAGTTTACATCAGTAATTTGCTGAAGAACACTTGCAGGTTTATGAGTAAGCATCAACATGATTAATAGCATGATTAATAATGGAAACATTAAAATGCCAAGAATCATTAGCTTTTTACGTTTGATTTCACTAGAAATTTTGGATGCAGAAGAGAAAAATGTTTTATTCGAGTGAGCTAAAGTGATTCTTTTTTTTGGACGAATCACATTCTGACTAGATGTACCTTCTTTTGGAAAAATCAAGTCAAGCGCATCTAAGAGTTCTTGCATATCGCGATAGCGCTCGTTCATATTCTTCTTAAGGCATTTTAAAATCAAAAAAGAGAGTTCTTGAGGAACATCTTGCCTGAGGGTATCTGGTACAGGAGGCTTTTCTTGAACATGTTTGATTGCAATTTCTATAGGTTTATTGCCTGTAAACGGAAGCCTTCCACAAGTCATTTCGAAAAGAATCACTCCAAGACTATAAATATCGGATTGAATCGTAATTTCATCGCCATGACATTGCTCGGGAGACATGTATTCAGGAGTTCCCATCGTCATGCCCGTCATGGTTAAACGCTCTTTTTCCATTTCTTGAATGTAAGAGATGCCAAAATCCATGATATACACACGATTATCTTGTGTAATCATAATATTAGAAGGCTTGATGTCTCGATGAATAATGCCTTTACTATGAGCATACAAAAGGCCACGAGCCACTTGTTTTCCAATGAGTTCAATGGCTTCAAAATCGAGCTCTTTTCTATTTTGAAGAACGCTTGCAAGGGATGTTCCTTTGACATACGTCATCGCAATAAAAAGCTGGTTTGCTTGTTTTCCAAAATCAAATACGTGGACAATATTTTGATGATCAAGCTCTTTCATGGCTTGAGCTTCAAAATAAAAGCGCTTTACCGATTCGGCATCTGAAGAAGTATCTAAGACTTTCAGAGCGACTTCTCGATTTAATTTTTTATCAAGTGCTTTATAGACATACCCCATTCCACCTTTACCTAAAACATCAAGTAACTCATAGTTGCTATTAAAAGCGCAAGGTAGTTTTTTAAAGTTATTAACAGGGCCAGGATTCATTTTGACTTCTTCAAGTTATAAAGCATGAATAATGTAATAATATAAATTAGAATCGCTATAATAAGAGGAATAATAATATTTAAAGAGGAAATTGGGGTCTGTGTGAATAAATTTTGAAGCGCGTTTTGGTTATAACGTGACCAAATAATAGTAGATATTGCCCGTCCAATGGTTTGCATTTGATCTAGAGGGATTAATGCACCCGTTAAGGCGACCTGTGGAATAATCAATAAAGGTAAAAAGGCATTTGCTTGACCTGCGTTTTTAGAAATAGTGCTCATAAAAAGACCAGAAGCAATAGCTGGTAATAGCGTGGTAAGTGCGATCAATAGCAAAGGAATAAGGGCAGGTGAAATCTCAAGGAAAGGCCCAAAACAAAGATAACAGAGAGTGATCTGAACGAAGGAAAAAAGAAGTGAAACGCTACTTTTTGCACATAATAATGAAAAAACGGGCATTCCTTTTCGAAATTCTTGAGTCAGTAAGTCTTTTTCAGAAACAATTTCTCGAACGGAAATAGAAAGAGCAAACCAGTTCCCGCATAAAATGAGAGCAAATGCAATAATCCATAAAGAGGATTGATTAGAAAAAATTTGTGATAGTAAAAAGCCAATAATCAAAGGCTGTAATATTAAAGCGGAAACTTTCCCTTTATCCCTAAAAAAGGTTTTAAAAAGAAGAGAAGTCCAATAGAAGAAAAAAGATTTTCTGTAAATCGAAGGGAAAATATTTTCTGCATTGGATTGTTCTAAAGAAAGGGGTGTGTTATGCTTAGACGTTTTCCATTGAGAGGCTGTTTCATCATTTAAGCAAGAAAGAATTTTTGAAGGATTTTCTGAATTAAAGTAGAGACAGGCTTCTTTAGGAGAACCAAAGAAGCTTTGTTCCCCTTGATGTAATATCAAAACTTTATTTGCTATATCCAGTGCTTCATAGCTATGCGTAGTGATAATAATCGAATGGCCTAAAAAAGAAAGTTGTTTTAAATGAGCACATAATATTTTCGCGTTCACAGGGTCTAAGCCTGCTAATGGTTCATCTAATAAAATGAGCCCAGGAGCCCCCATCAATTCTCCAGAAAGAGCCATTCGTCGGCACTCTCCGCCACTTAAAGTAGAAACTAGATTGTCTTCTTTTCCGTCCAGTTGAAATAATTCTGTAAATTGATATAGTCGATCTTCGATTTCTTTTTTGGAATAATCTTTAGGAAGTGAAATACGGGCGTTGTGTAAAAGAGTTTCTTTTACAGTAAAGTCTTTTCGAACTAATGGATCTTGGGGTAAAATAGTTAATAGTTCTCGTATCTTTTTCTTTCGGTAATTTACGCCATTAATTAAAATTTGACTTTCTTCTGAGGCTTTGATATTACCACTTAAAACTCGAAGTAGAGTACTTTTCCCTTGCCCTGATTGCCCTATGACGGCGAGTATTTCACCTGCTGTGACTTGAAATTGGATGTTTTTTAAAAGCATTTTTCTTTTCACAGAAACATGGAGATTTTTAACAAGAACGTCAAAACCAATGTGATGCTCATGGATATAAAGCTTTTCATTTTGAAAAACAATAAAGCACCAAGGTAATCGAATGGAGTCTCCGTTTTCAAGAATAATCTTTTTCTTTCTTCGACCTGATTCTGTATGAATATGTTTTTCAAATAAGATGAGACATTTGGAATTTAAGAGAAGAATTTTGGCTAATTTAAGAGGGCAAGCAGGGTGACTAATTCCATTCGTATTATTTTCAGGTGTTTTTCGCCCTAAAATAAAAGGGGTTGTAGAAGATAATGAAATAGGATCCATTTTATCTTGCATGGAAACATGTAATAGACTTAGTTCATCGTTTTTTAATGTGACACGCAGGTGTTGTAAACCAATCAAAAATTCATCACCATCTTCGATGACGCATTCTTGAACGGGAGAACCATTTTGTATGGAACCCGTTGTTTGACTTAGATTTTTAAAATGCCATTGGTGATCTGAAAAAGTAATTTCTGCATGTAAACGAGAAACAGATCGGTCTTTAAAGGAGAGAGAGCACTCAGAACTTCGACCAATAATAAATGGCTTTGTAGGATCAGGTCTTAGAATGCGAAATGGACTAGCCAAGGTTTTGAATTCCTCTTTCAAAACGATCACAGGCTTTGGTTAATGTTTCTAGATCAGCTGCATAAGAAAAACGCACACACGAATCATCTCCAAAAGCGGCGCCAGGAACAATGGCAAGACCCTGAGTCTCTAATAAATAATGGCATAAGTCAGAAGAATTAGAAATCGTATTTCCTTGAGGTGTTTTTTTCCCGTAAAGGTTTTTAACAGAAACAAAAAGATAAAATGCACCTTCAGGAGGAGCAATAAAAAGGCCTTTGATTTGCTGTAGCCTCTCTAACATATAATCTCGACGTTTAAGAAACTGATCTTTCATGGAAAAAACGAATTGAAGATCCATATTCAAAGCTTCTAAGCCCGCATATTGAGAAATATTGGATGGGTGGTGTATGGCTTGACTTTGAATCTTGGAAATAATTTTAGCGATGGCAAGCGGTGCTGCATTATAGCCAAGTCTCCAGCCAGTCATGCAATGGGATTTTGAAATCCCATTGATGATAATAGTTCTTTCAAACATGCCATTTAAGGATGCCATAGAGACAAAAGCATTTTTGTAAACGAAATACTCATATACTTCGTCAGAAATACAATAAAGATCTTCTTCTATAATGATTTTTGATAAAACTTCAAGCTCAGAATAAGAATAAACAGCCCCTGTGGGGTTACAAGGATTATTAAAAATTATGGCTTTGGTTTTAGGAGTAATTGCTTTTTTTAGTTGTTCTGCGGTGATTTTAAAATGATTTTCAGCACTTGCTTCAATAAAAACAGGAATTCCTCCCATCCATTTTACAAGCTCTGGATAAGTCACCCAATAGGGACTAGGGATAATCACTTCATCGCCTGGATTCACTAAAGCGGCAATGGCATTGAAAACAGCATGCTTTGCGCCACTTGTCATGATGATATGATCAGGGCTATAAGTAAGGTGGTTATCTCTCATCAGTTTTCTAGAAACTGCTTCTCGAACAGCTAAAATACCTGTAGGAGCGGTGTAGCGCAATTTGCCCGCTTGAATGGCTTCTATACCTGCTTTACAAATTTCAGGAGGTGTATTTAGGTCTGGTTCTCCAGCCCCTAAGCTAACAACATCTTTTCCTTCGGCTTGCATTTTTTTGGCTAAGGTATCAATTGCAACAGTCAAAGAAGGGGTGATGTTTTCTGTACGAGAAGATAAAGATTTCATAGATGTTTTTCGGAGTGAGTAGATTTCTTTTTGAGACGGTAAAAATCAAGAGAGATAGCCATTAATGGGAAAAAGATAAAGTGAGAAAGAATGATGAAAAATAAACCAAGAATCGAAATTTTTCCAATACTTCTTAAGCCATAATGAGAAGATAAAAGCAATCCATAAGTACCGATGAGCGTCGCCATTTGTGATAAGAAAATGGAAGGACCAATACGATTTAGAATCGAGAGGGCAGATGTTTTCGATCTTTCAAAATAGACATTCCACAATTGCATGGAACCATCTACACTCAGTGCAATTAAAATCGGGAAGGCAAGAGCACTGTATGCTGTTAATTTAATATCTAGAAAAGAAATACAGGAAAGAATCCAAATGAAAGAAACAGTAGGAGCTGTTAAAACAAAGATAGAGTAGGTTAATTTATTGTATAATAAAAGCGTTAAAAAGAGAATGGCAATACATGCTGCTATAATGCTTTCATGAATATAGGGGAGTGTTAAGTTTAATATATCAGCACGAACAATCGCAGGCCCAGTCACAGGGAATGAATTTCCTTCTGGAGTAAGAATGCTTTTAATTTCTTTGGTGAATCGACGGCAGAAAGATCCATCATTAGTACTTTGAGTTGGAAATATAAAGGCAAATTTTCCAAGAGAACCATCTTTCGATTCAAATTTATGGCGGATATTAAGAGGTAGATCACTTTCATTTAATTCGGTGACGTTCCATGAGTTTAAAATCTTTTGAATGTTAATCGAATCGGATGGATTAAAATATTGAAGTATTTCAGGTGATAATTCAGAACGGATTTCTTTAAGCTTTTCGATTTTCTTTTCTTGTTGTGAAGGAAGTAGATTAGCATAGGTGACTACAGAGTTTATGGTTTGAGTTTTTTTATTTTTTTGCTTTTCTAAATAGGCATCGTAAAATACTTCTGACATGGAAGGGTCATCAAACAAGACAATCACAGGATCATAATTGGGATAATCCGTTTCATTTAAGAGAGAATCCACATATATTTCTTGAGATAAATTTTCTGTTTGGCTGAAGTCGTATTCAAACTTTGGAATAATACCACGTGTTGCTAAAATGATGGTCAATAAAAATATGAATAAAAGTAGAAAACGTGGATGAGGATGTGAAAGAGTCAGTTTCCTATTAATTAAAAAGACTTCTTTAGGCTCAAGTAGTTCGAAAGGTTTTTTACGCTGTAAAAGAATCAAAATAGAAGGTAAAAGAGTATTTGCTAAGAGCCAGTTTAGTATAACACCAATCGCGCCAAGAATACCTAATTCTTGTAGACCACTTAAAGGCATTAGTGCAAGAGAAAGTAAAGTGGTTGCTGTTATAAAACTAGAGGCTGCTGTTGCTGGGCCAATTCCAAGAATAGAACTTTCAAGACTTAAAGCGGGGCTTAGCCCTTGGCGACGTTCTTCGGCATATCGTTTTAAAAGATGAATGATTTGTTGACATGCATGACCTGGAATAATCAAGGCAAGTAAAAGAGTAAAAAGATTAATTCTCCCGTAAAGAAGATATGCTAATCCTAGTGTCCAAAAGATAGAAGCTGAAATTGGAAAAGCGGCAGGAATAATTAATTGAGGTTGCTTATAAAAATGGATCAATAACAAAATGGCTATAAAGAAGGCTGTAATAAAACCCATTTTTTGAGATTCAGGGAGAAGTGTTTTTCCTGTTTTAATTACATGATATACTTGACCTGTGTATTGTACTTCAATAGAATCTTTATTTTCTTGATCCACAATTTTTTTTATAGAATGATAAACTTTTCTAGAGGAACTTAATGAAGAAATATTATTTGTAGGATAAATATCTAAAACTCGAATGGTTCCATCATCATTTTGAAAAGAATTCTTAAGCTTTGCTAAATATTTCTGCTCAATGTCAGAAAAAGAAACCTCTTCAATGGTCGGTTCTTTTAATGAATCCGCTTCCATTAGATTAACCCAGAGGGGGTTTTCTTGTAATATTTTTTCTTCTTTTAATTTTTTTATTCTTGTATGAATATCCTGTAAATCTTGATAGCGAATATATAAGAATTGATTTTCTTTGTAAAAGTGAGTGTCATTTTCAAATTGAACGTGACTAACGAGTGGATTTTTTTTGATTTCAGAAACAAGACGATGAACTAAACGATCATTTTGTAGACTGTCAGATGACTTAAGAATCAGCGTTAAGGTACCTAAACCACCAAATTCATCTTCGAGAGCCAGAGCTGTTTTTTTTGTTTCAGAAGATTCAGGAAGAGTATCTATGAGTTGTAGTTCCCATTTTAATTTTGAAACAGGAATAATCATCAAAAAGGAGATCAACAACGATAATACTAAAATGATCGTTGGATATCGGTGAGTCCTTTTCAAAATTCGTGAAAAAAGTGAAAACATGATAATAATTTATTAAATTACATGGAGTGGCAAAGTCATCAAAGAATGAAAATACAAAAAAATACGCTATAGATCTAAGCCGTGTTTTTTTTGTTTGTCATATAATCGTTTTATTTCTTTTCCCTTTTCAGCTAAATGCAATGGTCGAAAACGATTCAATGCTCGTTCATGATTCAGCAATTGTTCATGATTCTGCATTCACTCAAGATTCAACAATTGTTCATGATTCAACAGTTGTTCAAAATTCTTCAGAAGAAATGCCCGCGGATACGACTGAAGAAGAACGACCTTTATGGCTAGAAGTATTAATTTGGCCTTTTTCTAATATAATTCAACCAGCTTTAAGTGCCGCTATTTACCCTGTATCCACTCCATTGAAGTATGCTTTTAATAATAGAGTTATTGATAAGGCTGTAAATTTGATTTCCTTTGGTAAAGATAAAAATGCTTTTCTTTACCCTACTTTTAATCTACATCCTGGAGCTAGTACGCATATGGGTGTTGTTTATCGTCACCGCCATCTTTTTCTTAAATCAGATTATTTTGTTTTTAATTTTTCTTTATACGCTAACAGTGACTGGCGCTCCTCCATACGTTATTCGAAAGACAAACTTTTTAATACCAAATTGTTATTTGGAACAAGATTATCCTTTGATGCTAATAGAAATAGCTCTTTTTATATTCCAATGACTTATGAGGCTTTTACTCAAACCGATTCTTCTATTTCTTTTGAATCTAGGCTAACTCATCCTTTGCCAAATACGAATAATTGGGGTGCAACGATTTTATTTAACGCTCGCTTTGTCAATACCGATCTTCCTGATGTGAACGATACTATACTGACATATCATCCTACTTATTATGTTAAAGATAGAGGGGTATATCAAGATTATAATGAAAAAAGGGTTCAGTTCTCTTTACAGTTTGATAATACAGATCTTCCTTTTGTCCCTTCAAAAGGGTCTCGTGTGATATGGAATATAGGGTATTCTTGGGTTTCGAATTATTCAGATCTAGACTTAGAATTGCCTTGGAGAAAAGAAAAAAATCATGATTATTATTATTTAGAATTCATCTATCAACATTATTTCCTTTTAGGAACATCTCCGCAATATTTATTAAGTGTTTCAGAAGCAAGAGAAATACGTCGAAAATATGCGGATTTTTCATGGGATGAAAGTGTACGTCTTTGGAATCCTCAAAAAATGAAAGACTTGTTATTAGATCGTAAAGTTATTGCTTTACAATTTCGATATAGAAATATGTTTGAAATGCAAAAAGGGGGAGCTCCTTTTCAAGCCTTTCCAACATTGAATTCGAGGTATCCTTTGCGTGGTTACACATCTTCTTTAGTTGCACCCGCTTTAGCTGGACTTTCTTTAGAATATCGCTGGCCTGTAGATCGTTATATTGATGGTGTTTTCTTTAATGAATATGCTTTATTTAGTGATAAATTTTATAGCTGGAAATCTGAAAATCTACGTAATTCTTGGGGGCTAGGGGTTCGAGTACGAAGCCCAGACATGTTCTTTTTTCGAGGGCAAATTGGGTTCCATGGCCTGCATGGAATTTCTTTGATTATTACCATTTCGCCAGAATTTAACTAGAATATTAGATTTTCCTTTAATATTCAATTTTGCAACAACTCATTTTTAAGTGTTATAAAAATAATTCAGCTTGATTTTTTTCTGAAATAGTCGGTAGAACACCCATCTTTTTGTAGCCATTTAATGTGACAACACGCCCTCTTGGAGTTCTTGCTAAAAAGCCATTTTGAATTAAATAAGGCTCGTATACTTCCTCTATAGTGTGTGGTTCTTCACCAAGAGCAGCGCCAATAGTGCCAAGGCCAACAGGACCACCATTAAATTTCTCAATCATGACGCCAAGAATTTTTCTATCCATGGGGTCTAAACCATCGGAATCGATCCCAAGCATAGAAAGTGTTTTTTCTGCGACATCTAAATTAATGATTCCTTTACCACGCACTTGAGCTACATCACGGCAGCGACGTAACACACGATTTGCAATACGAGGCGTATTTCTACAACGAGTACAAAGCATTTTAGCGGCATCTGCATCAATAGGGACACCAAGGATAGAAGCACTTCTTAATAGAATCTTTTTTATTTCTTCGTCGGTGTATAGTTCTAAACGATATTGTAAACCAAAACGATCTCTTAAAGGGCCTGTTAATAAGCCGCTTCGAGTGGTAGCACCCACAAGAGTAAAGCGTTTTAATGGTAAGTTGACGGAACGAGCTGCAGGGCCAGAATCGAGCATAATGTCAAGCCTAAAATCTTCCATAGCGGGGTAGAGGTATTCTTCAATGACTCGATTTAAACGATGAATTTCATCAATAAATAAAATATCGTTTTCTTGAAGATTAGTTAAAAGCCCTGCTAGATCACTTGCTTTTTCAAGAACGGGTCCACTAGTAATGTGAATGTGTACACCCATTTCTTTTGCAATAATACTTGCTAAAGTTGTTTTTCCAAGCCCTGGAGGCCCTGCAAACAAACAGTGATCTAGAGAATCATTTCGATGTTTTGCAGCTTCAATGGCAATACTTAAATTTTCTTTTAAAATAGATTGACCAGTAAAATCTTGAAGTGAAGAAGGACGAAGATTTTGTTCTTGATCCAAGTCTTCATTAATGTTTTGTTCTGGGGATATAATACGTTCGGCCATTTTTTATACGTGTTTAAGTGCTTCTGGAATAAGTAGAGAGACATTTGCTGCTTCACCAAGAATACTTGCCGCTTTTTCAACAGCTTTTTTAGCGGCTGGGTCTTTTACGCCTAATGTATGAAGAGCTGCTATCGCTTCTTGCATTGCATTAGGGAGAAGAATCTCTGGAGTGGTATCTCCACTAAGCGCAGAGATCGACAGTGCTTTATCTTTTAATGCAAGCACAAGCATTTCAGATGTTTTTTTGCCAATCCCTTTAATTTTACCAAGTGCTACTTTATCTTCTCTGGCGATCATGCTTAGAAAATCGTTTACAGAAACACTGCTCAAAATGCGTTGAGCCATTTTAGGCCCAATGCCATTTACTTCGATCATTTGGAGAAAGAGTTCTTTTTCTTGAATTTGACTAAAACCAAATAAAATCATGGCGTCTTCTCGGACTACCAGATGCGTGAGTAGGGTGACTTCTGTTCCTATTTCAGGAAGAGTATCTCCAGTTCTAGAAGAAACATGAATTCCATAACCAACACCACCACAGTCTAAAATGACAAAAGTAGGGTGCTTTTGAGCCATGATACCACGAAGTTGTTCGATCATCGAAGGTCCTCGAGAAAGTGTTACTGCTCAAATATATACTATATTTATGGTGATGTCAAGCATTTGTATCCACCAAAGCTCTCGTTGCCATCAATCTCTATCCACACAATAGTCGTGAGGACGATGGTGAAAATGATGACGGTTTTGACTTTATAAATCAGGAATCCCCCGTGGTTGTAAAGAATTGCTACGTTGTTTCCCTGATTCTTGGAATGCTAGGTTCACGTAAACCTGATCGTAGTTTGTCTGATGTAGATTATCTGAAGTTTAAACCTAGAATTCAATCCATTGACAAAGATGAGTATCCCAGGCTATTTGCTTGTTGTAAGGAATCTCATAATAAAATTTTATTACTGTGGTAGAAGAAGTTGCGTAATTATAGCGGTGTCATATTTTGTACAATTAACATCTGACTTGAAGTATACGTCTTGAAATAATATTCAGTAGATTACTTCAAATCATATTTTTATAAAACCAATTTATTGTAATAAATCAAGAATATTTTTATTGTAATTAAAGAATTGTATATATATTAAAAATGTACTTGATATTAAATAAATACCTCGGAGGAATTATGAAAAAGCATTTGATTTCTATTTTTTGCTTATTATCCGTTTCATCAGCATTTGCCATAGGTGGTACTCTATGGAATATGACTGTCACAGCTTATCAGGTTCAGATACCTTGTGTTCCTGAATCGTGTGAAAATAATGCTGGTTGGTGGTACCCATACACAGGAGATACCACATATTACCAAGTGATGTCATTTGAACCCATCTCAGAAAATGAAGATGGTTCCTTAAGTTTGATTATGACAGATACTAGTGATGGATCAATCCTTCCTAATGGTAATCTCATTGAAGATATTGGTTTACGGGTGGCTATTTCTACTGATGATGGCGCTGCAGCAACGCCAGCGATAGCAGGTATCGCTTTCGATTGGTTAAAGGACGGTACAATCGATATCACATATATGGGCGGTATCATTATAAACTATGCTTGGACTGGGCCATTAGCCCTACAACTAGAACTTGGTTGGGATGAGGACGAATATGGCTTTGACACATGGTACGCTACTCTACATCCATCTCATAATTATACCAGATTGTATCTTCCTTGGTCAGAGTTCAAACAAGATGGTTGGGACAAAAACAAACATCCTTTGAAAACTGCTTTAGAAAATTCAAAATCAATTAACATTAGAGTTAAAAATAGCACCAACGATGAAATCAAAGGAACTTTTACCCTTACTGATATTGAATACATAGGAGAAACTGCCGATATCTCTACTAGGGGTAATAATCAATCACTTGTTCAAGCTTCTGTGTCAGGGAAAACCCTGACATTTAGCGGTATCACTTCTGAAATCTCATTTGAAATGATGAACCTTCAAGGTCAAGTGGTTAAGATGGGGCATGCTAATGCTTCTGTAGATCTCTCTGGTGTAAATCCTGGGGTTTACTTACTTCATGTGCTAGGGAACAACCTAAATATGACGCAGAAAATACTAGTTAAATAATTAGTAGTGAAATCGTTAAAAGAAGAGCTCGCTTAATGCGGGCTTTTTTTGTTTCTTCAAAACCGAGAGCTAGGCTCTCGGTCCAAAATAAGCCTTCTGGCGATGATGAAATGAATATAAAGTCCTTTGATTAATTGTTTACTTTGTAAACATTAAATCAAAGGACTTTATATGGAAAATATACAAACTTTAGCACACACAACATGGAACCCGAAAATATCATATAGTTTTTGCACCGAAATTCAGAAGAAAAGTATTTTATGGTGAAAAACGA
>Ga0172378_10001977_pt1 | contig 19106 bp, 18 predicted proteins | sample GrowelOW332metaG_FD_119755 | JGI IMG/M metagenome (GOLD analysis project Ga0172378, IMG submission 119755) | Groundwater microbial communities from an aquifer near a municipal landfill in Southern Ontario, Canada - Pumphouse #3_1 metaG | ecosystem: Environmental > Aquatic > Deep subsurface >... | reverse complement strand
CTCTTCTTTTATCATATCCATTGTGTATTCGTGGATTGATTCAATTGCATCTTTTTGTTTCTCTAAATTAGAAATATCAATTGATTGAAGATTTGCAATTATATCATATCGTTCTGAAACGGTGTCATAGTAGGTGTCAATCAGAGATTCGGCTTCATCTTTCGCATTTTGAGTCCCGATTGCTTGTAATCTAGCAATTTCTTTTTGGAGCAAAGTTTCTTGCGCAATAATATTGTCGTATTTCTCTTTTTCTAGCTCTAAATATTCTGCTGAATTTTCCCCGACTAATTGCTGTTTTAATTCGATTTGTACGGTATTATCGGATAAATTCTTGTTTGCTTTGTTGTAAGCATCGGAAGATAAATCTAAGATTTTATTTGAATAGTCTATCCATTGGGATTTTAAATTTTGAAGATATTCATCGTTTTCTGCTACTCCTAATGCACGGGCTTTTTCTGCTAAGTCATGAGTTTCAGATTGCATTTCTTCGTATAGTTTTATTTGCTTGGATGCTGTATCTTCTCCACCGTTAAAATCGAGTAGGGAAATTTGAAATTCTTTGTCTGCAATTCGTTTTTGGAAAGCTTCGTAGAGTTTTTCAATTTCTGATAATTCATCGGCTACTGATTTACTGGCAGAAGATGATGAATCAAATGTTGGTAATGCAATACCTTCATAAACAATCTCATTTAATGCAGATATTCTTTCGTCTAATAAATTTTTGTGAGAAACTAAAGCATCATTTAATTCTGAAGAAGCTTTTGTATCATATTCTTGCGGACGAGTATTATAATATTCATCTGTAAAAGTTCCTTTTTCAGTATCATAATATTTTGCCCATAATTTTGCTATGCTTTTTACAGTTTCAGTTTCAACTTTAATTTTTGCTTCAGCTAGATTTTTACAATTAGATAAATCTATACCATAACTATCATTAAATGCTTTGACTAATTTGCCACCAATGTTAGCCGTGCTGTTGTAAAACTCTTCATTATATTTCTGTTTTATCGCAATGGCATTTTTATAATTATTTTCATCAACTAAATAAGCTTTATCTACTTCGCTCATTACTTCTGAAGTAGTTGCTAATCCAGCTAAATAATCATACAAAACACTCTCTAATTGCGGATAAGCTTCAATTAATTCTTGAATGTTATCTAAGCTTAATTTGCCACTTTCATTAACCGCTTCTTTTACAGAATTTACAACGCTTTGACTATTTTCAAACTTAGATAATATGTCGGATAATGCGAGTATTTCATCGCCTAGTTCAGACGTTTTATTAGCTGCGTTTTTAACATATTCTATATAATCTTTGAATGCTTGAGTATTAGATAATGTGTTTATAAAGTCTTGTGCGGATACATCACCTTTGACCATAGCTTCACTTAATAATGGTAAGCTATCATTACTCATTTCAGAAAAAGCTTTTAAAATTCCATTCTGTGCATCAGTGCCTAACTTTTTCCATTCGGGTGAATTCATTACTTGATTTTTAATATCAGATTGCATATTAACTAACGATGCCGATATTGTTGATTTTGATTCGGAAATAGCTTTTTCAATTGCTGCCGAACTAAAATCAATTCCTAACATACTTTGTAAATAATTAACTTGATCTATATCCGAAGTGTCTAATGTTCCTGATTCTTTCTTTTGAGCAAGTTTTAAATATTCTTTTAAAGCTTTTACTTTGTTTGTTTCTGTATCGTATCCTTTTACAGTAAATGAAGCAGATTCTTTTGATGCTAATGCTAATTCTTCACGTTTTAACGCTATATATTCAGCATATGTTTTATTTAAAGAACCTAAATTTTCATTCTCGTTTATTATAAAATTACCTTGCGTATCATAATAACCATTTACTTCAGGTAATAATTCTTTTAATTGATTCTGGATATCCGCAAAGTTTTTTTGCTCTTCTGCTGAAAGTTCTGTTTTTTTGCTTAGTTCTTCATATTGTTTAGCTAAACTATCAACTGTTTTTGAACTTTCTTGCATATCGGACAATTCAGTAGATAATGTATTTACAGCTTCTTTTGCTCTATCTGCTGCACCAGCAACATAATTTATGGCTGCTGATATTGCTATAATCCCTGCAATAATACCACTACCAACTAATAAAGTGCCAGCTAAACTTAATCCTGTTATACCCGTAGCACTTACTGCGACTATTGATGCTAGTTTTGAAAATTGACTTACTAAATTCGTCAATAATGCCGTTTTAGAAAGAATATTTATAGTAGCAAAAGCAGAACCTAACGCTAAAACAAGTGGAACTGCACCACCTATTGCCGTTGAGAATTTTACTAATGATGTGGTTACATCAACAACTGTGCCAACAAAATCTGAGCTTAGAGTTTTGGTAGAAAATTGTTCTAATGCACTTTTTAAATTATTTGTTTTACCTTCAATAGAATCTTGCCATTTACCGAATTCTTTAGCTGCACTTCCTGCTGAGTTATACCCCATTGCCGTAGCTTCTAATGCTCTGTCGTAATTATCCATTAAAATTAAGAATGATTTTGCTTGTCTTACCATTTATATTTATATATGTTCGCAAAACATATATGGTTAATACTAATTAATGAGTCGTTTCCCATACAACTCATTATATTCTTTTAAAAACATAAATTTATATCCTTTTACACTTTCTTGTTTATGTAATAAGTTATTCTTTATATATCTTGATTCTTTAATTTTAATATAATCCTTTGCGTCTTCCAACGATTTAAAAGTTTCTTTTATATTGATATTTTCATCAATCAATACAAATGTTTGGCAATGATTGCGTGCGAATAATGGTATTTCATAATTATTATTTTTATAATCTTCTTCCTCTACCCAATAATAACCATGTAGACATTGATTCCCTGATTGTATTGTAACTTTATATCCCAAATCATTTTCCATTTCATGCGAAGATTTATATGTATTAATATAATTTCCATCCATGTCTAGTTGAACTATAGATTTAATATTTCGAACAACTCTTACGTGATTTTCAGGCGGATTTAATCTGCCATCTCTTACTGCACTATTGATACATCCATTACCTAACCCCATTAATTTTTCAATTTCAGTATAACTCTTGTTTTCATTTAATAGTTTCTGTGCAGTAATTATATCTAATTTATTAAATATTGATAAATCTAAATTTTCTATATTAATTTCTATATCACCAAAAAATATATTAAGTGCTTCTTCGATTGTATATTCCCTATGATCAATAGCTATAAAATTATACCCTTTATTAATTGCAAATTCCTTTTTCTTTAAATCAAAATCTGCTTTTTCATCGTGATATCTGCTTTGAAATTCAATTAATGTAGGTTTACCTTTATAATTAGGAACATATAAATCATATTTACTAACACCGCCATCTTCGCCTTTAAACCCTATGTTATATTCAAATTCTACTCCATCATAATTATTTTTAAATATAATTGATATAACAGCATGTAAATATGATACTAACATCATATTATCACAGCAAGGACATTTTAATTTATTTTTTACAACATGACTTGCGTTTCTTGTAAATTTTGTGCCACATGGAATATGTTCAATTTCAACATGAGTTTCGTTTCTTCCTGTATCTTTTCTGACTTTATAATATATTTTATTGATTTTAAAATCTGTATCATTTTTAATTATTCGATTTTCCCATTCATTAATAGAAACTTTACTATTATCTAAATTACAGATAGGGCATCTTATATCGGATTTATGATTCATTAATCCGTACGCCTCTCTATCGATTATATGACCGCATGGAATATGCTCAATTTTGGTTCTTATTTGAGTGCTACCACTTTTACTTCTAATGCTATATATTTCATTAATTCTAAACTCGTCATTATTGTTTTTTAATATTTTTTCTGTCCATTCTTCTTCTGTATATTTAGTAGTTCTTAATTTGATAATAATTTTAATCACTTCTTTTTAATTTAATTTTGGGAAATTAAATTTTGTATTAACCCTCATAGTTGCCTATGAGATTAGACTATATCTTATTACCACATCATGTTATTTAAACATAAAATGGTATCCACCCATTTCCATTTAAAAAGACTAATAAACCTTATTACGGTTATGCTTTACCCTGCGATTGGCTGTACTCTACTCCCTTCGTGTAAGTTTTTCAACTTACCTTATTTCTAATATTATTTCACAATAATATTAAGTTGGTTTCGATAGTCGTTGCACCTTACTGTATTAAAACAGTCTTGGCTCATGATTGTCCTTATTAAAAGGAGTTCCCATGAATTAAAGTGGTTCTTAAATATAAGTTGCCTTATATTTCGGGCTATAAGACTTTTAACCCGCAATTTGTTGGGCAAAATACTGCCTTTGATTTTCTGTTAATCCATCCCATTTTGGAGCTAATTCGCTTGTAATTTCAAATAAATTCTTTAATTGTCCATCGGCATCCGTCATATCTATGTCAGCCATCGTTTTGAACATATTTGCCAATTTCGGCGTCAATCCATCAATTTTTGTTCCATCTTCTTCAAGCCCACGAATTCTCATAGATATTGTATTTAACGCCGTGCTAACCATTTCTTCGTTTTTTAAAACCTCGTCAATAGCAGTAAAAAGTCCCATTGACTGCTCCATATCTACCCCAGACTGGTTCATTGTCCCCGACATTCGAGAAAGAGCAAAAGTTAAATTAGAAAAATCTACTGCTGTTCGGTTAGAAATTTCGTTGACTGAATCAAGTACATGAGCCACATCTTCTGTATTTTTTTTAAAACCCTTCATAACGGCAATTATAGTTGAAGCTGCTTCTTTTGTGTTAGTTAAACCATCTCCAATGCTAGTCAAAATCAAGGCGCTCTTTGACAATTGTAAGAGTTCAGCCTCTGTATAGTCATCGGATTTTGCAAATTCTGTGGCAGATTTTATGACATCTGATCCTGCTTTACTTATTTGAGCGCCAAGACTATAAGCTTGTTGGGTAAAGTTATCCAGCGAGTTTCCCGAGAGTGTTGACACCTTCTGCAAATCAACCAAAGCTTTATCAAGGTCGGAAACAGTAGAAATCATTTCTCTAATTCCTTCTTGAGCCATTGAAATTCCACGATAAAACATTGTAAATTGAAATACTCTAGCAAGTCTAGAACTCCAAGTAGCAGTAGATGCCGATGCCTTTTTGGCGGACGTATCTATTTCACCTATTGAATTTGTAAGTTTTTTATATTTAATATTAGCATCATCCATTGAAATATTGCCAGTTTCAACGTCTTTTGCTAATTGAGTTAAAGCGTCTGAAGTTTCTCTTATTTTTGCAACGTCAGCACCAGAATACTCTGTCTTTATAGCAGTTAATTTATTTTGGCTAGTTTCTACTTTAGCCATAAATTCTTTTGCTTGTTGTTCTTCTTTTAACGAAGCAATTATATCCGCTTGATCATTTTTTCTTTGTTGAGTATATTGTTTTTCTAACGCCATTGCATCGCTGTAATAACTATTAGTCATTCCTTTTAATGTTTGCAAATCTTCAACACTCGTTGAACTATCCAACATTGAATACATATCTTGTGTTTCATTAGTTCCAATCGCAGATTGTGGAAGACTGTCTAATTTAGCTTTTATTTCAGTGTATAGTTTTTTCTGTTTTTCAAGTTGATTATTTGCTCCAACTATATTATCAGTAACATTTTCAAATGTACTTCTGAATTGTTGCCCTGTTATATTTCCAATTTCATCAAAAGTATTTTGCCATTTCATTGTTTCTGTAACAATTTGTCCCATATCATTTTTATATGTTAATAGGGCATTTTCAACTCTACCTTCTCCGTTTACATCAATACCAAGTCCAATTTTAACCTTTGCTAAAGAATCTACGTTAGCACGTACTTCTTTTACTCTTGAATTTAATTCATCAAAACCTTTTGAAAATTTATTACCAACATTAACATTTCCAAAAGCTGTACTTATTTCGTTTACGGAAGTTTTTACTTTATTAATTGAATCATTAAATTTTTTAGCTACATCATCTAAATTTATATCTATTCCTAATTTTTGAATTTTACCTTCTAATTGGTCTAATTGAATATTAATTTCTTTGGCGGTTTCATTAACATCTAACTGGGCTTTGAGTATCACATTTAAGTCATCAGCCACGTATAATCATCTCCTTTAAATTAAAAGAGGCACGATTCTACGTGCCATCATTTCGTTTGTATTCCTTGTTTTCTTAATTCGATTGCTAATTGTTTCTTAAAATTATTTTGCACCCATTCTTTTAGATTTACTATTCCACCTAAACCTTCTCTTGGATAAAAATTACCGTTTACAGGATCAGTTCCAAGCTCCATCCAAAGTGGAATTACTGATGATTTATCTGCACCGTAGATGTCTGTGTGTTGTCCCCATGTCATTCCATTGTCTTGTTCATACCCAGTCCAATCATTAAAGACACCGCTTGGCAAATATGGAGTTATTTTATCTGTATTGTAATAAATAATAGTTTCTATACTTCCATCAGCATTCATATGAGCTTTTATTCTGTCTATGCTATTCAAGTATTCATAAGTTCTTATATAAACTTCAGGTTCAGTTTCCTCAAATCTCTTTTTAACATAATCATACATGTGTTTTAAAGCTTTTTCACCAACGCCATCCATTGCAATAATTAATTTTTTACTTATATAATCATTTAATTCTTGTATAGATTTAAAGTTCTTCTTCATTTTCTATCTCAACTTCAGCTTGATATTCATCTTCGAGGATTTCTCTTATTTTATTATTAGAAATCATATTTAATTGCTTTGAATATTTATTCATTGATACTGAAATTTTTTCCATAGTCTCTTTATCAAAATGACTAATTATTTGTTCAAAAATTGATAAGTCGATTAAAGCAGAAATGACCGCCAACTCATGAGAATACTGTTTTTTTATTGATTTATAGGTATTAAAGCTAATATTTGTAAAATATTTTATAAGTAAAAAATATGTATTTAATATTTCATTAAACTCTATTTTATTTTCAGTACAATAATTACTACGTTCTACAAGATCGGAAATCAAATTCATTACGGTTGTATCATTTAATTTTTCTTGAATTTGTACCTCAAATTCTTGTTTATCTGGAGTAACTACAATAATCTGTCTGTAACTGAATTCTAGTTTAGATATACTTAATATATTATTTGCATTTAATTTTTTTGTTGCCATCTTTTAATCTCCTTTTTAATTTAATTTTTTTGCACAATAAAAAGAACAGCTATTTGCTGTCCTAAATTTATAAATATTCAATTATTACTTTTTAATTTCAATTTCTTTGATTATTTCTTGTGGGACTAATGCTTTAAATTCATTATTTAATCTTGTGATTTCTGAATAATTCTCATTTATTGATTCATTATATATTGCTAATGAACCACTGGGACTAACCGCAAATTCATGTGCTAAAGTATATTCGCCATAAAGTTCTAATAATTTATCGTATAATTTTTGATATTTTTCTGGTGGATTATTTAATTCATTCATTTGAATATCAATTAATTTCTTATCATCTGTTAAATCTTTAATTACGCCTTTATCTTCAGCTTCTTTATATAATTTTGCTAATTCATTATCAAAATCTCTACCAAGATTTATAGCCGCCAACCAGACTTCAGATGTTTTAGCACACATTTGTAAGTTTTCTAACGATGATAAATTAATTGCTAATCCAGTAATGTAGGCACTTCTAGCATAATCCATTTCTTCTTTTTCTACATCAACTTGTTCAATTTCAACTGTTTTAGTTGTATCATTTGCTTGTGCTGAACACCCTACGGTTGATAATAAAATAATCATAACAATACTTATTTTTTTAAACATTTAACAATACCTCCTATTTTTTATGTATAGGTCGTTATATTTTATGCGTATTATAATAATATTATACGTCTATAGGAAATTATTGTCAAACTTTTAATTTCATTCTTGGGAACGTTGAAATTTCAACGTTTATAAATTTATTTTATATAATAAAACTTTGATTTTATCACTTTAAAAAAATAAGCGTAGTTTTTATGCTACGCTTTGTGATTTTAATTTAATTTTAATTGATATTTACGTTCCAATTGGCATTTTATGTATTCATACTTAAATCCTAAACTTGTCAACGCCGTAACTATTGTTTCAGCTTCATCTACAAGTTTCAATTCATCTTCTGTTAAATAATCTCTTGTTAAATCACTCTTTTTATTTATACTTCTACTTTCTCTTATTTGTTTAGCTGTCAAATTAAATAAAACATTATATACCATATCAGTATAATTAGTATATGTATAAAATTTTGCATCTGGAATATAAGTTTGAATACTTGTAGTCATTCGTTTTCTATCAACTTTTGCTACTTCTCTTTGCAAATTCCAATCTTTCTGTTTCCCTAAAAATGTTTGTGCAAGTACATCTTTTGCTTTTAATTGATATTCAATGAGTTTGTCCATTATCTCTGGATGATTTTGTTTCATATCAGGAGTTATTGAAATTTTTGCTAACCATAAAGGCAAGTAATCTAATTCAATACCCAAAGCCTTTTGATTTCCACCTTTTGTAGGGAGCGTCAAATTTAACGCACCTTTTGAAAGTACAACATCTTTATTAATCTTTTTAATTTCATTATCATGTTGTCCTTTTGTAAAGCCTAAACCATATGTAATATTACTTACCCCAACATAAATCTTTCCTGTGTCTTTCATTTTAACACATAGAAGTTTATCTTCTAAAAAATCAACCTCTAAAATGTCCATTTCTTTTAACTTAACTAATTCGTTTTTCATTGTTAAACCTTTCTACTCTTAGTGTATTGGAAGTTCGAGTATCACTTATCGGTGCATAAAGCAACCTATCCATTATTCAGAAGTATTAAATACTTCCTTTCTGATTTTATACAATTCAGGAATTATACAAATTAGAAAATAAGTATTTTTCTGAACTATTAGCTATTTATAATTCGCTTAATTAATAAAATAAGGAAGTGGGTTTAAGCTTTACCCACTTATCAGAAGAGTTTGCAATTCTCTTCCTATCCTTTTTAATTTATTTTTTAGTAAACTTTTTGTTATTATCTTTCGTTTCTTTTATTTCTTCTTCCACAAATTCAACTATAACAAATTCGTTTGTAATTAAATATTGTTTATGTTCTGGAATAGAACCATATTCTTTTTCCGTTAAAATTATTGATGGGTTTTCTTCAGTTAGATATACTGTTTTATTACCATATATAAACTCAATATTTCCATCGTAATTTTTAATTACTTTTAACTTCACTAAAAATCACCAACTTACATTAAATCTGCTGATGCTGTAATTTCTGAACATGCTATAACATAAGGAGCAATATTATTTAAACTCAAAAGTTCTAAGGATAAATTTGATGGATCTGGCGAATCCGAACTATTCTTCGCCCCAAATGAAATTGACGGAGAAATTTGACATGCATTTATCATGATATCTCCCATGTAAAGTTTTGAATTGGAAATACTTTGAATTAAAACTTTAGCATTAGCTTTCATGATTGGTCTCGCCCCAGAAATAGCCTCTAAAACTTCTGATTCAACTGCTTCATAGTAGAAGGCATTAATTGTTCCAGTAGTTCCAGCAAAAAATGTCACAGTTGTTCCAGTCAAACTGTACTCATTTGCAGTTGCAGGAGTTGTTACTTTAGTCATCTTTGTAACATTTTCTCCAAAAGCGTTTGATTTGTAAATTGTTATATTAGCACCAACAGCAGGAGTTTTTCCAAGTGTGGCAGTATTAGAACCAATAACCAATCCCTTCTCAGTTCTTGGTACATTTACAGTCTTTATAGTCACACCACTACCTGTTAATATTTTTAAAACGTCAAAACTCAAAGTTGAGTTGGTTGCATCTAAAGTACAAGTTCTATCTCCGTAAATTTTTAATAATACAGGGTTTCCAAGACCACCCCTCAACTCACTCTGTGCGGTTTCGTCATTTAATGAAATGTCTGTCAACTTCGAAATTTCTGCAATCATATCACCATTTGAGTCCCAAAATCTTAAATCTTTTATTCCTGTTATAACAAAATCTTTTAATGGATTTGTAACTGGCATAATTTATTCACTCTCTTTCTTTTTTAATTTATTTTTAAATATCTATTTCACAAGCCCAATGAATTTTTTCTATATCAAGTTTATTTTTCTTAGTGTCATAAACACCAGCGTAAACACTACTTAATATATATCCATAGCTCTCATTTTGTTCAATACCATAATACTGAATCATTAATTGGTATACAGTTAAATTCCAAATATTAAATAAATCATAACTATTTGGCTTACTACATATACCTTCTATAATTCCCATTAGGGTAATGTTGCCTTTTTGTTTTTTATTTCCTTGATTTTGTAATTCTAAAATTTCTTCAGCGAATTTTTTAGTTTCTTCATCTACTGCCAAATCAGGATTGATACTTGTTGTCGACTTCTTACTTCCACGATTTACACAATAAGCTTTTTTAAATACTTCCATAAATCCATCAAATTTCTTTTCAGTTAATCTAATTCTTTTTTTATCAGAATCATAAGCCATAAAATCATTAAATTGTCCAAATTCCCATTTCATATATGTAAATGTATTTAAAAACTCTATGAACCATTTATTAAATTCAAAATCTGTACAAATTATATCGTACATTTTTAAATCCTTTATATTATCAACTTTAGAATTTTTAATAATATCTTTAACTTCTAAAATCGCCAAGCTAATCAAATAGTTATATTTATCTAAACCCAAACCATTTCTTTTACTGAAAATTTCCTTGAGTTTATAATTTCTAATAAGAATGCCTTCGTATTCTACATCTTCGCCATAAAGTAAAGAACCTTTTATTTCTTCGGTACTCATTTTCTATCAATCCAGTCTATGAAGTACAACTGCACGATTCTAGCTGAATAGCCCGAATCGGAATTTTCGTTAGTCGAACCAGAAATTCTTACATTTCCAACATTACCAACATTTTGAAATTCAAAAGTATCAGTCAAACATTGCTCAATGGCAAGCATCCTATCCCCAACAGTAGTTTCTAAAATCGCATTTGGGCATACAATTGTAAATTCAAAATATGGTTGCATCCAAAATGGATTTTTCATACTTCTACCAACTTTACCAAATTGCATACTCAAAAAGCATTTAGTTACAGTTTCATTATTCAATGGCATTCTCTTATACTTAAAAATTTGGTTCAATTTAAGCGAATCTTTTTGATTTCTAGTTAAATTAGGTTGGGATAATACATCATTTGTATCACAATAAAATAACAATTTTAACAAGTCATTATTAGTCATGACTTTATTCATTATCTCTTCTCTAAGTTCATTTAATTGACCGTACATATCCCACCTCCTATGCTAATGATACAATCGGAATTTCTTTTGTTACTGTTGCACCATAATCCAAATAAGCTGTTAAAATAACCACTTTACCAATCAATTTAGTATCAAAAGGGCAAGTAACAGTACATTGACCGTTTATCCCTGTTAAACCTAATGTTGCTATAACACCATTATCACTCAATCCCCATGTAACAGTATTATTAGTATCAATTGTGTATGTGTTAGTTTCATTAATTGGTAAATCTGCATAATCACAATTAATTACTAAATCTGCTGGCGGTTCTTCGGGTTGTGGTAGATTGTTGTAGTAATCGGCAATTCCTAGTTCAAGATTGTCATATGGCGTTTTATTATCTAACTCAAGTCCTAGGGTTATGAGTCCCTTAGCGGTTACAGGATCACTACCAGCTATTTTATAAGCTAAACCATCAATTAAAATCCTACTAATTTTGTTAGATTGTCCATTAACTTTTGTCCCCGTTACATCTATAAATCGTCTTGAAATTGCATCGTGTTTTACATATGCTTGGAATGTAGAATTTTCTGTAACGCCCGTTTCTGAACGTTCTGACAAAGACGGTCTGCTTTTGTTATCGGAAAAGAACATTGGATAATTATACACAGTTACACCATCATCACCAAGAATTTTTACGTTATATTGACATTGTAATAACATTAATTTATCATGGTTATGTCTTTTATTTGGCTCGGCTCTAACTAAATACACATCTTCCGTATCACGAATAGTCATGGTAATATAATCACCACTATCGCATTCGTTTGGGGCAGTGTAGATTGATAAAGCAAGAGCATCGTAAATCTGCTCTTTAAATCGCTCATCTTTAATTGCTACAAGTATTTCTTTTGTATAATTTACTTTGGCTGTTCGTTTGTATTCAGGTACGCCAATTCTTAAATCGTATTCGTTGATATAATTATTGTCTAAATTATTTTGCCTATCAGCTTGTAATTCAGCAATTAAATCTGACTTATCTTGACCAGTAACGTTAGCTGTCGAATAATGAGTTTTTAGAGCTTCATAATAATCTATCACCATATCATCACCCACTACTCAAGATTCCAATTAAAGTATCTATATTTCCAAGTTTCTCTATCTCTACGCAAGTACATTTTTACTTTATCTTCGTTTTCTTCTTTTAATCCATCTGTTAATTTATTAAACTCTTTTAAACTATTAGCTGGACTGTTCATCACTATTTTAACTTCATCATCGGTAAAATACCTTTGGTTTAGTGATTTCCACATGATAATTCTATCTTCACATGCGTAACAGTAAAACATATAATTAGCTATTAAGTATTTTTCAACAGGAATTAATTCAAACGAAAATTCAGATAAAGTATCATCTTTATTGTAAAAATCAATTTCAAAATTCTTTTTATCTTTAACCGTTACTATATAATAAATAGCTCGATTTAATAGTTTTTTCATTCTAATTTCAGCTATTTGTGCTATTTCTTCTGGCGTAACATTCTTAATATAAAAAGTCGTATCTTTAATGATTATATCTTTGAATAAATCATATATTTCACTAAATGGGGTGTTCATATTTCACTCCCCTTTTCTTATTTCTTTTTAGTACGTTTGATAGTTTTATTAGAAGTATCAGATTTTTCACTTGTATCAATGTTATTTTCAATATCTTCCGCTAGTGGTAATCCAGTATAATCTTCTAAAACTCCCAATATATTTTTATCTTTAATTTTCTCTTTGACAGCAGTTTCAACTATCATATCAAGTTCTGAATCTTCACAAATTTCAACAATTTCTTCAACTTTATTACTATCTTTAGAGTTTAATAATTCTTTAATTTTATCAGAATCCAAATAATCATCACCTAATGGTGAAAGTCTTAGAAATTCTCTAGCTTCTTCATCTTTAATTAGAAATTTATTTTTTTCAAATATACTATTGATTACTTGACTTCCTAATGCATCTTCTAAATCAGATAACATAATGTCCTTGTATTCTAAGTTTTCTTCCCAATATGAAGGGAATCCTTTTGCACTAAAACTACAACTTCCTATCAAATTTTTGAAAACTCTAATCTTGTCTGATGCCTTTATTTTTTTTACAGTTGCCATATATCAAAAACCTCTCTTTTATTTTCTTTTAAAAGGGGATTATTCATCCCCAATTTATTTATGCATATTTCTTATAAACACCAATACCATCAGCATTTCCAAGCATAACGCCTAATTTTGCATATACTTCATATGTAAGTGATCTATCATCATTTTCTTTGTCTTTAATTTCTGTGTCGCCTTCGTATCCAACTTTTATAAATTTATCCTCTGGTCTATTTCCTGAAGGGAATACAAATAATGCATCTTCTGGGAATAAAGCAGTTCCATCTTTATCATACTGTTGTTCAATAACTACTACACTTGCTCCTCTAACTTTACCAACATATCCTCTTTCACGAACATCAGTCTTATCTTCATCTGATAAGAAATCAGCATCTTTAATTCTTGCTACCATTGAAGGAGAACCCATAACTGTAGCTCCACCTGCACCATATTGTTTTGCATAAGAAATTAAAGTTACTATTCCTTCGATTGAAAACGCATCTGTTAATTCAGTATGAGTTTTCTTGAAAGTAGTTCCATCGATAGCTGTGTTCAAAGCTGTGATTATTTCGTCATAAGTCGCATTGATTAATTCGTCTACTAAAGCGTTACAAAGATCAATAAAATCTATTGAGCCGTCAAGATAATTTTCCCACTCAATATATACTGCTCCACCTAATGCGAACATTTCCATAGTCTGTTGATTTCTCATTAATCTTGTTCTTAGCATTGGTACACCAAGAGCTACTCTTTTTATAAATCTACGAATTTGTCCTTTACCTTTAGGCATATTGAATAATGGTTTGTCACCATTTAAAAATGTTTTAAATTCACAAAATTGGTTAAACACTTCATTTGCTCTAACTGGGAATAATTCATCTACTGTTTCTTCTATTAATTCAAATACTGAAGTTTGATTTCTTCTTAATGCTTTTCTGTTTGGAGCTAATTCTTTAAATTTTGCTCTCAACATTTCTTCTGCTACGTCTTTTGTTAATTCTTTTCCTTCATTTTCTGCTGAAAATGCCATTGATACTTTAAAAGGAATTTTATTTGTTGCTACTATCTTAGCTAAACCAAGTATTGTATCTCTTTCTTTATTTACGCTCATTATTATTAACCTCTTTCTTTTTTAATTTAATCTAAATTATTATTTTAAAGCTATTACTATTTCTAATCCAGTTTCTAAATTAGGAAGGGTAACTACTGATTTAACTTTTCCATATATAGGAGTTGTTTCTGGTGCTGTAGCAGTCAAAGTCCAAGTTCCAGAAGTGCTAGGAATAACATATAAAGGTGCAGATGCTAAAGCTGTTGCGATAGCTCCTACTGTTGCATAAGTTGCATCATCATAAACTATTGCGTTAGTTTCAAAAGTTTGACCTTCTTTTAGTCTGTAAACTCTTGCATAAAATCCTTTGTTATTTTTTACTGCAAATTCAGTTGTAGCTTCGCCATTGTAAAGTTTTTCTACTGAAGCATGTAACCAAACTATATCTGTAATGCCTGTTGGTAAAGAAGCTTCATCTTTTAATTCATTAACTACTACTCCCATTCCATTCATTAAAGCTGTAACGCCTGTTGCCAATTTAACTGATTTAATATCGTTTGTTCCTAAGTTATTAACACCAGTTAAAGATACTACTGGATATGTTCCAGTGTATAAATTTTTATTTGCCATTATTGTATACCTCTTTCTTTTTTAATTTAATTTATTTTCTTGTTTCGTCTGCTAATACAGACAGCCAATCACTTGAAGTTTTTGTGTGATTAAAATTAATTGTTACTTTTTTATTCGGTTTTTCTTCTTTAGAAAATTGTGCTTGTTTTTTACCAATTAAAGCAAAGCATTTTTCTTCTATCTGTTCAATTGTTAAATTATCAATATCTATAGTTGACAATTCTTCTACATCTAATTTAGATGTGAAATCTTGTAGAACAGCTTCTTTTTGTTCTTTAATTTTTTCATTTTTGAATTCTATAAGCTGATTACTTTCTTCTAATAGAGAATCATATTTAGCTTGTAATTCAGTAAAATTAGCTTCGGCACTTACTCTATCGGCTTGAATTTTATCATGTTCTTCTTTTGTAAGAAGAGTCATAATCATTTCTACTGGATCATCGCCAACTGTAGCTATTAAATCAGTTTGATTAAAAGTATAGCTAAATCTAATTACTGTATTATTATAACTATCTTCTGCCCAATGATTTTGTTCGGTATAAACATATTCATCATCAAAATCTTCTACCCAATACCAATATTCTTCAATACGATTACCATCTTCATCTCTCTTTACATCATTTTTAGTTGATACTGCTTCTCTTAAAGCATCATACTTTTGACGATATGTAGCAGAGAAATCTAATTTTTCGGGTTCTTTATTTGGTTCTGTATCTAAATTTTTATTTTCGCTAAATTCTTTTAACTTATTTTCTAATTCTTCAAGTTCAAAATCATCTATAGAAAAATCTAATTCTTCAACAGTTAAATTAAATTTTGATAATAATTCTAATTTTTCATCCAAATTCTGCCCCTCCTTTTCTTTATTATTAAAATCTATATTAGACAGTTTGTTAATCTCTTCTTTTAACAAACTAAAATCTAACGCCATATCTTTAAGATTAAATGAATTAACCCCACCAATCTTACTTCCTTCAAAACAAGGCTCAACTCCTATTGCACAAAAACCTGCAAATTCACCATCTTCAACTTCATAAGCATCTAATTCGCTTGACCATTTTCCACTCTTAACATCGATTTCCATGCTATGTTTTGAACCATCTTGAAGTATCTTTTTAGCTTCATCTTCAAATCTTTTCCATATGTATCCAGTTACGCATAAATATTCATGTTCATTTATACCGTCATCTTCGGTATAGTTTTCCCATGTAATTTCTGTAGATTCTGGTATCATTCCAAAGGCATATGTAATAGTTTCGAATTCTATTTCGCCATTACCACTGATAATTATTCTATCGCCATGATCTGTAAAGTTATCATCTTTCATATAACCTATAATTGGAGTGTTGAATATAGTGGGTAACATTTTATTTTCTATTACTTCTTTACTAAAATATGAACCATTTCTATTTTTACCAGCATACATAACTCTAATTTTTACTTTAGCAAGGCTGGAATTCATTCCTTCTACATAAAGTAATTTAGTGTTAAATATCATTTTATTGTTATTGTCCAGTTCTCTCACTTCCTTTTAATTTAACCTTAAAAATTTAATCTATTTGTGAAAATTACCCTATCTTTATATAAATCAAAATTAATTTTATTAGAGCAATTAACTAAAGAATAGATTCCATTTTCTTTTTTTAATAATTTACAACCTTTAGCTAAAAGTTCTTGTGCTGTTTTTTCATCTTTACATATTACAATATTATCCATACTTCCACCTACTTTTTAGCCCGTGTTTTCTGGGTTTCTTTATCTTTTTGAATCACTGTGGTTTCAGACGGATTATCCGTTTCAGGTCTACCAGCTTCGCCACTTTGAGTATATGACGTTTGTAATGGTATTAATAAATCTAATAAACCACTATCGTTTTCATATGTAATTAAACTTATTACTTCGAATTGTCTTAAATTAGATGATGCTACCAAGTAAGGAAGTTTAGCCCCACCCAAAGTTGCACTTTCTTTTAGCTCTAATATTCTTTGCTTGCTATTATATATAGTAATTCCGATATCTTTAAGGAAGAATTTTATTTTAGACAAAGCTCGTAATCTTATATTATAGTGTTTTTCAAATTCTCCAATTAAAGTTGTGATTAAACTTTCATCATTTTTAATTGATTCGGTCAAACCAATTGAAGTTGTTCCACTATTAAATAGAAGTTGACTTGTACCCATTGAAGAATACATATTATCTTTAGCACTAGCTATTATGTCTCGTTGCTTATCACCTTTGTTCGATAAATCCACACTTTCTACGGTAGCAGGAGTTGTCAAAACATCTATTAATTGGTCACTGCCTAACATATTTTTAGCATTAGTATGTAATTGTTGTGCCTCTTCATCTACTATTACTGGTTCATTAGTATTTTTATCCAAAGGAATTTTTTGTACAAGTATTTTATAAATATCTAGTTTACTTCTTGTTTTATCAATTTCTTTATATTCTTGTAAGTTAATGATTTCAGGAAACGCACTAACGAATAAAGGCGTTTTGTCTGGTGTCAAAAAATGACAACGAGTAAAATTAATATCTAATTGTCGCCAATGTTTATCTATGGATGTTTCGGATACTACACCAGCTTTATATTGATTATATAAAGTTAAAAATTCTTCTGGTAATCTTTCGAACATTAATAGTTTCTCTTTAGCGTTTCTTATGCTGTCAAAATATCTAAAGTCAAACTCTATCGCATGTAATCCGTTTTCGTCAAATAGTGAACGACAATATTGTGATGGTAATTCTTGCAACACAGTTATATCATCAAAAACTCTTTCATATCCATAAAATACACCATTTAATAAAACACTAAATGTAATATATGTGTTTGATTCTTCTACATCATAATTCATTAGATAATTAGTTACATCTTCATACGCCTTTTCTACTTTTGCTTTTTTACTTGTAATTAAGGGGGCATATATATATCTAAAAGTATGAATATTAGACATACTATGAATTAATCTTCTATATTCACCAGAGGTTAAATAGAAATAATTGCTCATTTCTATAAGTTTTTTATTATCTTTGTTTTTTAGTGCATTTTCAATTTCGGTTTGTGTGTATTTTGAGTTGATTTTTACAAGTGCATCAAAATCTACTGCTAAAATATTTCCGTTTATTTTTGCATATTTAAACAATTAACCCCCTCCTTTCATTTTAATTTAATTGTAAAACATTAAACTTGACCATGAAGATTTCTTTTTCTTCTTTTTACCTAATTTTTGTTCTAGTATATTTGAATAATACACACTAAATCCAAGTGCTGTAAAACGGTCTTTTCTCATTGTTGGATTTTCAACTTTTAACTCCGTTCCATTTGCTTGATAAGAAATCTCTAACGCTGTTAACTCTTTAACTAAAATATCTGTTTCAATATTTGGAGCTATTAAATCCAATATTTGATATTCGCTAAGTTTTAAATTTCTATCGTCTATTAAATCTCTAGCAGAATTACTTTCAATTAATAATTCTAACCTACCCATTTCAATAGCATTTTTTAACCATGTAATCATATAGTGGTTAAATTTTGATCCTTGTTTTATCCCGTAAATTAAAGCCAAAGCTTCTGATATATCAACTTCAAAAACTCTATCCTTCATATCTTCACGATTAAAAACCGTCCAAGCTGAATATTCCTTATCTCTTTTTGAGTCGTATTGAACCTTAGATGAGGCATCTGCTACTCCCATACCATTTCCCATACAATCCAAACAAACTACATCTATATCGAAATCATCATATAATTGCTTTAATCGTATTGATTGCATTTCTGAATGTGCATTATTAGCATGTTCTATATATGATAAATATTTTTTATATCTATCTCCATTTGGAATTAATCTTAATACTGCAAAGACCGTATTGTCATTTGCACCACCCATGATCGCAATATCTGCTGACAAAATTCTTATTTCGCCTGTTTGTTTTGGAATATAATTTTTCTTCTTCCAATCCCTCATTGCTTTG
>Ga0172378_10001976_pt1 | contig 19111 bp, 13 predicted proteins | sample GrowelOW332metaG_FD_119755 | JGI IMG/M metagenome (GOLD analysis project Ga0172378, IMG submission 119755) | Groundwater microbial communities from an aquifer near a municipal landfill in Southern Ontario, Canada - Pumphouse #3_1 metaG | ecosystem: Environmental > Aquatic > Deep subsurface >... | reverse complement strand
GCTGAAAAGTTTCTGAATATGCGGGTCGATCATCTGCTTTGCTCCTTGCTTTAAACATAGCAAATTACCCTCTATTCATGAATACCCAATTGAATCTTACCCACCATAAACAGCGAATAACCCGAGAAGAGAAAGCAGTTCCTGTGAAACGTGCGAAAAACTGCAATAGTCGTCCGCTGTGCATCGTTGCCGTCCGATGTAGAACGTTTGCGACATGTAATTCCCCTATGGAATATGTTCGTCCACACCGCTGTCGCAACATCGATGAAAAACCTGATACGTCATGGACAAGAACCATATATCTTTGTATAACGATACGTGATGCATCGGCGACGCCTTGCTGTCGGTATTATCGCTCATTTCATTATATACTGTTTTTCCTGTGGTTCGTGAATAGCGCGGCACCAATTGCCTGCTTTTGAGCTGAAAAAGCAATAGAGTTATTTTTCCAGCAACTGGAAGTATATAAATTTACTTTATCGTAAATTTTCTAAAATAAATTTGACAAATACCTTATTTCAACGATACAATACTTCCGCGAGGCAAAGTGACGGTTGTTCCTTTTTTCAGGAAAAATCCGATCCGCTGTCTCGTGCGAGCGATTTTTTTGCGCAGGGCGAAGCTCCTGGCGAAATACGCAACCGGGCCGTACGGCCCGGTCCGCATGGCTTGAAAATAAGGAGAGGACAGATGCTTATTCTTATTTCTGATGCGTTCGATGCATCACTTCCAGAACGGTTGGCGCGGCTAGGCGAGGTCACCGATGACAAAAGCCGCCTGCCGGAGGCGAACGTCGTCTTGGTCCGGGCGAAGACAAAATGTACCAAGGAGTACATCGACCAGGCACCGAACCTGAAGCTGATTATCCGCGGAGGAGTCGGCATCGACAATATCGACAAGGCGTATGCGGAGAGCAAGGGGATCATGGTCCGCAATACTCCGAAAGCCTCTTCGATCGCGGTGGCGGAGCTTGCGTTCGCGCTGATGCTCAGCACGCCGAACCATATCGTCCAGTACCATGAGGGGATGAAGGCCGGAGAATGGCTGAAGAGCGTCAAGCGGACGGAATTGTACGGAAAGACACTGTGCTTGTTCGGTATCGGCAACATCGCCAGGGAAGTCGCTTCTCGGGCGAAGGCTTTCGGGATGAAGGTAGTAGCGTACGACAAGTACGTCCAGAAAAGCGATGCCGCGGAAATGAAGGCCAGCCCGGAGGAAGCCGTCAAGGACGCAGACTACATTTCGATGCACCTCCCGCTTACCGATGAAACGAACGGCATGATGAACAGGGCGTTGATCTCCCATTGCACTCGCAAGCCGGTCGTCATCAATACCGGTCGGGGCTTGTGCGTCGATGCTGACGACATGGTCGCCGCGTTGGCGGACGGAAGCGTCTCTTGGTATTGCACGGACGTCTATCCTTCCGATCCACCGGCCGAGGATTATCCGATCCTGAAGGCTGATCATGTCACGCTGACCCCGCATGTGGGAGCCAATAGCGTCGAGAATCTGCATCGCATCGGCGATGAAGTCTATGCGATGATCGAGGAACTCTCAAAGGAAGGTAAGATCTGATGTACAGGAAGAAGAATTTTTTCGCCGGCCCCTCCGTCATGCCCGTCGAGGTGCTGGAACAGCTTCGCGATCAAATCGTGGACTATCAAGGCCAGGGGCTTTCGATGATCGAAGCCAGCCACCGCGGCGGAATGTTCGAGGACATGTACGACGAATGTCTCGGACTATTCAGGGAATTGCTCGGCATTCCTGAGGAGTACGACGTGTACTTCCTCGGAGGCGGCGCTACGCTGCAGTTCGCCATGATTCCGATGAACTTCCTGCGTCCGGGCTCCGTCGCCGACTATATCAAGAGCGGGACGTGGTCGAACAAGGCCACCGATGATGCGCAGAAGATCGGCGATGTTCATCTGTATTTCGATGGTACCGATAGCAAGTTCACAACGCTGCCGGATCCGAAGACCGTCCATCCGAGCAAGAACAGTTCCTATCTGTATCTCTGTTCGAACGAAACGATCCATGGCGTCGAATGGCAGTCGTTCCCCGATACCGGCGACGTGCCGCTGATCGCCGACATGTCAAGCGACATCCTCTCCCGTCCCGTCCCGGTCGAAAAGTTCGACATGATCTACGGCGGTGTGCAGAAAAACCTCGGCCCGGCGGGGGCGACGTTCATCATCATGAAGAAGTCCCTGCTCGAGAAGCGAAACGAGAACCTTCCAGCATATCTGAACTACCAGCTCCATGCAAAGGAGAAGGGGTTGTACAATACGCCTCCTGTATTCTCCATCTGGGCTGTGAAGCTTGTCCTGGAATGGATCAAGCGCAACGGTGGAGCTGCCGGAATGCAGAAGCGAGCGGTCGAGAAGAGCTCGATCATCTACGATACGATCGACGGAAGCGGAGGGTTCTATCGCTCGCCGGTCGACCCTGCGTACCGGTCCAGAATGAACATTCCGTTCCGGCTCTCCAGCGATGAGCTCGAGAAAAAGTTCCTGTCCGAAGCGTCCGCCCTCGACATGCTTGGATTGAAAGGGCATCGTTCCGTCGGAGGCATCAGGGCCTCGGTATACAATGCGCTTCCTGTGGAGGATGTGCGGGCCTTGGCCGATTTCATGAAGGGTTTCCAGAAACGGAACGGCTGATTTCATACGGAGCGTGCGGAGGCTGTGCGACCGCCGCACGCTCGATTTTTCTCGATTGGAGTGAATGGTGAAAAAGATTGACGATACCAATAAGGCGATAATCAAGCAGCTGAGCGACGGCAGGAAAGCCTACAGCGCGATTGCGGAAGAACTGAATATCACCGAGAATACCGTGAGGGCCCGCGTGAACAAGCTGATAGAGGAGGGTGTCCTTCAGATTTCGGGTCTGGTCGATCCCGAGTTCGTTCCCGGCCTGCAGGTCGTCATGATGGGAGTCAAGCTCAAGACGATGGATCTTGAGAGGAAAGCCAAGGAGTTCTCCCGGCTGCGCGGCGTGATTTCCACGGTGGTCGTGACCGGCAGGTACGACTTGATCGTCCAGCTGATACTGAGTGAGGAAGAGAACCTCTCCTTGCTGGATTTCTTCAAATACGAATTGGTGAAGATCAGCGAGGTGCTGGAAGTGGAGACGTTCGTCGTCTACCAGTCCCATAACTACCGCATCCCGTACATCCTCTAGGCTTCCCTAATCAGGATGAGAGCCGCACCGGGCGCGTGCGGCGGTGTGTCTGTCCATAGATTGCGTATTTATCATTCCGTTTTAGGAATGGAAAGTTTGTATATATTTTTTTATCAAACGAACATTTCCATTCATTCCTCCCCAAATAGATACAGTCAAAAATGCGAGAACATGGTATGATAGGGAGAGCATGCCGGGAACATTTCCGACCCGGTTTCCAGGAGGTACTATGAATTCCCTGAGCACGAAATATATGGGGCTGTCTTTGAAGAATCCGATCATCGTCGGCAGCAGTCCGCTGACGGCGACGCTTGATAACCTACGGAAATGTGAGGACGCCGGAGCGGGAGCGGTCGTCATCAAGTCCATTTTTCAGGAACAGATTGAATCCGATGCTTCGGCGAGCATCGCAGAGATACAGGACTACTTGACGCATGCGGACGCATATGGATTTCTCGAGGGTGCGAGCAAGGATCATTACATCGACGCATATCTCGCTCTGGTCGAGGATGCGAAACGGATTCTCGACATCCCGGTCATCGCTTCGATCAACTGCAAGGATGCCGGGACATGGGTCGACTACGGGCAGCGTTTCGTCGCATGCGGAGCGGATGCGCTTGAACTGAACCAGTATGTCGTCGCCGCCGATGCGAACGTCTCCGGTGCGGAGATCGAACAGGGATACGTGCGCCTGGTCAAGGCCGCCCGCAAGGAGTTCCGCCTGCCGCTGAGCTTGAAGATCGGTTCCAAGTTCTCGAGCCTCGCCAACATGATCCGTCAGTTCGACCGACTCGGGCTCGACGCTCTGGTGCTGTTCAATCGCTTCTATAATCCTGATATCGATATCGACACGCTCAAGTTCAAGCCTGCGACCGTCGTCAGCGCTTCCGATGAATATGTCGAGTCGTTGCGCTGGACCGCGCTGATGAGCGCCGAACTGTCCTGTGATATCTGCGCCTCCACGGGCATCCATACAGGGGAGACCCTCGTGAAGCAACTGCTTGCCGGAGCGAAAGCCGTCCAGGTCTGCTCCACGGTGTTGAAGCACGGGTTTCCTCGGATCAGTGAAATGCTTTCCGAACTTGAGCGTTGGATGGATGCCCATGAGTATTCGTCGATAGCACAGTTCAACGGCATCCTCGCTCAGGAGCGGATGGACGATCCCTCGGGCTGGGAACGCAGTCAGTATATGAAATCCCTGGCCGGAGTCAGGGAGGAGCGTTAGGTACCCCATGGATAAGGAAAAATACAGGGACATAGCTCCCTACGGTCCGTACGATGTCGCACAGGCGATCGTGCGGTTGCGAAACTCACCGCAATTCATGATCGGATTGGGCGAGTTGCTGTCGTCGGACGATGCGGAGGCAAGAACTGCCATCGACGCATTCAAGGCTAGGCTGCCGGTCATCCTTGAGAATGTAAAGACCTACGAAGATTTCCAGCGGAATGTCACCGCGGGGATGATGATTCCCACGATATTGAAGAATTCCGTCGGTTCGTTCACGTTCTCAGGGGCGGACCTTCTTGACAAGGACACACCGTATCTGTTCATCAGCAATCATCGGGACATCGTGCTGGATTGCACGTTGCTCGACTATGCGCTGCTCCAGTCCGGCATGAGGCTGTGCGAAATGGCTATCGGGGACAATCTGCTGGTCAATCAGTTCGCTACCGATATGTTCAAGCTCAACGGCGGGATTACCGTCAAGCGGGACCTGCCGATGCGCGAGAAATATCTTGAATCGATTCGGTTGAGCGAATATTTCATTGAATCGATCACTGAGGCGCATCAGTCGATCTGGGTGGCGCAGAAAAGCGGACGTTCGAAGGATGGGATCGACAATACCAATTCCGCGATCATCAAGATGCTCTACCTTTCCAAGAAGCGCACGGGAGTGTCGTTCGCGGAACTGATCAAGGCTTGCAACATCGTGCCGGTAGCGATCAGCTATGAATACGATCCCTGCGATATCAACAAAGGGAGGGAGGAGATCAGCAAGTTATTGCACGGCGGGGAATATCGCAAGAAGAAATATGAAGATCTTCTGAACATGCTCCGGGGGCTTCGCAAATACAAAGGCGATATCCACCTTTCCTTCGGCACTCCGCTCGTCGACGACTTTGCCTCTCCGGAAGAAGTGGCCCGGGAGGTAGACCGCCAGATACATTTGGGCTATCGTCTCTGGGACACGAACTGTTTCGCATACGACTATCTGGAGGGGACGGATAGGTTCGCATCCAGGTATGCGGGTCTCGATACGAAGAAGTTCCTCGATCGGTACAAGGGCCTGAAACCCGACGTGCGGAATTTCGTGCTCAACTCTTATGCGAATCCGGTCCGATCCTATTTGACGGAGACCAATGCCAACTAGACGACTGGTTCTGATCGCGGCTGCGTGCGCCGTCGTAGCGCTTTCGTTGCTTTCCTGTTCTCGACAGGAATTCTCCCTGATTGACACGCAGGCAGTCGTCGTCGTTGTTTCAGACTCCTCCGATTCGAGTTCCGCCCAGGTAGCGGAAGCCCTGTCCTTGTTCGTGGATCTCGGTCCCTCGATATCCGCAGAAGACGTGCAGTTTTCGGTCAGTACACCCGGTGGCGGTTTGTCCTGGGATTTTACCCCGACCGCAGTGGAATTCGATGGAGTTCGCTGGCTGGGCGATGCGAACCTATCGCTGGCCGACGGGGGGGCGATTCCTTCCGGTTCGTGGAGTCTGCGGATATTCAACCGTGACGGCAGGACGATAGAGACTACATTCCAAGTATCCTCCGCAGTCGTCGATGCGGCCAGATTTCCCGTGTTGCGATTCGGTGTGGACGAGTCCGGCGAGGAGAAGGGAACGTTGCAAACGCATGGGGACGATACTGAGACATGGTGCGTCGAATTATCCGATCAGGCCGGCGCTACGTTGTTTTCCGGTGAATTTTCCCAAGGATCATATACAGCGCAGGACATCGGCGGGGCGACGATATGGGATGAAGCGTCCCAGCTGACGCTGTACCGGTATATTCCTGAACTCCATGCTACGCTTGTAGTCCGCCGTTCGTTGCGGTGAACGATGGATCGGGTTACGACGACCCAAGTCGCAGGGGCCGTCAGGTCCTGCCGACAGCCTGCCAAAGTTCCTGTTTGCTGATCCTGACGAGGAACGTTCTTCCATGCGGGCAGCACGGTTCTTCCATGGCGAATACCTTTTCCAGAATCGCCTTCGCCGTATATTGATCCACCGGATCCCCGTCCTTGATCGCCGCATGGCATGCGATGATCGCATACAATCCTTTCTCGATTTCCGCGATGTCTCCGGTCATCGTACTGATGAATTTGACGATGTCCGCTTCCATCGGTTTCCCGAGTGCGGGGAGCGTCGCCAGTTCCCAGAGCAGGTCTTCCGGTCGCGTGAGCTCGATGCCGAACTGCGCGTAGATATAGGAGTTCTCCGTCAGAAAACGGTCTACGTCGCGATCGACTTCGAACGAAAGCGGCACCATCAGCCGCTGGATATCCTTGCGGGCCCTGATTTCGTCGAACAGGATCCGTTCGTGCGCCGCATGCTGGTCGACGAGATAGATGTCGTCCCCTTTTTGTGCGATGAGGAATAGGTCGAAGGCCTGTCCAAGGTAGATGAAGTCCTGACTCTGCGGCTGTTGTGCGATCCATTGCGATGCGTCCGACGCCTTGCGATCCGCTTTCGCCTGAGGCGCATCGTGTCGGGGAGCGAGAAATTCCTTCGCCTTCGCAAACCATGCAGGATCTTCAGGACGTTGTTCCTGAAACCGAGCGCCGGTCGCAAAGGTGGGTTGGCCGTGCGTTTTTCGTTCTCCGTAGCCACGGGCCGATTCCATCGAAAAGCCGCCTGAATGGCTGTCGTCGTACTGGCGATACGTTGGATCCTGCGAAGGCGCCTGGCTCGGCTCCGGGCTTGCAGATGCGCTCTGGCCCAGTTCAAGCTGTGCAGACGAAGGTTCCTCCGCATCGATCCGAAGCCGGGGAATCGCCCTGCGTACCTGAGTCCTGATCATTTCCACGACTTGGTGGTGCACTTCCGCTTTATTTCGCAGCTTGACCTCCCGCTTCGCCGGATGGATGTTGAAGTCGACCAGCGTCGGATCCACGGTGACGAAGAGATAGCAGTAGGGGAAGCTGCCTCCCGGAAGCATTTCTCCATAGCCATACGTGACGGCTTGGACCAAGGAGTATTCTTCGACAGGCCGGTTGTTGATGTATATCTTGATCTGTGAACGGTCGGAACGGTAGCAGGCGGGAGTCGAGGCTACCGCATAGAGAGAGAATCTGCCTGCCGTATCGTACAGTTCGAGAGTCTCCCCCCGGATCAGATTCTTGTCGGAAGACAGCGCGTCGAGCACTCTGTCCCGCTTTGATGCCGGACTGAGATGGAGACGGAGCACATCGTCCGAATAGAATTTGAATTCGATGTCCGGGAACGCCAGCGCTTTCTCCACCAGGACGTTCTTGCACATTGTAGCCTCGGACGATGGGCGCTTGAGGAACATTCGCCGGGCGGGTATGTCATGGAACAGGTCTTCGACATCGACCTTCGTTCCGATCGCAGGACCTCCGGGGATGATATCTGTGGAGATTCCGTTGTCAACGGTGATCTGCCATGGACTTGCCTGCATCCTGCTGCTTGCGATTGTCACTTTCGCACAGGCCGCAACGCTATAGAGCGCTTCTCCGCGGAAGCCCATGGTCGCGAGGTGGTACAGGTCGTCCAGCGTCGAGACCTTGCTGGTGGCATGGCTCTTGCAGCAAAGCGGCAGATCGTCCTTGTCGATTCCGTCGCCGTCGTCGATGACGGAGATGCGTCGCAAGCCCCCCTCGTGGACTGTGACGGTGATTGAGGCGGCATGCGCATCAATCGAGTTGTCTACGAGTTCCCTGACGACGGAAGCTGGTCTTTCAATTACTTCCCCCGCGGCGATCCGCTGGGCTACGATCGGGTCTAGCAACTGGATTCTGTTCATGGAAGGTATTGTACCACATCAAAGCTGGAAAAGTAATCGGGGCGATCTTTTCGCTGTCCTCCTCCAATACGAAAACGAGCCGCCTTCCGTCATGTGCGACGTGTGAGGCGGCCCGCGTGGAGAAACAAAGGTTGGCTACAGTTCGATCGTCGCACCCATCGCTATGGTCGGTTTGATCGTTCCTGTGGCGTTTCCGTTCATCTCGTAGGCCTGCGTAGTCGAAATCCGGCCTGACAAGGTGGCGTTGCCCGCCTTGACATCCAGCTGGCCGTAGAGAATGGCATCGTCTGAGATGAAGAAACCTTTCAGCGTGGTGAGAAGCGGTGCTCCAGAACCGGAGAAACTGTTGAGGGCGGAGAGCAGGTCGCGTTTCACGAATCCAGCTGAAATATCGATCTTCGATCCAAGGTATGTCAATTGAAGATCAAATTTGTCTTGAATAGAATCGATGCCGGAGAAGCCCGTCAGATCGAAGGCCGCAAGATACCCGGTTCGGACGCTCAATCCGCCACCATCGTATTGAGCACCGATGTCGCCAAACAGCGTGCTGGCGGCAGTTTCGTCTCCTAGGATGGAGCGACTGTTCCGTATATAGAATTCATCGAACATTCCATAGGAAAGCATCCCTGATTGGATTCCTACGGCCGCGGAAAGCCCGAATCCGCCGAATCTGCCGTTCATCGCACCTGAGACGAGATAGTTGCGTAACGAACCGTTCGAATCGAGCAATAGGAACGCATTCCCATCGGTATCGCTGAACCGTGCGGCCGTTGCGACATGGGCCTCGAACGACATGTCGTCCATGATCGGGAATACCATGTCAACGGCGGGATATAGACGCATTTCGTAGAGCTTCTGTTCCGCCTGGAGCACCGCCGAGACGCCGATGCCGAACGGGTAGGTACCGGCGGTCGGCCTTCCCATGACCGCCAGTCCTGCCAAAGTCGGGCAAGTCATGTCGTCTACGAACAGTTCATAGCCGAAGTATTTCGTTGATAGCGAGTTGTACAGCGTCAGCGCGCTGAAATATGGAGATTCGACTGCCGGCAGGATGTCGTTCACCAAGGCTCCGCCTGAGAACGTCAGCGCGGTCGTCCTGTCCATCCGTATCATGAAGGAACTCTGCGCTGTGCCGAAGGTGAAATGCTCGACCAGGTTGAACAGATCCGTGGCCATGTCGAATGCTTTCCAGAACGTCGACATTCCGTTGTTGCCGAGGAACCCAAAATCATACTGCCAGTCTCCACGAGGCCTGTACCAGGACATACGGTCGAGGAAGGTGTTGTAGCCGAGGCTGAAACCGACTTCGATTCCAAGCCCAAGCGAGAAACTGTCGGTATCCAGCTGGATCGTCGGAGAAAGCATCAGGACCTGGTCGTTCGAATCCGCAGGGGAGGGTGTCGCTGAAAAACGTCTGTTCATATACATGACTCCGACATTGCCCGATACGGCTACTTGGCCTGATTCCGTTCCGCTCTCGGTTTTTCCGAACTTCGCGATGCTGTCGGAATCGAAGCGCACGGTCATCCCCATGTCAATGACCGGAGAGAATCCGAGCGACGTCTGTCCGTTGGTTTCGCTCGCCGTGGAAAGTTTCGCATCCAGCCTGACCGCGCCGGTATCGTATGCCGCATAGCCGAAGATATCGGTATAGTCGGGGTCTAGGAAGGATGCCACACGTGTTGAAAATGATGCGCCGGAAGCGAACAGCGATCGATACGAACCGATCATGTCGATCTGCTGGATCCCCGCTCCGAAACTCCACTTTTTGCCGGAATAGGAGAGGGTGAGTGATGATACATCGGCTTTCCTACCGTTGGTGTCACCGGCGAGATCGGCGATACCGAACGTCCCCGCCATTGAGAACGGCACGTTCCAGGATCCGTCGATCTTCAAAGCGCCGACCGAATACGAACCGTCGATCATGAAATCGAGGACGTCTCCGCTTGTCATGGGAGTGCCGCTGAAACGCGTGTCGTTGATCAAGTTCGAAATGGCTTTGCCATGGTTGAACGCGAGCGTGGCGCCGATCCGTACGCTTGAGAAAGAGGCCTCTATCCCGGCGCTGGCAAGCAGATTCGGGAATTTCGCGGAGAAGTCCGCCCCATCCGCGTCGAAGACATCGGTGATATCGAAGTCCGGAGCCGCCTGCATATACAGCGCACCGCCCACATTCAGGTTCAGTCGAAGCTTCCTGGTGTTGACCAGCGGGAAACTGAGATCGATTCCCGGATACAGGTCGGCGACGAACGTTCCGGAGGTTTTTGAAAGTACTACGAGCGATGAAGCCGCTACACTGAACGGGTAGGACTTCAGTGGGGTGAAACGGAATCTGATACCGCCGCTTTGCGTGCCTCCCTCGAGCAGGCCCTGCAGATATAGATCGTCGAAATACAGCTGATGCCCGTACGAAGCCGTATTGACCTGCGTGTAGAGGCTCAGTTCGTCGGTGTCGGAGAACCGATGGTCTAGTCCTCCCATCATCGAGTTGATGCCGAACGTCAACGGAGAAGTCGTATCCGCGTTCAAATTGAATCTGCCGGAAGTCGTTCCGATCCTGAAGTATTCGATGAACCGGGCAACGGAAGCGGCAATGGAGAGCGGGGAGGAAGTATCGAACTTGACCGTACCGGTCAGATCGTCCCATGCGAGGGACCCTGTCGTTCCGACTGTCGCCTGCAGTCCGAGGCGCATCGTGCCATAGGTGAGGTACGGTCTGACGGCGAGTGTGGACAGCGGTTCTACAGTTATCGGCGATCCATTGTAATGAAGCCGATAGGAGAGGGCGACTCCGCCTTGGAATTTCGATTTCTCAGGTTGTGCCCCTGAAACTACTCCGCTCGGCTGGCGAATAGTCAGTTTGTCATCGGGCTGCGTCGGTTGCGGATTCTGCGGAGCTACGACCGAAGGAATCGTCTCCGCCTTTGGCTGCCTGTAATAGGATATCCTCGTCGGGGTGAACGCCGGTGCTTGCGGAACGAGCGCTTTCGCCGGTATTTCGACAGACGTTTCCGCTTTCATGGGAATGTGAACGATACGTTCCGCAACGGGTGTTTCGCTGAACTTCGGGGAAGCCGGAACTGCCGCAGGCATTTCACTGGGAGACACGACCGATGAAAGGCAAGCGGGAGCTTGCGGCTCCGCCGGCGCGAGAAAGTCCGAAGTGACCACGGAGAATGTCGGAATCCGAGGAATTGCAGGAGCGGCGGTGGCTTCGCCTGCCGCAGGAGTCTCGGGAAAAAGCAGAACAGCCGGGACTTGCGGAACCTGCGGTTCCATCTTGGTTGATGCGAATGTCGGTTCCTGAGGTTTCGCAACTGGCTCTTCTGGCTGCTCTGGAATCTGGAATGTCATTTTCTGAGCCGTGGTCGTAGCAAATGCCGGAATATCCGGCGTGGCCATCGGCAACGTCGCCGCGAACGTTGTATCAGGGTCGTACGCCATCGACATATAAGCTTGCCGGCTGATAGGCTTCGGCTCCATGAACGGAGTCATCATGTCTAGATAATGTGCCGACGGCACCTGCGTGCGCTGTTTCGTGATGATATTGAACGCGCTCACTTGTCCTTCGAATGCATATACGAGTTCCCCGATGTCGGAGGAGACCCATACTTTCCCCGGACCTGATATCTGGTATCTCGATACCGGAGTAGAAATGGATAGCATGCCGGAGAACGCTTCGTCGATCTGGAAGAAAGCCGTCCCCGTAACTAGGTAGAGGACCGGATCCTGCAGTGAAAGCCTGCTGACTCCCATGATGGTGTCCGGTTGCATCACTACTGTTCCTGCGGGGCTTCCCAATGCGACCGGCTCGGCTCCCGTCCGCAATATCGTGCCTTCGTAGAGTCCTTGGGTCAACATCGTGTCGACAGCGATCGGCTTGCCTTGCATATCGTAGACCCGGAACCCTGAGACGTCTCCTTCCGAGACATACAGAGGAGAATCTGCGAATGCCGCCGTCGGCAACAGGACCGCGATACAAATGATCAGCAAGATGTACAATGCTCTGTTCGTGTTCTTCATCAATCCTTACCTTCCTTCTGGTCTGGCTACTAGCGTATTCATGCTCGACTGTATTGCTATACCAATGGAATTCCGGCTCCGATCTCAATCTTGAAATCCGAGCTCTTCCCTGTATCATCGAATGAAACGGCGAGACCCAAGTCCAGATTCACCAGACTGATCTTGACCGTGGCCTCGAGCCCCATCGATGCATTGCGCAACGTGAACAATCCGTTGCCGAATGCTTCGGCACCCTCATTGTTCGAGCTACCCGGATAATGCTTGTCGTAGGTCAGTGTCACACCGTTGAAGCCGTACAGCTTCCTGTCCATCCTCAGCCGTAAGCCGAATTGCCGGTTGCTCCATATATCTTGCCACAGATAGTCCGCTTGGAAAAGCAGGCCGGCATATAGCGTGGCATCCTGGGATTGCGCTCCGATCCTGCCATAGAAATGTAATTGACCTGCCTGCAGTTTCAGTGACTCCAGTTCCGCAATGGTCCGGGTCGTGAACCCACTTTCGAAATACGACGGGATATAGCCGTTGGCTGTAGGTACGGTCAGCGATCCATTGAACAGCACCCATTTCGACGCATGCCCCTCCACGCCGAACCTCAGGGCATGGGACATCCCCAGTATCTTCTGGCTGGGGAACTGAAGGATGATATCGCAAAATAGCGATGCTCCGAACCATTCCTGCTGATACAACGGCGATCTGATATCCGCTGCGACGGCAAAGATCGACGGAACGGAATCGGTGCCTCCATCTTCGTTCTCAACGGAATACCCGTACGGATCGACGATATACGTCAGTCCGACTTGCGAATCCTTGACGATGCCGATGCCGGAGCCTGTCCATGGGCGGGCGAACGCTCTGGCCGCGAGCAGCGACGGATGGAAAAAGTCGTCGGCGAGAAGTTCGAAGCCGAACCAAGGAGCGTTGACCGCCTTGCCATCGAGCTTTACCATGACGCCGGGTCTCGATGTGTGTCCGTCTACGGTCAGATCCCGGTACGAATTGATAAAAACTCCGTCGCCCATCGTCTCTCCGTAGAGCTTGCCCCATCGGAAGTAAAAGTCGTCGGATCGTGATCCCCATGTCATATAGTTGATGACGCCGCTGTAGTGGCTAGCCACTCGCATCCCGTACGAAAAGTCGCTTTCTCCGTCTTCACGCTGCGGTGGAAGCCAGTTGTCGGGCCAGAATCCGAACCTCGGCGGGGCGAATCCGACATCGACGAAGAAGAAAGCGTCGAGCTTCATGGCAAATTTGCCCGAGACGAACAAAGGGGATACCCGGAGGCCAAGCTTCTGGTTCGCTTGGCTGATATCCGGCATGCTCTGGGACTGCTTGATTACATAGTTCACGCCAAGGTCAAGATCGAACTTCGTCGATCCTGCGAATGCGGAGGGTGTCATGAACAGGCAGAGCAGGCAGCACAAGACCACCAAGTGTCGTTTCATCCGTTTTACCAATCGAATTCTCCCGCGGCATGCCGCCATTTGCCTCCCAGTATACCCGATTGGACGACGATGGGAAAGTATTTCTCTTTCTCATAACGGAGTGGACGGCTCCGTCGATCCCGGATTCGGCTTACATGTCCTGATGGATTTCGCTATGAGACTGGCTTTTCGTCGCGGGGGATACGATAGTCGAACGTATGGGCGTGATAGATGTGTTCGCGGGCAAGCTTGTCCATTTTTGCCAACTGTGCGATGATCGGTTTCACGCTGGAACGGATGTTCGTCTGGTCGAACGGACATACCGGCTTGACTACCGGCAGCGCATAGTGCTCCGCGAGACGCCTGGTAGTCTGTTCATGGACTTCGATCATCGGTCTGATGATGTGTAGCTTCCCTTTGAAGAACTCTTGGATCGGCAGCATCGTCGCGAAGTTCGCACGAAAGCACAGATTGATCATCGTCGTTTCCACCAGATCGTCCAGATGATGCCCCATGGCGATCAGCCGCAGGTCGTTCTTGTCCGCATATTCGAACAGGATCCTCCTCCGATTGCGCGAGCAGAGGTAGCAGTTGAAATCGCCATCGAACGAATCGGGGAACATGAGCTCATCCTTGATGATGAAGTCGATGCCGAGATCCGCGAAATAGCGCTGTAGCGGCCCCCTCGCTTCCTGTGGGATCGGATGTTCAATCCAGTTGATCATCACAGCTTTCAGGTCGTAGCTGATCGGCAGCCATTTGCGACGGATCGATAACGCCAGGGCAAGCGCAAGGGAATCCTTACCACCGGAAACTCCGAGCAGCACCGTGTCTCCGCCCCGGATCATGTCATACTGGTTGATGACCCTTCCCGTCGTTTTGACGAAACGCATCACCCACGGCGGGATGTCCCCTTCGATCAATCGTTCATATGGAATCTTGTCGCTGTCCGATGCGGCTTCGGTCCGTCCGTCCATGTCGATGTCCCTCCTCGTTGTCTGATCGTCAGCCGATGGTCGACCTGATTGCCGTTTCGACATCCCCGGACCGGACCTGCGGCGGAACGAATACCCTGATTTTCCGCAAGGTTCTGGCGAACGCGTCGACGACCGGTCCGGAAAACAGCTCGTCAGCTGTGTTGAACGGCCGAATGGTACCGTCGTCGGATACGATCGGAATGTCCGATTCGAATGATATCGGTTCCGGGATGTCCACGATCACTTCCCAGCTCTTGATGTCCGGGTATTCGGGGAGCAGGGCCAAGTACAGCCGCTCTTCGCATTCCAGCCTGGTGTCCAGCCGCTTGGCTGTCCGATGCAACGGCGAATCCTCCGAGTATCCGGTCTCGTACCTGCAGGCGAGCAGCTGGTTGTCGCGGACGTTGTCCACGAGCGCCAGGGAGGGGAAGTCGATCCGTTGCGGCAGAAGAAAGAATTGTTCGTCGTCCATGCCGTACAGATCCTGCGGTCTGATCGCACCGTCGCGCAATGCCGTCAGCATCGCTTTTTTGATCATCGCAGTAGCGGCTCGAGTCCCTTTATGCCAGTAGACGTTCTGGTACATGAGATACTTGCTGAACAGCAGGTGTTCGACCGACCCCAGCGCATGGGACGATACTGCCGGCCGCATTTCCGCAAGCCTCAGTTGGTCGATGATGTACGATGCATCCTGCACTCCATACGGAACGCCGCAGAAGAACGCGTCCCGGCTCAGGTAGTCGAGTTTGTCGGGGTCCAGGGTGCCCGACAGCATAGCCCGATACAGGTTCGTTTCCAGCGAGTTTCCGGGGAGCGTATCATCGATGATCGCGCACACCTGATAGATGTCGCACCCGGCATCGTTCAGCGCTTCCTTGATAGAGTCGTCGTTCTGGATGATGGTCGTCGCCAGATGTTCATGCTCTTGCAGGGGGAGTTCCTTCAGAGAATGGGCGTACGGGAAGTGTCCAAGATCATGGAGCATCGCCGCCGCTAGGAAGGAAAGCATTCCCTTTCTGGTGATCAGGCCCTGTCCCTGTCCGCTTCTCAGCAGCGACACAAGCATGAGCCTCGCTACATGATACACTCCGAGACTGTGGTCGAGGCGCGTGTGCACCGCACCCGGATAGATATGGAACGCCGGGCCGAGCTGTTTGATCCTTCCGAGCTTTTGCACGGCCGGAAGGTGATAGAGCTTCGCGAACTGCGGACTGAGCATGATGTCCTTCCAGAGAGGATCCCTGATGGATATCGTGAAATCGCTAGAGAGGAACGCGAGTTTTGCTTTCTGACTTTCTTTGTCCGCCATGGTCGCTCCAGTGTATGCGACCGGCGGTTTTCTGTCCACCCGTACGTGCATGCAGAATACAAGTAACAGTCACAGCAAGTACGTAGTATGAGAATGATCACACGGACGGTATGCTGTCCGTGCGAGTGGAAAAACCAATGGAAATGATAGAAGCCGGATGCGGTCGGAGGAAATCTTCGGCAATGCTCGTGTTGTCGCTACGCTCCAATCAGCCATTCTACAAGGTCGATGGATTTGATTCCTTCATAGGAGTCATCCAGAGCAGGTTCCAGTGAAAGTACGAGTTTCTCATAATTGTCCCGGATTTTCTGAAGGGAACTGATCTCACGTACCCTGACATCTTCGCTGAGCATGGACTGGGTCACCTGGATGTATTTTTTGTCATCGGCTTTTGTGGCTATGAAGTCAATTTCAACGTTGCCGATTTTTCCGATGGCGACATCGTAACCTCTCCTCAGAAGCTCAAAGTAGACGATGTTCTCAAGTACGTGTCCACTGTCACGATTCCGGAAACCCAGCAGGTAATTGCGAATGCCGATATCGGCTATGTAATATTTGCCGAGTGTACGCAGATATTCCTTTCCCTTGATGTCGAACCGTTTGATCTCATAGAAGAAGTAACTCTCCAAAAGAGCATTCACATAGGCTTGGACGGTGTTGGCGCTTGGAATCCTGCTCTTGCCTTTGCTGTCGAGCAGACCTTCGTCGGCAAGGGTGTTCCCGATGGAGGAAATGGAGATGTTGCTTCCAATGTTGTCGGCCAGAAAAAGGATTATCTTACGAAGCAGTATCGGGTCCGTGATCTGTCGCATTCCTCTTCGCTTTTCTCTCTCCAGGATATCCCTGACGACCACTGTGGAGTAGATGCCATCCAGCAGGACCAGCACCTTCTCCTGGTCAAGTCCGACATCCGCTATGCCCGGCATACCACCGAAACGAAGGTATGATTCGAAAGCCTCCTTGATTCCATAGTGGTTTCCATCCTTGTCTATGATGGACTTTTTCTCACCGCCCAATGCACTCCGAGCTACTTGTATCTCCAGGTCATGGAAATATAGGAATTCTACGAACGAAAGGGGGAGCATCCTGATCTCCACGCTCCTTCCTGAAAGGTAGGTCGAGTACTCTGAGGAGAGGAGATAAGCGTTCGAACCCGTGATATAGATGTCGCAGTCAAAATCAACACGAAACGCATTCACCGCATTCTCCCAGCGTTCTATCCGCTGAAGTTCGTCAAAAAAGAGGTACATGCGTTTTCCTCTGACGACACGGGATTTCACATAGTCGTAAAACAAATCCGAAGTCATACCCCTGAAGTCATGAGATTCGAAGTTCATCTCGATGATTTGGTTTTTTGTGATGCCGGAATTCTGCAAGTGCCGGGCCATAAGTTTCAAGAGGCTCGACTTGCCACAGCGGCGTATTCCAGTCACGACTTTCACGGGCTCTGTATCCTGGAATGCTATCAGCTTGTTCAAGTAGATGTCTCTTTTTTTCAGTTCGCGATTCATCGCTTGGTCTCCTAGTCACATAAACTATTGCATAAACTTTTCAGATTATCAAGTTTATTCAATTAATTGCAAAAACTTTATAATAATACACCTTTTCCAAGGTGTCCCGGACAAAGTGTATCCCTTGCTTTTTGGGTTTGAGGTGTGTAAATCGATTCCCCAAATTTTTGCAGTAAACAATGAAATACTGGACAGAAAAGAAAAGTTTTCGTACCATATACATGAAGGAGCGAGCTCCGGTCGCCCAAGGGCCCGGGGCCTTTTTCATATTGAGGAAGTCCCAGTGAACGGGAAAGAATTCAAAACATATGAGGAACAAGTCTCCATACTCGAATCGCGTGGGCTTTTGATATCTGATCCAGCAGAAGCGCAAAGAATTCTATCGAAAGTAAACTACTACAAATTGATAAACGGATACAAGACTTTGTTTATCAATGACAAGGTGTCCACAGACGAACAATATCGACTCCCTGCGACCTTTGTGGAATTATATTCTCTGTATATATTTGATGAAGAATTGCGTTTTATTTTTCTCAAAGAATTCCTTGCTATTGAAAACCATTTGAAAAGTGCCGGGCCGTGTCCAGCCTTGTTCGCAATTTGAGGAATGAGAATCCCCGGAAGTTTCAGTCTTTCTCCTAGGCGGCACTCTCCAGCAGCCGCTTCTGTTCCATCAAGACCTGCGTGCTCATATAGCACCTGTCACTCTGGCAGTCTTCCTCATATTCCATCAGATACGTCACCACCAGTCTCATGTAGCTCTGCCTGCTGGGGAAGATTCCCACGACCCTCGTCCTCCTGCGTATCTCCCGGTTCAGCCTCTCCAAGGAGTTGTTCGAGGATATCTTGCGGTCATCCAGGAGCGGCATAGTGTAGAACTGCAAGGAATCTTCCAAACCTTCCATCAGGCATTCGATGGCATCGGGGAACTGCTCTTCATGGTCCTGGGCGAAAGAACGGGCATAGGAGAGAGCGCTCTTCTTGTCAGGCTGCAGCCATATCTGTTTCAGATGGGCGGCGAACCTCTTCTTGTTCTTCTGTCCCACATGGCTGAGGATGTTGCGCATGAAATGCACTTTGCATCTCTGCCAGCTCGCTCCCAGGAATGCCGTGCTTACCGCCTTCTGCAATCCCTTGTGCGCGTCACTGACAACCAGCCATACTTTCCTCATCCCACGTTCCTTCAGGCTCTCGAACAGCCGCAGATATGTCTGCTCGCTTTCCTCCGCCATCGGCTCCACTGCCAGGATATGCACAATTCCTTGCATGTCAACGGCTTTTACAATAAGAACCGCCGTGCTGACCACCCGGTCGAACTCCCGTACCTTCTCATACAGCGCATCCACCCACAGGACAGGATATTCCTCTTCCAACGGGCGACTACGGAAGCTCGCTACCATCTCATCCAGCCCCTGGGTCAGGTTGCTTACTTGCGAAGCACTGATGCTCTCTATGCCCAGGCTCTTGGCCAGCCTGTCCATCTTGCGTGTGGAGACTCCGTTGACCCAGGCTTCCCGGACAACCTCCACCAAGGCCTGCTCGCTTCTCTTGCGCTCTGTCAGGAAGAAAGGGATATATCCTCCGTCCCGTACCTTGGGTATGGACAGGAACACGGTCCCGAGCCGGGTATCCCAGCGCCGGGTACGGTAACCGCTACGACTTGTGTGTCTGTCTTCCACATGCTTGCCTTTCACTGCTCCCGTGCGGTG
>Ga0172378_10001975_pt1 | contig 19111 bp, 17 predicted proteins | sample GrowelOW332metaG_FD_119755 | JGI IMG/M metagenome (GOLD analysis project Ga0172378, IMG submission 119755) | Groundwater microbial communities from an aquifer near a municipal landfill in Southern Ontario, Canada - Pumphouse #3_1 metaG | ecosystem: Environmental > Aquatic > Deep subsurface >... | reverse complement strand
TGGTTATATACAAACAAAGGGATGTTTAGAAAACTTAAAGTTTACATGGATGAATTTCATAAAACTGGCTGCAAGTTGTTTATTCAATTAACCGCTGGTTTTGGTCGTTCAATGGCTGTTACAGAAATGATGGAGAAAATTCATAATAACAAGGTTTTAAACGTTCTTGCAAAGCCTGTATTAAATGTTGATTGGCTTTGTGCTAGCGCATCTCCAAATCCAAATAGGTGGAGTGATAAATGTCCAAGTAGGGCTTTAACTATTAAAGAGATTAATAAATTTATTATGGCCTTTGCAAAAACCGCAAAGCTTTGTAAGGATGCCGGAGTTGATGGTGTAGAAATTCATGCTGTTCATGAAGGATACCTTCTTGATCAATTTACTTTAAAATATTGCAATCAACGTACTGATGAATATGGTGGAAGTTTTGAAAATAGATATCGTTTCCCAGTTGAAATTGTTAAGGCAATAAAAGAAGAGTGTGGAAAAGATTTCCCAGTCTCGCTTAGATATTCGGTGGTTAGTAAAACTAAAGGGTTTGGCGAAGGTGCTTTACCTGGAGAGAAATATACTGAAGTTGGTCGTGATATGGAAGAATCTGAAAAGGCTGCTAAGTATTTTGAAGATGCTGGTTACGATATGCTCAACTGCGATAATGGCACTTATGATGCGTGGTATTGGGCACATCCACCAGTTTATATGCCTCAAAATTGTAATTTAGAAGATGTTGCTCATATAAGAAAACTTATTAATATTCCAGTTGTTTGTGCCGGTAGAATGGAACCAAAAGATGCTGATAAAGCAATTGGTGAAAAGAAGATAGATGCAATGGGTGTCGCTCGTCAATTCCTTTGTGATCCAGAATGGGTTACTAAGGTAATTAATGGAAAAGAAAGCGAAATTCGTCCATGTATTTGTTGTCATAATGCTTGCTTTACGATGGCTCACTACAAAGGTGTTGCCAATGATCAAGATTTAGGCGATGCAATACATATGTCGCGTTGTGCATTAAACCCTGAAACAATGCAAAGCAAGAAATACTATATTAAAAAAGCAAAAACAGTTAAGAATGTAGCCGTGATTGGTGGTGGAATTGGTGGTATGGAAGCTGCTAGACTTGCTGCTATCAGAGGTCATAAAGTCACTCTTTATGAAAAGAGCGATAAACTCGGTGGCGTCTTTGTCGCTGCTAGTGAAATGAAGTTTAAAGAAAAAGATCGCGCCTTACTTGCTTGGTATTATAAACAACTTAAAGAACTACCAATCGAAGTTAAACTAAACACAGAAGTTAAGGATTTGTTCAGTTTAAAAGCCGATGAAGTTATTGTCGCAACTGGAGCCAAAGCTAGAAAATTAAGAATACCAGGTTTTGATAATTCAATCGAAGTATGTGATTACTTGAATAATCATGAAATCGTCAAGGATAACGTTGTAATTATTGGAGGTGGATTAACTGGTTGTGAAGTCGCATATCAACTTTGTCTAGATGGAAAGCACCCAACAATAATTGAAATGAAGAATGATTTAATTGCTCAAAAAGGTGTTTGTTTAGCCAACAGCAGTTATTTAAGAGAGTACTTTGCTTTAAACAAAATTCCGGTTTACCTAGAAACTTTTGTCAAAGAAATTAAGAGTGGCGAGGTTATTGCCACAAATAAAGATGGTAAGGAAATAAAGCTTAATTGTGATAATATAATTTCTTCAGTAGGCTACATTCCAACTCCATTATTTAACGAAGATAAGCATGTTCATGTAGTTGGAGATGCGTATGGGGTTGGTAATTTACGTACAGTTATTTGGCGAGTCTGGGATGTTGTGATGAAAATATGAAAATAAATAGTCGCTAGGATGATTCCTAACGACTTTTTATATTTCGAACATCCAATTTAGAATATAATATTAGAAGAATAGTGAGTTTATAATATGGAAAGAAAAATATTGCATTCTTTAATGAATAGAATAATTAAAGCACAAAAAGATGAAATAACTGGTTATGCGATTTATGATTTCATGGCGAAAAAACAAAGAAAAAAACATCCAGATAACGCAAAACTTTTAAAGCAAATGTCTGAAGATGAATTAAGACACTATCAGGTGTGGAAAAGTTATACTAAAAAAGAATTTAAAGCACACATATTTTTTAAGAAATTAGCCGTAATTATTTTAGGCTTTACTTTTGTTTTAAAAAGTATGGAAAAAGGCGAAAAATTTGGTCAAGCAGAGTATGACTCATTAAAAGATGAATTGCCTCCAGCCGCAACAATGTATGATGATGAAAAACGTCATGAAGCCGAAATCACTTCTTTTCTTGATGAAGAGAGATTGCATTATGTTGGTGCAATGGTTCTTGGTTTGAATGATGCTCTTGTTGAACTTACTGGTGCAATTACGGGTGTGACTTTCAGTTTGCAAAACAGCAAGGCGGTTGCGTTAACAGGCATTGTCACAGGGGTTGCTGCAACATTAAGTATGATGGCAAGCAACTACCTTGCGGAAAAAGCTGAAGGTCATAAAGATGCCTTCAAGTCGTCTTTATATACTGGAGCAGCCTACATCGTTACTGTTATTTTACTTGTATTACCATATATGTTGTTACCAGATAATATGTATATGGTTGCATTTGGCATTATGATTGCTGAAGTTGTTCTCGAAATTGCGTTTTTTAATTATTACATTTCGATTGCTCAAGATAAAAAATTTCTTAAGCATTTTTTGTTGATGGTTTCAATCTCTCTTGGCGTAGCAGCGATAAGTTATGGTATTGGTTTGCTTGCTAACTTATGGCTTGGAGTCAGTGTATAAACAGTTGAATGGTTGTTCAACTGTTGTAAAAGAAGGGGTTATATATGGACTTTTTAAAAGGATATGTGATTAATAAAGATTATAAAACATATTATGAGGTGTATGGAAAACTTGAAGAAAATACGATACCATTGATAGTTCTTCATGGTGGACCAGGGGGTACTTTTGGAAGTTATGAACCATTTATTGAACTTGCAAATAATGGATTTACAATTATATTTTATAACCAACACGGAAGCGGTAGTTCTAAGATTTTAAATAAAGGGAAAGATCTCTATAATTTCGAGACGTATTTCGAAGAGTTAGACAACTTAGTTAAGTATCTTAATATTAAAAATTATTATTTGCTAGGTCATTCTTGGGGTGGAATGCTTTCCCTTCAGTATGTAATAGATAGGAAACCGCTAAATATCAAGAAATTAATTTTATTTTCGACTTTACCATCTTCAAATTTATGGAATGAAGAGAGTTTGAGAATGATTGATTATTTTCCTAAAGAGTATCGTAAAGTTCTTCTTCTCGATAAAGAAAACAAAAAAGTTAATAAAAAGTTATTAAAAAAGCCACTAAACTTTTTTTATTAATGCATGTTAAGGATAAAACAAAGGTTGTTTATAGTTATAAACGCAAACGTAAAATGAAGTTTAACTCAGTTGCTTATAACACTATGTGGGGAAATAGCGAACTATTTTGCAAAGGAACATTAATAAATTACGATGTTACAAGTAAATTAAAAGAAATAACGATTCCGACTCTACTAATTAGTGGCCAAGATGATGAATCAACACCAGCAATGAATAAAATTATGAATGAAGAAATAAAGAATTCAAAGTGGGTTCTTTTAAAGAACAGCCAACATGTTGGTTATAGCGAAGAGCCACAGCTTGTAATAAAAATAATCACAGATTGGTTAAAGGCTTAGCATTTAAAAACCCACTCCAAATTGGAGTGGGTTTTAATTAATTATTTTTTAAATAAATTAAATCCTTTTTTGGTTTTTACTGGAACTATAAAATCGGTTTTTAGTTCGGAGTTTTCTTTTGGAATGATGTGAACATCAGTGCTTGAGAAATCAAGTGCAACTGCATCATCGATATTATAAATCTTTTTACCTTTTGGATTATATTCAGTAATTTTAACAACAGTGTCATTGACCATTACATGATATAGTTGATAAGCGCCCATAAAGGTAGAAACGACAACCTTACCTTTTAAATCGCCATCATCTTTAAGATGTAAACACTCAGGTCTTAAAACTAAACGGACATCATCACCAACTTGGCCCTCACCTGTTTTAACTGGAATTTTGACTCCATAAACTTCAGTAAGAATATTGCTAGTGTCTTTTTTAATAATCTTTCCATCAAGGAAGTTAACTTCACCTATGAAATCAGCAACAAATTCATTTTTTGGTTGATAATAAATTTCGGTTGGAGTGCCTATTTGGGCAACTACACCCTTATTCATAATAATAATTTGATCGCTAATTGCCATTGCTTCGGCTTGATCGTGAGTAACATAAATTGCGGTAATACCAACAGCTTGTTGGATACGACGAATTTCTGTACGCATTGATACACGAAGTTTAGCATCAAGATTACTTAATGGTTCATCAAATAGAAGAACACTTGGCTCAACAACAAGAGCTCTAGCAAGGGCAACACGTTGCTGTTGACCACCAGATAATTGATTAGTCATTCGATCTTCCATGCCTCTAAGTTGAACGAGATCTAACATTGCAAAAACTTTCTTTCGAATTTCTTCTCTAGGAAGTTTTCTGATTTTTAGACCATAAGCTACATTATCAAAGACATTATAATGAGGAAGAAGTGCATAGCTTTGGAAGACCATTGCAGTATCACGTTTGTTTGGTGGTAAAGAATTAATAGGCTTGTTTCCTAAATATATGTCTCCTTCATCAGGCGATTCGAAGCCACCGATCATTCTTAATGTAGTGGTCTTTCCACAGCCAGATGGACCAAGTAAAGTTACAAAACTTCCTGGTTTAATGTCTAATGACAAATCATGAACAGCATAAAATTGTTTTTTTGATTTTGGATCTTCGTAAATTTTTGAAATGTGTTCTAGAAGAACACCTTTTTTCTCTTTAGGCATAGCTTATTCCTCCTTAATTTTAGTTTTTCGTCCAATAAGTCTCATCGCAAGATTCATAATTCCAACAGCAAGTGAAGCGATTAAAATTAAGATTGTTGCATAAGCAGTTGCGGTAGAATAATCACCTTTGCCTGCATATTCGTTAATTTGACAAGTTACAAGTTGAAGACTTGGCGTAACAAGCATAATAACCGCACTAATTGCAGTTATAGAACGAACAAATGATGTGACAAGTGATGAGAAGAAAGAATCGCTTATAAGTGGAAGAGTTACGGTAGAGAAAACATGTAAACTATTCCCACCTAAATCATATGCACTTTCTTCAATCGATTGATCAATTTGTCGCAAGGCACTAACGCCACTACGAACGCCGATTGGAAGCGAACGAACAACGAAGACGATGATGATAATCCACATAGTATTATATAATTGTTGCAAAATACCAGTGTGGAAGATACCTTGAACATATCCTCTAATAAATCCAACACCGAGAATAGTTCCCGGAACAGCCATTGCAAGCATTGAGACAAATTCAATTGCGGCTTTGCCTTTAAATTTCTTTTTAACAATAAGATAGGCAATGATCATACTTAGTATTGCTGTAATCGGTGCCGCTATTGCAGACATCGTCAGCGTCGGTCCGAAAGCACTCATTCCATTATCGCTAAAAATTACTTGATAGTGTTTCCAGGTAAAATCGAAATTAACTAAGTTTTTCCAGAAACTACACATAATAACCAAGACATATAATCCAATTACGAATAAAGATATTAACCCACAAATAATAGATAGTGGAATAGTAACTGATTTATCAGAAATAAGCATTCTTTGACGACTTGCCTTGCCTGTCAAAGTCGAAAATGTTTTTCGTTCAAGAACATATTTTTGAACAATAAAAATTGACATTGAGATTAAAAGTAAGATGCAAGACATTGCAGCTGCTTGGAATTGTGCATCAGGTCCATTACTACCCATCAATTGGTTATAAATACATGTAGCCATTGTTTCCATAGAACCACCAATAATCATTGGGTTCGCGAAATCAGCAACTGACTCTACGAAAGTAACAAGGAATGCATTTCCTAAACCCGGTAATAAAAGTGGGAAAGTAACAGTTGTAAAAACCTTCCATCTTGAAGCCCCCATATCACGTGCAGCTTCTTCAAGGGATGGATCAATATTCTTGAGCAATCCTTTAAGCATCAAATAAGCTACAGGGAAGAATGTAATAATTTCGACAGAAATTATGCCTGGGAATCCATAAAATGCATGTTGAGCATTTAAAATGTGTAATAAATCATGAGTAATAAAACCAGTATCACCAAAAAGTAAAATAAGTGAAATAGAAATAACAAATGGTGGAGATACTACTGGTAAGAAAGAAACAATATTAAAAAGTATTTTTAATACTTTTGTTTTTAATTTTACATAGGTGTCTACATAAGCAAATAGTAATCCAACAACGGTGGCTCCAGCACTCACGGCCAAACCAATAATTACTGAATTACCCATGGCCTTCAAAAACCCACTATATACACTAAAAGTATATGCAAAGGATTCGAAACTAAAGGCTTTTGTTGAAGTCGCAAATCCATCTTTAAGTAAAATGACGAGTGGGTAAGCAATAAATAATGTAAAGAAAATGATTAGAAAAAAGATTGCAAAAATTAAAAAAGGATCTTGGAAGAACTTTTTTCTATCAAGCATTTTTCCTTGTAGAGAAGCGGTCATAAAATCTCCTTTATTCCTAAAAGGGGGAATAAATCCCCCTTTTGCAATTATAAACTAAACTAGATTATTTAGTCTTGAAACGATCGTCTGAATTTACGTTCTTCTTGAATTCTTCAACGTAATGTCCAGTATTAACTTTAGCATCATCAAAATCATAATCCATTGTCTTAATTTCTGCAAGACCAGCATCAAGAGCGACTTGTGGTTGTTTTGCATCATCTAAGACTAAGAATTGATATGAACCATTAGTAGCACCGAGTTCGACACATTCTGGTGATAAGGCAAATTCTTCAAATGCTTTTGCAAGGTATGGGTGTTTTGCACCTTTTAAGATTGCAGTTGCACCAACTTCGAATGCAGTTCCACTGGTTGGAGCGACAATACCAATGTTATTATAACCATTATCATTAATTTGCATTAAGACATCGTGTAAGAAGCCGATACCAACAACACATTCACCTTTACCGACTTGTTTACTAGCACCGCTACCTGACTTTGTATATTCAACGGTATTTCCATCAAGTGCTTTGAAGTAAGCCATAGCGTTTGTACTATCGTAGCACTCAACATCTTTATTTTCAGCATCTTTATAAGTAGTTTTCTTACCAGCGGCCTTTTGTTGAACCATGGTATTAATGACGAGTTTAGCAGTACCAGCAGTATCTGGGTTACTCCAAGTGACTAATCCTTTATATTGTGGTTTGATTAAATCATCCCAATCTTTTGGAGCACTAACATTAAGTTCTGCTAAACGATTCTTATTGTACATGAATCCTAAAATACCTTTATAAATTCCATACCAGCAGTGGTCTGGATCTTTGAAGTAGGATTCTTTAATGTGTGAACCTCTTTGTGCTTCGTAAGCTTCAAGTAAATTTGCATTTTTTAAAGCATTGTAAGGATCAGTAGTTCCACCGAAAAGGACATCGGCTGATGGAGTTCCGTTTTCAGCCTTAATCTTTGTTTCGATTTCTCCAGAACTTAAACGAATATAGTTACATGTAACATTAAACTTTTTAGCAAAAGCAGAGGTGATAGCCTTTAAGTAAGGTTCTTCACAACCACCGTAAACCGTAAGAGACTTATCGGCTTCGAATTTGCTTGTATCAATTTCATAACCTGACTTATCTTTATAGATAGTGCTTGGATCATCAGTTCCTGGATCAACTGGTGTATCGTTTCCGCTACCTCCACAACTTGTCATCATCATCGCAGCAACAGCTAAGAATGGTAAAAATCGAGAAATTTTTCTCATTAATACAGCCTCCTGTTTTTTTATCATGATAAATATAGCATTATTTGAAAGCGCTTTCAACGAAAAAAAGTAAATCAAATGTAAGGAATGTACAAAAAATGTGCTGCAATCATATAAAAAAGTTTTTTTAAATTGTAACTACTTAGTAAGTATTTTTTAATTTTTATTCTAAGCAATAGGAAAAACGAAAGAAAATAGTATAAACAAACTAGAAAAAGAATTGAAAGGTTTTTATAAAAATAAGATATAATAAAACTACAATTATTTAGGAGATTTTTATGGAACTTAAACCAGATTGTACATTCGACGAATTCGAAAAATTAGATATTAGATTAGGAACAATTATTGATTGCAAAAAACAAGAAAATTCAGAACGTTTACTTGTTTTCCAAGTTGATTTTGGTGAATTTCAACGTCAGATTGTAAGTAGCATTGCGATGTATTACAAACCAGAAGATTTAATTGGTAAACAGGTTTGTGCTATTGTTAATTTTAAGGCTAGAGTCATTCGTGGAGTTGAAAGCCATGGAATGCTTCTTTGTGCTGAAAATGAAGAAGACACGATGCTTTCTCTTGTTACGACGATGGAAAAAATTAATAACGGATTATTTATTGGATAAAATTAAATCGTTTAAATATATAACTTTTTTGTAATAAAAAATTGAATTAATGTTAATTCAATGTCCTTAATTTTATGTATACTTTTAAGCATTTTTAAAGTTGAGGCAAAATTAAAAAAGTTTAGAAGTTTCTTAGAAAACTTCTAAACTTTATTTTATTGTTAAGTAAATTCATAAATTAACTTTGAAGAAAATCGATAATTCTATTCATTACAACATGATCTATTTCGGTCATTTTATCCCAATCGACATTTTTAAAATAATTTTTCTTTTCGCCAATTGTTTTTAGTTTGTGATGTTTTATTTCGTTATAATATTCATTAAATACCTTGTTGAAATATGTGGATGCTTCGTTAGTATAAGTTGGATTGTGTGAATGATGATTTATAAAATAATACTCGAGATTGTCTTTATCACCAATTACATCCTTTACAATTTTTGAACTATATTCAAAATTTACAACTGGATCATCCGTCGATTGAACAAGAAGTACTTTAGTCGCTGTTTTTTTATAAGCATTTAGAGAAGTGGAATCGTAAAATTGAGGATAAATCTTTGCTTCCTTTTGTAAAAAAGACTCAATAGCTTTAGCTTTAAATGGCATAAATTTTGGCATTGAACCGCTTAAATAATCAGCTGATGAAGTTGGTCCCGAGATAATAACTGCTTTATATATGTCATCAATAAAATTCAAAACGTTACCAATTGCAAAGCCACCCCAAGAATGACCAACAAGCGAAATACGATATTTCTTAAAGTATCCTTGTTCTCGAAATGTATTTAAAAGTGTGTATAAATCTTCGATTGGTTCAGTAAAACCGCCTAGATTTTCTCCATCCGATTCAAAAGTGCCTTTATAATCAAAAGCAAAAACACGATAACCATTTAGGCAAAGTTGATTAATTTCTGGAAAATACGAACGATGACTAGAAGCAAAACCATGACAAAAAATAATTAAATCTTTTTTGTTGTAGTTTGAATAATTATAAAAATGACCTCTTAAAATAGTTCCATCTTTTTTACTAAACTCGTATTTTTTATCTCTCAATCCTTTGAAATCACTTGCCTTAAAGTAAAAAAAGATGTGATTATCGTCAAAACGAGATCCAAATTTCTTTTTGTGGTTAATCTCAATTAACTTTTCGTACATATTAATATTATAGAATTTTTCCATAAAAATACTTAAAAATAATGAATCACTTTACATAATTTTTACATTTTTTTTAAGTTTTTATGGTGGTTTTCACCATCAAAAATCTCTTTAATTAGGTTGTAAAAATTGAAAAGAGAGAAAAAATGAAAAGATTGATTAAAACTATGGTCTTAGTCGCTGCAGGTTTGATGGTTGTTGCTTGCAATGGAAATAAATTCGATTCAAAAAAGAACATATGCGTTATTAGTAGGGAAGATGGAAGTGGTACCAAAAGCGCTTTTATGGAGATAATAGGCCTTAAAGGGAAAAGCGATGTAAAAGATGTTGTTATTGCAAGTGGAACAGCTGCTGTTCTTGAAGAAGTCAAAATTAATCCATATGCAATTGCATACGATAGTTTGGGGTATATAACGGAGGATGTTAAAAAGCTTAGTGTTGATGGAGTTGAGCCAACTACAACAAAAATCAAAAGCGGAGATTATAAAATTTCTCGTCCTCTTAATGTTGTTTATAAAGAGAGCAATGTTAAATCTTCTGATTTATTAACAAGTTATCTTGGTTTCTTAGGTACAAAAGAAGCAGAAAAAATAATTAGTGAAAAGGGATATGTCGTTCCTGTCGAAGCAACTAATAATTATCAAATTAATACAGCGCTATACGGAACCATTAAAATTAGTGGGTCGACATCATTACAACCTCTAATGATTGTTTTGGCAGCAAAATACGAAGCATTACAAACATCAGTAGAAATCGAAGTTTCTGGGGGAGGATCTGGAACCGGTTATGCTAATGCAGAAAATGACGTTAGTAATTTCGGAATGATCAGTGAAGAATTTAAACTTGAAAAAGCTCCTGATTGTGTATTTTCTACAGTTGCAAAAGATGGAATTGCGATTATTGTTAACAAGATTAATACATATACTAATATTTCGAAAGATCAATTAAAAAATATATATAATGTTGAGCAAGACTCGGCGACAAAAATATCCTTGTGGAAAGATTTAGATAACTAATGCTTAGTTTTTATAAATTTATAGCAATTAGAGAAAAAATTATGAAAGCCACATTCTTTATGTGTGCTTTCTTTTCGTTATTTTCTCTATTGTTAATTATGTTGTATCTCTTTATGAATGGAATCCCATTTATTAGTAAAATCGGTTTTTCAAACTTTGTTTTTGGGACATTGTGGGCTCCGTTAAGTGATGTTGCAAGTTATGGAATTTTCAATATGATAATTGCCACTTTATATGTTACTGCATTATCAACCTTATTTGGGGGAACGCTGGGAGTATTTACCGCTATTGCACTATATAAATTTATTCCAAAAAAATTCGTGAGAATTATTTCGCAATTAATAAACTTATTAGCTGGAATTCCTAGTGTTATATATGGACTATTTGGTATGCGATTTGTTGTGCCTTTTGTTCGTGACTATATATCAAACAATGGTGTTGGATATGGTATTTTTTCTACAAGTCTTGTTTTAGGAATTATGATTTTACCAACAATTGTTTCAATTTCACTAGATTCGTTAAACAGTGTAAGTAGCAAATTCTATGAAGGCGCATTAGCACTAGGAGCAACAAAAGAAATTGCTGTATTCAAAATAATGGTTCCAGCTGCTAAATCTGGAATTTTTGCTTCAATAATCTTAGGAACTGGAAGAGCTCTTGGAGAAACGATGGCTGTTATAATGATAATTGGGGGTTCACCTCAGTTTCCATCATCGATTTTTGAAAGCGTTCGCACCTTAACTAGTAACATTGCGATGGGGGCGAACGAATTAAGTGGAGATGCTTTAAGTGCCTTAATTGCAAGTGGAGTTATTCTTTTCGCTTTTTCATTAATGCTTAATATTTCTTTTAGTTTAATTGAAAGTAAGAAAAAGGAAAATTAAAAATGTTGTCGAGTCAAAAAAGAATCAAAACACATTATTCTTCTTTAAAAGTTTTTTCACTAATTTCGGTAATTATTTCACTGATTGCTTTAGTAGGAATAATTGCTTTCGTAATAATAAATGGAATTAACAATGTCACTTATGATTTTCTGTTTGGTAAGTATGATAATACTCCAAGCATTTATCCAGCTTTAATAGGAACGTTAAATTTAATTTTAATTAGTTTAGTTGTTGCGGCCCCAATTGGCATTTTTAGTGCGGTTTTCTTAACAGAGTACACAAATTTAAATTCTATTTTCATGAAAATAATCAGAGTATCAATCGAAACTCTTGCTGGAATACCATCAATTGTTTATGGTCTTTTTGGCTATTTAATTTTTGTTGTGAGTTTTAACTGGGGATATTCACTTCTTGGCGGAGGGTTAACGCTAGCCATTATGATTTTACCCGTAATCGTTCGTTCAACAGAAGAAAGTTTATTAAGCGTTCCAAATGAACTTCGTGAAGGAAGTTATGCATTAGGAGCGAGCAAGGTAAGAACAATATTTAAAGTCGTCATTCCTTGTGCTTCATCAGGAATTATTACCTCGTTAATTTTAGCAATCGGAAGAGTTTTAAGTGAATCTGCTGTTCTAATTTTAACAATTGGGATGGTTGTAAATAAGGTACCAGAAACTTTTTTATCAGCCGGTACTTCGCTAGCACTTGATATTTATTACTTTGGGAGTTATGGATATCCAAATGAAGCTGCAGCAACGGCTTTTGTTCTTTTAATTTTAGTGTTGTTAATAAACTTACTTGCCTATGCTGTCGGAAAGTTCTTAAAGAAAGGTGGAAATTATAGTGAAAACAATTATTAATAATTTACTAGAAAATTCAATAATCGAAGTACGAAATTATAATCTTTATTATGGAAACTCTAGAGCTTTAAAAGATGTAAACATTTTAATTAATGAACATGAAATAACTGCTTTAATCGGTCCATCAGGATGTGGAAAATCTAGTTTCTTAAGATGCTTAAATCGGATGAATGATTTAATAAACGGGTGTAAAAATAACGGGAAAATTATCATTGGGAATGTTGATATTTATGAGAAAAACGTTGATGTTAACATGCTAAGAAAGGAAGTTGGCATAGTATTTCAAAAACCAAATCCGTTTCCGATAAGCATTTACGAAAATGTCGCTTTTGCTCCTAGAACATTTGGTGTTAAAAATAAGAGTGAGTTAAACAAAATAGTAATTGATAGTTTAAAGAAAGCTTCTATATATGACGAAGTGAAAGATCGTTTATTTTCCAGTGCTTTATCTTTATCTGGAGGTCAACAGCAAAGACTTTGTATTGCACGCGCCTTAGCGGCTAATCCAAAAATATTGCTTATGGATGAACCAACAAGTGCGCTTGATCCGATTTCAACAGCGAAAATTGAAGAGTTAATATTAGCTTTAAAAAAGGAGATTACGATTGTTATTGTTACACATAATATGCAACAAGCTACTCGTATTGCTGACAAAACTGCAGTTTTCTTTCTTGGTGAGTTAATTGAATTTGATACGACGGAGAAAATCTTTACTTATCCTAGTAATGTAAAAACCGAGAATTATATAACAGGTAAATTCGGTTAGGAGAATAAAAATGGAAAACAATAGATATGAAGGAAAAATTAAAAAAGTAGAAGATAGATTATTAACAATGTGTTTTTTAGCCCAAAAAGCGATTGAAAAATCGATAATTGCTTTAAAAAACAAAGACAAGGGACTTGCTAAAGAAATAATTATAAATGATAAAGATGTTGATGATTTAAATCGCGAAATTGAAAATTCTTGTTTGAATGTTTTATTGATGTATCAACCTTATGCAAGCGAGTTTAGAGAAATAAGCGGTGCTTTAAAAATGATAACTGATCTTGAACGTATTGGTGATTATGCAGTCGATATTGCCGAAATTGTTTTAACATTTAAAGACGAAGATTATATTAAGAAAATCGAACACATTCCATTAATGGGCAATTTGGTAATTGATATGGTAAAAGACAGCGTACAAGCTTTTATAAATAAAGATTACGAGTCAGCAAGATTACTTAATAAGAAAGATGATAAGGTGGATGAAATATTTGCAGGTATAAAAGAAGAGTTAGTAAAACTAATTAGTATAAATAATGCAAATATTGAGCAGGCAATTAACTTTATGATGATTGCTAAGTATTTAGAACGTATTGGTGATCACGCAGTAAATATTGGCGAATGGGTTGACTATGAAGTAACAGGTTCGCATCAAGAAAGTTAAATAGTGTATAATTTTACCATGAGTAAAAAGAAATTGATTTACGCAATTGATGATGAATTATCAATTAGAGAACTATACAAATATTCGTTAGAAAGTAATTTTGACATTGTGACTTTTAAGTCGGGTAAAGAATTGTTTGAAGGATTGTCTAATTCGATTTGTGATCTTCTTTTACTTGATTTGATGCTACCAAATGAAGATGGTTTTGATGTTTTAAAAGAATTGAAAAGTGTAGAAAAATATAGAAACATTAAGATAATAATGGTTAGCGCTAAAGGTAGTGAAATTAATAAGGTAAAGGGACTGAATGAAGGTGCGGATGATTATATTAGTAAACCTTTTGGGATTTTAGAACTAATAGCTCGCATTAACTCAAATTTAAGGAAAAGCAATTCTTTTCCTAAATTAACCGACGACTGTAAGAATTTTAAAGATCTTTTTTGCAATGAAAAAGAGCACTTGATTTATATAGGTTCTTCGAAACTAAATTTAACTTTAAAAGAGTATAACCTTTTAAAATACTTGATTTCTAATCATGATTTAGCGCTAGCAAAAGATGACATATTTAAGAATGTTTGGGGTGAAAGTGCTGTTTTAGAAACAAGAACACTTGATGTTCATATAAGTTCGCTTCGTAAAAAGTTAAAAAGCAGTGTTTGCGAAATCGAAACAATACATGGAGTAGGATACATTCTAAAATGAAAAAGAAAATCATTGTTTTAAGCACGTTAATAACTAGTTTAGTTTTATTAATAATGTTCGCACTTGGAGCAATAATAAATCGTGAAGCAATATATAGCGAAGCTCGCTCTAATTTAGTAACAATTACGCAAATCTATGCTTCTTCCTATAATCAAAATAATAAATTACTAACCATAGATAACGAAAATATTCGTGAAACAATAATAGATCAAAATGGTGTTGTTATTTTGGACAGTAAAGAACAGGATGTTTCGCAATTTGAGAACCATTTAAACCGTGAAGAAATTCAATATGCCTTAAAGGGAACTCCTAAAATTGTCGAAAGATATTCTTCTTCTTTAAACATTTCGATGATGTATTATGCGTTGAAGGTTGGCACAGATAATAGTTATGTCTTTGTTCGTGTAGCATACACAATTAGCAATATTGATGGTTATGTATATAATTATTTACCTTATTTTATATCGATTTATTTTTTGCTTATGCTAATTTATTTCGTTGTAATAATATATATAAGCAAGTATACAATGAAACCACTATTAAAAATAAAAGATAATTTAGAAGAAATCATTGATGGTAATTATCATCCAGAGATAACATTGCTTAAAGACGATGAGATAAACAAAATTGTTTCCAAAATCGATATATTAAATCTAAAATTAAACAGTGCTTTTGCCGAAACTAGAGATCAAAAAGAGAAACTTGACTATATATTAAACAATATTGCTGATGGAATTATCGTTTTTGATTGTTCGCTTAATATTGTTTTAATTAATCGAAATGCTTATAAAATCTTTGAAAGAAAAAATCTAAATGGGAAGAATTTCATTTTTTTAACTGATAATGAAACATTTTCTCAAAATTTAACCGTTATTCAAAAAAGCCACAAAACCATTACTTTTAAATTAGAAATTAATAATGTATATTTCGTTAATTTTACTTACACCGAATCGGGTTTAATTTTGGCCGTTCTTACAAACATAACATACGAAGCCAACGAGGGAAAAATAAGGTCCGAATTTTTTGCTAACGCAAGTCACGAACTTAAAACACCTTTAACATCAATAAAGGGATTTAACGAATTAATTGAATTAAATGTTAAAGATCCTAAAATTAAAAAATATACTGAAAAAATAAGTGAGGAAAGTTTGAGACTATTAGGCTTGATTGAAGATATGATGAGTTTATCAAAACTAGAAAACAAGAAAATTTTGAATCCAATTTCTTTGGATTGCTTAAATGAGACTGATGAGGTTTTTAATGAATTGTCTTTACTTGCAAATAAGAAAAACATTAGTTTAAAAGTTGAAGGGAATACAAATATTCTAATGGAAAAAGAAGATTTACATAAAATGCTGAAAAACTTAATCGAAAACGCAATTAAATATAACAATGTAGGTGGTTATGTTTTGGTGCATTTAAGCAATAATCAAAAAGAAAATTTTATCGAAGTCAAAGACAATGGTTTTGGTATTCCTACAAAAGACTTATCTCGAATTTTTGAAAGATTTTATCGAGTTGACGAGTCTCGAAGTCGAGATTCTGGAGGGACGGGACTTGGCTTAGCAATTGTAAAGCATATAGTTAATGTTTATGGTGGAGAAATTAAGGTTAGTTCAATAATTAATATAGGGACAACTTTTACTATAGTTTTTGAGAAGTAAAATTTTTGATTTAAGTGTTTTTAAACATAAGAATACAGTGTTTTCATTAAAAAAAGCAACCTTTTCAGGTCGCTACACTTTTTTAAATTTTGGTGGGAGAAGAGGAAATCGAATCCTCACGGGTTACCCCATACGCCCCTCAAACGTACGCGTCTACCAGTTCCGCCATTCTCCCAATGCTTAATTATCATATAAGAGTTTTGCTATTTTTTCAAGAAAAAGAAATTTAAAAAGAAGGTTTTTCGCAAATATAAAAGCAATCAAATTAAACTTGTATCGTTTAATGCTATAATTAAGAGGGTTTTAATAAATGTTAGATGAAAGAAATGTTACTACTTTAATGGATTTTTATGAATTGACCATGGCTAATGGTTATTTTGAAAATAAATCACAAGATAAAGTTGCTATTTTTGATGTTTTTTATCGTGAAAATCCAGACGATGCTGGATATGCGATATTCTCTGGACTGGATGAAATTATTAATTATATTTTAAATTTTAAATTTGATGAAAAAGATATCGAATACTTAAGATCTTTAAAAGTTTTCCGAGAACCATTTTTAAAGTATTTAAAAGATTTTAATTTTAAAGGCGACGTATATGCCTTTAAAAATGGTTCGATTATTTATCCAAATGAGCCAATTATTACAGTTGTTGCTCCTTTAATTGATGCTCAACTTTTAGAAACTGGCTTACTTCTTTATTTTAATCACGAGTCACTTATAACAACTAAGGCGAATCGAGTCGTTTTAAGTGCAAAAGGTCGTCCTGTTAGCGATTTTGGAGCAAGAAGAGCTCATAACGTTGATAGTGCTCTTTTTGGAGCAAAGGCGAGTTATATAGGTGGAGTTAGTTCAACTGCAACCGTTATGGCTGGTGAGAAATTTGGCATTCCAATATCGGGAACTATGGCCCATTCTTGGGTTATGAGTTTTGATAGTGAATATGATGCTTTTCTATCTTATGCTAAACTTTATCCAACAAATACCGTTCTTTTGATTGATACTTATGATGTTTTGCGATGTGGAATTAAGAATGCAATTAAGGTCAATAAAGATTATTTAATTCCTAACGGATTTCGTTTAAAAGCTGTTCGTATTGATTCTGGAGATTTAGCTTATCTAAGCAAGAAATGCCGTGAAGAATTAGATAAAAATGGTATGAATGATTGCAAGATTAGTGTTACTAATTCTTTAGACGAATTTAAAATAACATCTCTTCTTGAACAAGATGCAGCAGTAGATTTATTCGGAGTTGGAGAAAACATGATCACTGCAAAAAGTAATCCGGTTTTTGGTGGAGTTTATAAACTTGTAGCAATTGAAGAAAATGGTCAAATTACTCCAAAAATTAAAGTTAGTGCAATGGTGGAGAAAACTACAAATCCTGGTTTTAAAGATGTTTATAGAGTTTATGATGAGAACAATAAATCTATTGCAGATTTGATTACTATGCATGGCGAGAAGATTGATGAAACAAAGCCATATTATTTCGTTGATCCAAATAAACCATGGAAAAATTTGAGTTTTGCAAACTGCAAATTTAAGAGTTTAAGAGGAAAAATTATTGAAAATGGAAAGCTAATTATTCCGCTTCCAAGTATTGAAGAAGTAAAAACCTTTGTCCGTTATCAAGTTAATAACGAACTTTGGGAAGAGGAAAAACGTTTTGTTATGCCTCATACTCATTATCTTGATTTTTCGAAAGATTATTATGAATTAAAACTTAAACTTTTAAAGGAGAACAAATTCGATGAGTAAGATTGTTGTTTTTGGTGGCTCCTTTAATCCTTTAAGCAAGGCTCATGTTGGAATTATTAGATCAACAATTCGAAATCTTAAGCCTAGTGAAGTTATTATTGTCCCAACTAGCGATACATTTATTCATGAATGGAAAAAATTTCAGACAGAATTTATAATTCCACTTAGAGTAAGATTGGAAATTTTAAAAGAATTTGTAAGTAGAAATAAGAACATTTCTATATGTACTTGCGAGATAGATGGAGTAACTTCTAAAACATTTGATACATTGAGTTTAATTCAAAAAAATCATCAAAACGACACGATTTATTTTTTATCAGGGACCGATAAAGTTAAAGAATTTGAAAAATGGTATCGTGCAGAAGATATTTTAAAAAATTTTAATGTCATTTTTATTGAAAGAAATGGTGATTTTGCTTGTAAAATGATAAAAGAAAATCATTTCTACGATAACTATCGCGACCATGTTTCGTATATTATTAATCGGACAAAACAAGCTTATATTTCAAGTTCAAAGATTAGAGAATCTCTTGCACAAAAAAACTATAAAGCTTTATCTGAATTAACCTTTGTTTATGTTCTTAAAATTTTAGCGAAAGAAGGAATATTATGAAATCAAAATTTGGCTTTTATAAGGCAGGAATTGGCAATTTTAAAATCCATGTCGCAAATATCGAAGGAAATAAAAAAGAAATTGTTAATTTAATTAATGAAGCAAAAGAACAAAAACTTTCGATTTTATCTTTTGGCGAATTATGCTTAACAGGGTATACTTGTCAGGATTTATTTTTGAATCATGATTTTACCAATAAATGCTATGTTGCAATTGAAGAAATTTGTAAAATAATTCCAGACAATATGCTCGTTGTCATCGGTTCTCCTGCGATTTTAAGCGATAAATTATATGATTGCGCTTTTGTTTTAGTGAAAGATAAAATACTAGGTGTTGTTCCAAAAACATACATTCCAAATTACAATGAATTTTATGAGAAACGTTGGTTTAGTAGTGCGAAAGATGCCTCTCTAAATTCAATTAAAATTAATGAAAAAGAGATTCCTTTTGGTACGGATTTGGTTTTTGAAAGTGGAGATATAAAAGTAGGGGTAGAAATTTGCGAAGATTTAT
>Ga0172378_10001974_pt1 | contig 19114 bp, 20 predicted proteins | sample GrowelOW332metaG_FD_119755 | JGI IMG/M metagenome (GOLD analysis project Ga0172378, IMG submission 119755) | Groundwater microbial communities from an aquifer near a municipal landfill in Southern Ontario, Canada - Pumphouse #3_1 metaG | ecosystem: Environmental > Aquatic > Deep subsurface >... | reverse complement strand
TTATCTTTTATTGCCGATTTTTATTGTTATGAAAAAAAACTCGTGGTAGAAGTTGACGGTTCAGTTCATGACACATCTGAAGCAAAAGAGAGAGATGAGGCCAGAACACATGAACTGGAAAATTTCGGAATCACTGTTCTGAGATTCTCCAATGAAGAGATACTAACGAAAATAGATGAGGTATTAAGTGAAATTTCTGCGAAAGCTGAAGAAATACGATGAACCCATAACGAGGGGACACCCTCTCCTTGAGGAGAGGGCCGGGGCGAGGTGCTTTACGAGGACCCCCTCTCCTTGAGGAGAGGGCCGGGGTGAGGTAGGGAGGCCGGTATTTGCGTGTATATTGAAAATTGGTTGTTTATTGTTTGTTAGGTGTTATTTTATTTCTATTTTGAACTTAATTTAAAATAAAGTATTATCTTTGTGGCGCCTGTTTATTATCTCCATACAGGCAAGCAATAACATTTACCTCTCAATATCAGGAATCAGTTAACAAAATTAGTCAGAGCAACTTTATTGCATCACCAAACAATTATTATTAAGAAAAGGCTTTATGAATTGGCCTTTAACAAAATTTCTTATGGATTATAACAGCACACGCGAAAAACTCATTATACCCGAGTATGGCCGTAATGTTCAAAAGATGGTAGCTTATGTGATGACCGTTGAAGATCGTGAAAAGCGCACCAATCTATGCAAAGCGTTAATCAACATCATGGCACAGTTACATCCCGAACAAAGGGACACTACCGATTACCGCCGCAAGCTTTGGGATCATCTGTATATCATTTCAGAATACAAGCTGGATGTTGACGGGCCATTCCCTGCTCCTTCTCCTGAAGAACGGCTGGGCAGGCCCAATACGATACCTTACCCTCAAGAAGAGATCAGGTTCAGACCTTACGGTAAGAATATCGCCAAGATGATTGAAAAAGCCACTACTTTTGAAGACGGTCCTGAAAAAGATGCACTGGTAAAGAATATAGCCAACCATTTAAAGAAATCATACCTTAACTGGAACCGTGATTCAGTAAATGATGAATTGATTACGGATCATTTATCCGTACTCTCACATGGTAAATTAAAGCTGAGCGAAGATACTCACCTCACGCATACCAATGAATTACTTGCCAGGAACAACGCTTCACCTCACTCAAGCAGCACTCTGGGTCAAAACAGGAAAAAGAAATTCATCCCAAAGGATAAGAATGGCAGCTTCCGTGATATGCGGAACCGTAAAAAGAATTAACTTGCACTCTTAATTTATTGGCATTTTAAAGCTACGAGTATGAGCTCATTTATTATTAATGGGGGGTGTAAACTATCGGGCGAAATAACACCGCAGGGTGCAAAAAATGAAGCGCTACAAATCCTCTGTGCTGTATTACTTACTTCCGAGAAAGTAACTATCCACAACATTCCTGACATCCTTGATGTTAAAAAGCTGATAGAACTTCTGTCCGGCATGGGCGTGGAAGTACAAAAGCTTAAAAAGGGCAGCTATTCTTTTAAAGCTGAGAATATTAATCTGGAATACCTTAAATCGAAGGAATTCCGTAAAACAGGCGGTGGCTTGCGAGGTTCTATTATGCTTATCGGACCTCTGCTTGCCAGATTCGGCAAAGCTTATATGCCGCATCCCGGAGGTGATAAAATTGGCCGGCGCCGGTTGGATACTCACTTTATCGGATTGCAGAATCTGGGTGCAAAGTTTGACTTTGAGGACGTGAATACTTTTTATAGCATTACTGCCAGAGAACTTAAAGGTTGTTACATGCTGCTTGATGAAGCATCCGTAACAGGTACGGCCAATATTTTAATGGCAGCAGTAATGGCAAAAGGTACAACAACCCTCTTTAATGCAGCCTGTGAACCTTATGTGGTGCAGTTGTGCCGGATGCTTAATCGCATGGGCGCCAGAATTACTGGCGTAGGTTCCAACCTGCTTACTATTGAAGGTGTTGATGAAATGACCGGCACTGAACATACCATGCTGCCTGATATGATTGAAATAGGTAGTTTTATTGGTATGGCCGCCATGACACAGTCCGGTATTACCATTAAGAATGCTCATGTTCATGAACTGGGTATCATTCCTGATGTTTTTAAAAGGCTGGGCATCAAGTTGCAGATTGTTGGTGATGATATCATGATACCTGAGCAGGAAAGCTATGAAGTAGAAACCTTTATGGATGGGTCCATCATGACCATTGCTGATGCTCCATGGCCCGGTTTTACTCCTGACCTGGTTAGTATAGCACTGGTGGTGGCTACCCAGGCTAAAGGAAGCGTTCTGATACATCAGAAAATGTTTGAAAGCCGCCTTTTCTTCGTGGATAAACTGATAGAAATGGGTGCGCAGATTATTCTGTGCGATCCACACCGGGCTACCGTAATTGGATTGAACCGACAGATAGCATTGCGTGGAATTACGATGACCTCTCCCGATATCAGGGCCGGGGTTGCATTGCTGATTGCTGCCCTGTCGGCCAGGGGAAAAAGCCGTATTGACAATATTGAACAGATTGACCGGGGATATGAATCTATTGATGAACGATTAAAAGTACTTGGTGCTTCCATTGAAAGGGTTGATTAAACAATTGAATTCAATTACTGCCAATTTGTCGTAATAAACCCTACTGGCAAACATTTTGTAGAGCACTTTCAAGGTGTTAGCTGTTTGATAGCTATTAATAAATTGTAATCATGAAACAAAGTAAGAAAAAGCCTGAAAATATTAATGAATACAAGGGTACTTCTGAACCAATTACAGGGGAAGAGGTTAAAGAAGAAATGAAAGAAGCTCAGGAAATTGAGGATGAAACAAAGGCCGCTAAAGAAGATAAAGCCACTCAGCAGATTGCCGATCTGCAAAAGAAATACGATGAAATGAATGAGAAATACCTTCGTTTGTATTCAGAGTTTGATAATTTCAGAAAGAGGGTATTGAGGGAAAAGATTGAATTAAGTAAAACTGCCTCAGCTGATGTAATCACTGACTTGCTGACCATACTTGACGATTTTGAAAGAGCAATAGCTGCTTTTGAAACCGTTCAAACGATAGAACCTTTAAAAGAAGGCACCCTGTTAATATATGACAAGTTTAAAAACAGTTTGTCACAAAAAGGGTTAGCTGAAATAGATGCAATGGGGCAGGTTTTTGATACTGATTATCATGAAGCAATAGCCAATGTACCGGCAGCTTCGGAAAATCAAAAGAACAAGGTGCTTGATGTAACCCTGAAAGGATACACCCTTAATGGTAAAGTAATCAGGTTTGCAAAAGTGGTTGTTGGTAATTAATACAAGAAAGCGGAAAAGTGGCTAAAAGAGATTATTACGAAATACTAGGCGTATCGAGGGATGCCGACGAAGCAGCAATCAAAAAAGCATACCGGAAGATGGCGCTGCAATTTCATCCTGACAGGAATCCCGGTAACAAAGAGGCAGAGGATAAATTCAAAGAGGCTGCTGAAGCCTATGAGGTATTAAGCAACCCGGAGAAAAAGTCAAAATATGACCAGTACGGGCATGACGGCTTACGAGGCGGACCGGCAGGCGGCGGATTTGGTGGCGGCATGAGCATGGACGATATATTCAGCCAGTTTGGCGATATTTTCGGAAGTGCTTTTGGTGGTGGTTTTGGTGGTTTCAACCAGGGTGGAGGTGCCCGTCGCAGGGTTAGTAAAGGAACTGACTTGCGTGTTAAGGTCAAAATGTCACTCAAAGAAATTGCTACAGGAGTAGAGAAAAAAATAAAAGTCAATAAACTCGTTCCATGTAAAACCTGTAAAGGTACCGGAGCGGCCGACGGGTCATCATTTAGCACATGCTCCCATTGCCACGGCACCGGGCAGATAACCAGGGTAACCAATACCTTCCTTGGTCAGATGCAAACTTCATCAACCTGCCCCTATTGCAGCGGAGAAGGGAAAACTATCACCCGAAAATGTGAAACATGCGGTGGTAGTGGTACCGTGAAGGATGAAGAAGTCATAAGCCTCAATATCCCTGCAGGAGTAACTGATGGTATTCAACTGTCGGTTAGTGGAAAAGGGAATGCGGCCCCAAGAGGTGGCGTTCCCGGTAATCTTATTGTGCAGATTGAAGAGTTACAAGATCCTGACCTGATGCGTGAAGGTATTAATATCCTGTACGATCACTATATCAGTTTCCCTGATGCTGCTATGGGTACCACTATTGAAATTCCTACTATTGATGGCAAAGCCAGAATTAAAATAGAGCCGGGCACTCAGGGTGGTAAAGTCCTCAGGCTTAAAGGTAAGGGAATCCCTTCATTAAATAGCTATGAAAAGGGCGACCAGTTGATAAATATCAATGTATGGACACCAAAGAACCTTTCAGCGCAAGAACGAGAAATCATGGAGAATTTAAAGAGTTCAAAAAACTTTATTCCTAATCCCGGATCAAGAGACAGATCCTTCTTCGATAGAATGAAAGAGTATTTTCAATAATTTTGTATTCATGATATAGAATTAAAGAGGGGGTAGATGGGCGCTATAAACATCATCCCCTTTTGTTCAAAATAATTAATCACTCCATAAATTAATCGCATGATTATCTTTTCAGCCCGTAATATCACTAAGAAATATGCTAATCATACTGCCCTCAGTAATGTAAGTATAGATATTCCCAGGCAAAGTATATTCGGACTTTTAGGCCCTAATGGAGCCGGTAAGACTTCACTGATACGAATTATAAACCAAATTACCGGCCCTGATGAAGGGGAACTGTTTTTTAATGATGAGAAACTCGCCCCAAAGCACATCGAGATGATAGGCTATCTGCCTGAAGAACGCGGATTATACAAAAAGATGAAGGTGGGTGAACAGGCTCTTTACCTGGCCCAACTAAAAGGGGTTAGCAAACAGGATGCCCTGAGGAAGCTTAAGATACTATTTGAGAAGTTTGAAATAAAAGGTTGGTGGAACAGAAAAGTGGAGGAACTATCAAAAGGGATGCAGCAAAAGGTGCAGTTTATAGTTACCATTATCCATGAACCCGCACTCTTGATTTTTGATGAACCGTTCAGCGGCTTCGATCCTATCAATGTCAATATGCTGAAAGAGGAAATCCTGACCCTGCAGCGGAACGGTAGCACCATCATCTTTTCAACTCACAACATGGAATCAGTTGAAGAACTCTGCGATAATATTGCTCTGATCAATAAGTCATTTAAAATTCTTGATGGGAGTATGAAGGACATTAAAAACAAGTATAAAACAAATACTTTCAGTGTAACTCATGAGGCAACTGATGTCGCTATTCAATCCATATTGCCATCAGGTGTTGAGCTTATCAGCAGTGAGCCTGTTGATTCAGGTTTCAACAGCGTGATAAGGCTGCCTAAAGGAAGCAAGCCCAATGAGCTACTGTCAGGTTTGCTGCCTTATGTTACCATACAAAGCCTCAATGAGATCATTCCTACTATGAATGAAATCTTTATTGAAACCGTTAAATCAGATCCTTCCATTAACAACTAATACTGCTATGAACAAAATACTCCTTGTTATTAAGCGTGAATATCTCTCAAGGGTTCAGAAAAAGTCGTTTATCGTCATGACCTTGCTGGGTCCGATACTTATGGCTGCACTGTTCATTGTACCCGGATACCTGTCGAAGATGTCGGATGAGACCAAGAAGGTAATGGTATTGGATGAAACAGGGTGGTTTTTAGAGAAGTTTGAGAACTCTGATCAGTTTGTTTTTGAACAAATCTATACGGATTTGGAGACAGCCAAGAAATCTCTGTCTGACCAAAAAGGGTATGCACTATTGTATATTCCCCGCACTTCAGTTGCAATCCCTTCATCGGCTATGATATACAGCAAAAAGCAGGTTAGTGTGGCGTTAAAAAGCTATATCAGCAATGTGATGTCAAAAGAGGTGGAGCAGCAAAAGCTTAGCGCTGAAATATTTAAGGAAATAAGTAAAAACAATCCTGCTGCAATGAAAGCATCGGGTGATTCTATAACACCTGAGAGCATCAAAAGCAGTGAAATATTTAAGAATATCAAAACAGAAATAAGTCTCACATCAATCCAAATAAAGGAGGAAGGTAAGGAACAGAAGAGCTTTGCCGAAGCAAGCATGGGCATTGGAATGTTTTCAGGTATCCTGATCTATTTCTTTATCTTCATGTTTGGTTCGCAAGTAATGCAGGGGATTATTGAGGAAAAAACAAGCAGGATAGTTGAAGTCATTATATCGTCAGTAAAGCCATTCCAGCTTATGATGGGTAAAATTGTAGGGGTTGCAATGGTAGGGCTTACTCAGTTTATGCTGTGGATTTTCCTGACTCTGGCTATAGTATTGGGATTTCAGTCATTCATGCCTGATTTGTTCAAGCAGGTTCAGACTACAGAATCATTTGAAACCGGGAGCCGGTTGCCGAATGATATGAACACTGCCAGCCTGCAACAGGAACAAGCACCTCAGGATTCGGTTTCGTCCATTGTAGAAGCTCTTTCAACGATTGATTATGGAGTAATGATTTCATCGTTTCTCTTCTTCTTCCTTGCCGGTTACCTGCTTTATGCTGCCATGTTTGCTGCCATTGGTTCAGCGGTTGACAGTGAAACGGATACACAGCAATTCATGATGCCTGTTACCATACCATTGATACTGGCAATTGTGGTTGCCCCGTTTGTAATGAATAATCCTGAAGGCCCTGTAGCTTTCTGGTTTTCCATCATTCCGTTCACATCACCTATTATCATGATGGTACGTATTCCGTTTGGGGTACCCTACTGGGAAATCGCTCTTTCAATGGGAGTATTGATCATTTCATTTGTTGCGGCTGTATGGATGGCAGGCAGGATTTACAGAACCGGCATACTTATGTATGGCAAGAAAGTAACGTATGCCGAATTATGGAAATGGCTTTTTTATAAAGAATAAATATAATAAGAATGGCACGTATACTGGTTATTGATGATGAGAAGAATATTCGAGGCACCTTACGGGAAATACTTGAATATGAAGGCTACCAGATTGATGAAGCCCCTGATGGACCTACGGCTCTTCAGATTGCTACAACCGAGAAATTCGACCTGATTCTGTGTGATATTAAAATGCCTCAGATGGATGGTATAGAAGTACTTGACAAACTACTGGCACTCTATGATACCCCTGTGGTCATGATATCAGGCCACGGCAATATTGAAACAGCCGTTGACACCATCAAGAGAGGAGCCTATGACTACATCGCCAAACCACTTGACCTGAATCGGCTGCTTATCACTATCCGCAATGCAATGGAGAAGTCCAGCCTTGTTAAAGAAACAAAGGTGCTAAAGCGTAAAGTGAGCAAAACCTACGACATGATTGGCGATTCAGAACCAATCAGGGAAATAAGGACGATGATTGAAAGAGTAGCCCCCACTGATGCCAAGGTATTGATTACCGGAAGCAATGGCACAGGGAAAGAACTGGTAGCCCGTTGGTTGCATGAATTTAGCAACCGCTCTGCCGGACCTTTTGTTGAAGTTAACTGTGCAGCCATTCCGGGTGAACTAATTGAAAGTGTGCTTTTTGGACATGAAAAAGGCTCCTTCACTTCAGCTATCAGGCAGCGTAAAGGAGAATTTGAGCAAGCAACAGGAGGTACCTTATTCCTTGACGAAATAGGTGATATGAGTCTGGCAGCCCAATCTAAAGTCCTCAGAGCACTGCAGGAAAATAAAATCATGCGCGTTGGTGGTGAAAAGGAAATCCCGGTTGATGTAAGGGTAATTGCCGCTACCAATAAGAATTTGAAAGAAGAGATACAAAAAAAGAACTTTCGTGAAGACCTCTACCACCGATTAAGTGTGATAGTCATCCATGTGCCCACCCTCAACGAACGATCAGAAGACATCCCTTTACTGGTTAACCACTTTATCACTGAAATATGTGAGGCAAACGGGAAACCGAAAATGCGTTTTGAGGAAGAAGCCATCCTTCAACTCCAACAGAAAAAATGGACCGGCAACATCAGGGAGCTACGCAATGTAGTAGAACGCCTGGCCATCCTCTGCGACAATGTAATTACCCTGCAGGACGTCATTAAATACAGCTAGATTTTAAGTAGTGAGTGATGAGTTCTTAGTTCTTAGTTCTTGGTTTTTGGTTCTTAGTTTTTGGTTCTTAGTTCATGGTTTTTAGTTCTTGGTTCTTAGTGCTGAGCGCTGAACGCTAACTGCTGACTGCTGACTGCTGACTGCTGACTGCTGACTGCTGACTGCTGATTGCTGAATAGTGAGTGATGAGTCGTGAGTGGTGAGTGATGAGTTGTGAGTTCTTCGTTTTTTTGTATTTCATTCTTAGTTCTGACTGCTGATGGCTGATTGCTGACTGCTGAATGCTGAAAAATGAGTTAATAATTGAAAACATTGGCATTATTTTTGTACCTTTGTAGTCAGATACTTTACTACGGGGCTGACCGGTTTTGACAGCAAGGAAGTGGTAATGTAAGCATGTCGGGTGTTGTGAGAGTGACCCGTAAATCCCAATTCACACAGCCAATAACTGGCAACGATTACAATTACGCGTTAGCCGCTTAATCTAAGATTAAGCCGCTTTCTGCTCCCCGGGAAGCTTTGAGTGGCTGCGTCCCGTCAGGAGCATCACAAACGCCACTATAAGGTAAACAAGGCTCTGGTGTTTACTCGAAAATCAAAAGAGATACGGTAACGGCAGGGTGGCTTTTTCCCAACCGGCACCCGACAATCAATAGAAAGCTAAACATGTAGAAAGCACTATTGCTGCTTGTTTGGACGCGGGTTCGACTCCCGCCAGCTCCACAAAGTCCCAAAAAACTCTAGTTTCCAGGGGGTTTGATAAATTAAAAGTTGGTTGATTTTGTCTGTTTTTGTCTGAAGGTTTTTTTTGCGTGGGGACGCGAAAAAACAAAAGCAAGGCTTTTTTGTATGTGGCTTGAAAAAAACGGCCATATTGAAAAACTAATCTCAGAAATTGATAATGAGATTATCGTAAATTACTTCACCTACCTTATACAGGTAAAGAAACTTGATAGGGCAACAATAAAGAAATACCGTCAGATTCTAACTTCGATTTTTGAATTCTTCCTGTCAAAGAAACTGATAAAAGTTCTGCCTTTTGAAAACCCACCAAAAGCAAGCAAAATAAAAGACAATGCTGCCAGACCATTTTTTGATGATCACATAAAGTTGTATCTACAATATATTTCAAAAGCAGACCCTCAGTTATTTCTTGCCAGTATGTTCCAATTCTTTTTACTAGTTAGACCAGGACAGGAATTACGTTTATTTAAGATTCAGGATGTCGATATCCATCGACAAACGGTCTATATCAATGATGTGAGTAATCGCACTATAAAAAAGGCCTGCCGATGGCAAGCCTTTTACATCTATAGTTGAAAAAAATTAATGTGCAATGCCTTTTGTTGATAAGAAATCCTCTAATTTACTAAAATCACTTCCAACTATTAATTCAACTGTCTCAAAATTCTTATTCATAATGTAAATAGAAGGAAGTCCAATATGACCCGCATATTGAGGATAAATTTGATGTTGAAAAGCTAAATATCGCTTTTTACAAACCCCCTTATAACTATCATCAAGCACATAACCCTTTTTTATTTCAGGATGTTTAGCTAAATATCTCTTTATAAGATAGTCATATTTTAATGGATCAGGATTGATAAAAAAGGTTTCAACGTTTGCATATTTAGATGACAATTCAATCAATTTAGGGAGGGATGCTACACATGGTTTACACCAGCCAGTGTAGTTTACTACCAAATTATAATCTTTACCTGATTGATTGATTAGTTCTTTTAGCAATGAATCATTTATCATCACTAATTGGATAGACTGGTCCCTTTCTTGCGCAAAAGAGCACAAATTAAATATAATAAATAAACCTCCGATAAAATATTTCATGTCCCTTTATATTTTTAAAGGATTGAGAAATTAATATTTCCCAATCCTTTATTTTTATTCTTTATAATTTAACAATTGTGATCGTATAACCACCGTATTGTCCTAATGATTCGTCATACTCGTAAATACCAGCAGGTACTTTAAAAGATTTATCATTGATTGATTGCGGATCTTGAGAATATACATCTTGTTCAACTTCCAATGCTAACTCCTCTTTAGTATAACGAGATACATCTTCTGCGATAAAAATATTGAGACTGCCTCCATTAAATTCTGAAGAAACAGGCATTGATATGGCATCTATGGGTATTCCACCCCAAAATTGCGGAAATAGAACAAAATCACAAATACCCCATCCTTCCAAACAATCTTTTGATGGTTTATGAGGAATGGAAGTCCAGATTTGCAAAGCACGCTCACTACTATTGTTTTGAGCATAGCCAATGTACTCTGGGCCATAAGCCTTTATGTGACTTATAGATGATCTTTCCATGGTTTTTACTGATGATTCATCAGTTTTGTTACAGGATATTAATGTAACGTTAGTAGCAAGCACTGATTAGCAATAATAAGAAATGACTTTTTCATTTTTGTTTTAAGTTTGAATGGTTAGAAATTTATTTAGTAATCTCTCAATTTTTCGATAATTGAAATCAGCTACTTTATTATTATTTATCGTCGCTTTTCGCTTTCACATTCACGACATTGTGTCTAACTTTTGGCTTGATGCATCAAACTTACAAATTGATATTTACATGTTACTCACTTTAGACATTAAAATAAGCTTAAATTTTCATTTCTATTTTAATATGTAATAATCTATCTGGATTAGATTTCTAATTGGATAAAAAAATAATTTGCATGATCTTAAAGGTCTGCTAAGTAGGAAGTTAGTGATGCAGATAAAGAAAAATCACAAAACCGAAGCTATATTTTTTCACATTTATCATATTATAGCCCATAATATTCCACATTTTTAGAATTTACTTTCTTGGATTCAATTTGTATACTTTATATCTGTATTCCATTTCACATAATGAATGAAGGAAGTTTCCCATCCATTATGGCATTATAAAAGAATAAATATTTTTACACAACTATATGATGAAGCAAATTAAAATTAAAAGAACAAAAAAAAAGCAGCCTAAGGCTGCTCATTTTATTAATATTGTTGAACTTTGCTTAAACAAATGTTGCATAACAGACTGGTCTCGGATTGTCAATTTCTTTAACCAGATCAGCAAATTCTTCTACATATTTGTTTTCTTGTAACATATCCCTCATAACTGGATCTCTTTCCAGATGTCTTTCAGCCTCCAAGAAGACTAAGGAATACTTTTCAGTCGGAATGTTTTTTGATTCCATCGGTTTTTGCGTTTTTAAGGTTATTCAAATAATATATTTCTATTTGCTTGTTTTTCAATTTCTTTACGAACTTGACTTACATTGAACTTTAAACCACAGTTCAAACATTCACACAAGTCATTTTTAGGCCACAATCGACTGCCTTCCTCTATCAGTGCATCTTCAAAAAAGTTTGCCTGTAATTGGTTCACCTTGTTACATTTTGGACATTGAACTGAAGCAATAACGCTAACAATGGATGCGAAGGGGCACTTTCCCGCCAGCTCCACAAAAGTAATTGGATTGAACTATTACTATTACTCTTATCTTATTTGTACAAACCTGCTTTTGCATAAAAACATCTTATGCATAAACAGGTTTAAACTTTTTAGGGCTCATGCTTGATGCACTCATTAATCTGTGCAAGCCGGAAGTTAATACAAGCTTTTTAATAATCAATATTAAGTTGCCTCTAAAGCAAGCACGCCACTTTAACCTTTGAATCCATCCTTAAACCTATACCTGCAAAGCATTCTTAAACCTGAACTGGCAAGGCATTCCTACAGCTATAGCCTGAAAAGCGACCTTTCAACCTGAAACTTTAAAGCAATCTTTCAATCTTGACCTTTGAAGGCATCCGTCAACCTGAACCTGTATAGCTTGACTGCAACTTCAATCCATAAGGTAACCCTGCATCATTATCAGGAAATGTAAGATAGATTTCAACGTTAGCCTCTATGCATTTTACTCCATTAATCCATTAAAACCTATTTAATTGATTCATCTATGGAATTAGTGCTAAATGTTTTTGTATATTTGACTGAACTAAAATTCAGAAAATATGCTAAGGACTGGTTTAATTACTTCACTTGTATTTATTTTGTCTATGGCAGTTAATGGACAGAATACCATCACAGCAGGACAAACAAGCGGAAAGAATATCAGATACACTGACCTGGTGCCTGATTCTCTTATCAATATGGGATTCGGAAATATTTATTATCAATATCTTGTTCTGGATATTGATGATGACCATAATTCTGATGTAAAATTCAGCATTAAAACAGTTTTTATGGGCGGTAACGACATACGGATGACCACCTCAATCGTCATCCTCAATAACGACCTTAAGCTTATAACAACTGAAGAGCATGCTGATCGGGCTCATAATTTAGAAACCGGAGAATCAGTCTCATCGTCTTTAGACTGGAGTGAAACTGATTCGTTGCTCATGCAGCTCTATATTCATGAAAATTACATTATGCCGCCCTTTGACACCGTTATAGGAGAATGTGATTATGGTTATATTGGATTTAAACTTAATGCTCCTGATGAAACATTGTTTGGTTGGATACATTTCGAAGGGTTGCAAACGACTTTCGGTCTTCAGGTTACTGATTTTGCCTTATGCGGTGTTTCAGCAGTAACTGACCCATTTGCTTCTGACGGCGCTTTGTGGCATTATACGCTTGGTACAGTGAATCCGGAATTCTCTGTCTTTAAAACCATCTCTGCCGTTTCAGATACAGCCATCAATGGCATTATGTGTAGTAAACTGCTTGAACAGGATTATGAACAGACTCCTGCCAGCAAAGTTTATCACTATATGTATAAACAGAACGATAGTGTTTTCTTTTTTAAGGATGGCGGTTTCCATCTGCTCTATGACTTCGGCGCAGAAGCAGGAGATACCATTGTCCTGGGTTATTATACAACACATTCCGGTGCACCGCTCAAAATGATCATTGATTCTACCGGCTCCATCATGGTAAACGGCCAGGAAAGGAAAATACAGCATATTACCTGCGGTGATGGCATAATCATTGAATTCGGAAATCATGTTATAGAAGGGATAGGCAATACGTCATTAATGTTCCCTACACTTGATTTATCCTATGATGGGCCTTTAAGGTGCTATCAGGATAACAGTATGGATACATTCTTTAACCCATTATACGCAGGGCCTGCATGGGATGGTGAAGATTGTGAAGAGGTCATTAACTCACTGGAAGAACAACCTGTAACTCAAGTCAGTTTGTATCCTAATCCGGCACAAGATCTTTTTACTATCAAAGGTTTGAGCGAAGTCATCACATACAGATTATATACTTGCGAAGGGATACCGGTTAAAGAGGGATCCGTCAATTCATCAGAAGTCATTAGCATCAATGATCTGCACCCCGGTATCTATCTGTGCGAAATCATTGCAAAAAAGTCCACTTTCGTGAGAAAGCTGATCGTCAAGTAAAGCAAAATAGCCTGACAACCGACCAAGAGCCGGAGTGAAGGTATCAAAGGCCTGGTCGGGTTGGTCGTCGTGCTTTTCGTCAGAATGGGACAGAAGCACTTGATAGCCCATCCTTATTTTTGATGTACCTTTGCAGGGTTGTACCTTTGTTGGGTTGTACATTCGTTGGGTTGTACATTTGCCGGGTTGTACATTTGTCGGGTTGTACATTTGTCGGGTCGTACATTTGTCGGGTCGTACATTTGTCGGTAATGTCATTTCCCGACAGGCCTACAGACGTAAACTAAAGAATCATTTAAAATTAGTTAGAACTTATAAGCATTACAAAACGTTGTTACTGTGTTCTATAACTTTGGTTATGCAATTAGAAAAATATAGACAAAATAGAGTTTTAAAATGCCGCTTCCACAAGGTCTTTTTAATTTAATTATTGCTATAACCTCAACCGAAGTAAACTGAAGTGAACCGTAGTAAACCGAAGTGAACAGAAGTTAACCGACGTTAACCGAACTAATCCGTAGTAAACTGAGACAAACCGAAATAAACCAAAGTTAATCAGAGCAAACTAAAGTAATCCGAAGTCATCTAAGAAAAATGAAGTGAACTGAAGTGAACTAAACGAACTGAAGAGAACTGAAGCAAACCGAAGTGAGCTAAATCAAACTGAAGCAAACCGACGTTAACCGAAGTAATCTGAAGTGAACCGACGTTAACCGAACTAATCCGTAATAAACTGAGACAAACCGAAGTAAACCAAAGTTAACCGAAGTAAACCGAAGTAAACTGAAGTTATCCGAAGTAAATCGAAGTTAACTGAAGTAAAATGAAGTAATCTGAGTAAACTGAAGTTAACTAAAGCAAACTGAACCATTTATACGTTAAACCATCTTATGCATAAACAGGTTGAAGCTTTCACGGAAGCCAAACAAAAGAAACAAACATATCCTTATACTTATTTTGGCCTCTTTAGCATTCCTGATAAGAACAACTTGTGCATGAGTCAATAAACTGAGATACCAATAAAGCAACCCTTCACCTATTAATTCCATTCTCAATGAATTCCACAACTGATAATATCCAGGCATTTATTACACTATTAAAACAGAGCGTCACTGATAACAGTTTCATTAAGCTAACGCTCAGTAATAAGAGAAGCAACACCTCCGACCTTAACAATGTATATGTTAAGCCGGTACTGATTAAAGAGCATCTGCTGCTTTCCTTTGTTGATCGTTACAAAACACGTGATATCACCAGAAACCTGGAGCTTGAGGAAGCCGGGAATGAGATAGTAAGGCTGCTGGAAGTGAGTTTTATGCAGGGTTACCTTACTTCAACGACAGCCAATTATCACCTGTTGATCAACAAAAAAGGCAATTCTACCTTATTAAAGAAGCCTGCTGCATCTACTGATTCCCCTACGCTGCAGCACGATAAAGTAAAGCAACGGCCTATTACCACTACTAAAAACCATTACCTGCAAGCTCTTGGCATTCTGAACAGTGAGTTCAAAGTCAGACCTGATATGCAGGATAAATACCGACAGATCAACAAGTATATTGAAATCATCGAAGGAATTATCAAAGAGGTTAAGCTCCCGCCTTTGGTACATATTGCTGATATGGGTTCGGGGAAAGGTTACCTTACATTTGCTTTATACGACTATCTAACCAATCAATTAAAGCAGGAAGTTGAGATGACCGGTGTTGAATTCCGCAAAGAGCTAGTCGACAAGTGCAACATTATTGCTGACGAAGCCGGGTTTAAGGGCTTGTCATTCAAGGAAGGTGCTATTGAAACTACAAACCTCCCTCCTATTGAAATGCTGATTGCGCTGCATGCATGCGATACAGCAACTGACGAAGCAATTTACAGAGGTATAAAAGCTGGTGCTGAAATTATTTTATGTTCCCCATGCTGTCATAAACAAGTGCGCAGGGACATGCAAACCACCGGTGTGCTGGCCGATATCACGCAATTTGGCATCCTTGCTGAAAGACAGGCTGAGATTGTAACGGACACCATCAGGGCACTAACGCTGGAAGCTTATGGATACAAGACTAATATTGCGGAGTTTATTGCCACTGAGCATACCCCCAAGAACCTGATGATTTCAGCAGTACTTAAAAAGAAACCATCTACTGTTAATCCATCTGCTGATAATCCATCTGCAAGGCGTTTTGACACATCAGCGTTACAGCCTGATCCTGCTGTAGTACAGAAGATCAACGATTTGAAAGCGCTATTCAACGTTAAGTCCCACCATCTTCAGAAGATTCTGGGGTATTAGAGTCACTAACCGGGTGTTTTGATACTTCCGTGTTACAGCCTGATCCTGCTGTAGTACAGAAGATCAACGATTTGAAAGCGATATTCAACGTTAAGTCCCACCACCTTCAGAAGATTCTGGGCTTCTAGAGTCATTAACCGGGCAAATCAGCACTACGAACTCGCTGTTGAAAAGATTTCATCATAAGTCAAAAGTCAAAAGAGTAAAAGCAACTAACACCTGCCGCGGCATTTTCAACCATACATCCCTGAACTCAGCATAGTTTAAAACTTTGCTGTTCGGTTCAGGGATGAGCTCAATTATTTACCTGTTTTGATTTTTAAGAAAATAATCAGTACTTAAGGTTATTTGATGCAATTGTCTATTTATCAACATCTTAGTGACTATTTTTCTGATAGCAACATGCATATATAAAAAAACACTCCTAATGCACTGATTCACCATTAGTTTGGAAGCTTTCGGCATACGATATCTCCTTTAGAATCGAATATTAGTGACTCGCCCGGGCTACTTGGTTAAATAACTCATGCATGATCAGTTATTGTGGGTAGTAAATCCATGCGTCATTACGCACATAAGGCTTTGAGGCATAATCTTTCAATCAGCAATACGGTACAGAAAAAACATTCAATAGTCCACTTAAAGCTTTGGGTATGCACCAACTATTTCAGGGTGTTCATCTCAGAAAAATATTCAATAGTCCACTTGATACTACCACAATAGTCCACTTAATACTATTTCAATAATTCCTATAATATCAGGAAACTTAACTCATCAGTCGGATTAAGACTGCTCCACCCATTCGTTTAACACCGGGAGACCCTGAAGAACAACTATTCAATAGTCCACTTGATACCAATGGTAGGATTAAACTGGAAGCCCTTTACACCAGCGAAGTTATTGCTAAGTTCCCATTCTGTGCCTGCTGCTAAGTGTGGGGTAAAGTTATACCATAATTGTGGTTCAGTCATGAACACGTAATGAGTTTCGGAGGTAAGAGAATTCTCCATAAACAGGTTATCCTCTTTCCAGAAGTCAGCAAAACCGGCAAAAGTCATTTTGTTCTTCAGGAAGTATAGGTACCATACCCCGGTTACCTGAAAGGATGCATTGTGTTTATCGCGGATATATTTGTAAAGTAATTGAAGAGTATAACCTTTGGTAAAACTTTCATTATTATAAATATAATCAACACCGGCAAGCCAGGCATCATCAATCTGTGCAACCCCGCGTAGGGAATCTGCTTCCCATTGCAGAAATCCTCCGTTGTATTCAACATGTGCAGCCAGCGGGCCTTTCCACCAACTAACACTCCTGGCAATTTCCCAATAAGCAGAGCTCACGCCTTTGATCTCACCTATATTATAATCCATATCCACAAACATGAACGTACTTCCACATTTGTCAGGCTTAAAGAATTCAACTGTGGAAGTAGGGTACTTGCGGTCTTTACCTAAATCATAATGCAACTGAATATTCTGACCTGTCACTGATATCACCATAAGCACAAATAAGGACAGAAATATAGATTGTTTCATAACAGCGCTTAATAAAAGCGCAAAAGTAGTTATTTTGCGTTTGAGAAAACAAACATTCAATACCTGCCCTGAATAATGAGATGGCAATCATACAGACTTGAGGTACCTCCAGATCAAACATCTCACCCCCCAGATATCCTGAACAGCAATCAGATATATCTGGTTCTTGAATGCGAAAAAGCAACTGATAAACCAGGAGTATCGACAGTAACAGTCAAACATCTCTGGTTCTTGAACCTGGAAAAGCGACTGAATAATACAGCAGTATCTAACATGGCAATCAGACAGCTCTGGGTCTTGAATGCGAAAAAGTAACTGAATAATACAGGAGTATCAACAGTAACAATCAGACAGTTCTGATTCTTGAACATATTACTATAACGTGATTAGATATCCCTGAGCAGAGTATCCAGCTCTGTTTGGTAGTCGTATTTTAAATCGTCGTGTAAAGTTGATATAGCCTTTAGTATGCTCTGGATGCATCGGTCCCACATCTTAGATAAGCCCTTTACTTCTTTTACCGGTAGATTTTTACTTTTCAGGATACTACAGAAGTGCATTAACAGCTCTACTTCCATCTCGTTATGCGTGGAATACCGGGCAATCTTTTTAGTATTTCTGAGGACTCTGCGGATATATTTAAGTGAAGTGGCGTAATTTGATCGGGTAACCGGTTTCATTAACTCATCCATGTCAAGCTTCATCTGCCGGATATAGGAAGCTTCATCCTTTGAATCAAACAGTATAAATGAAACCAATTCTTTATTTTCTTTCCGGTGCCGTACTAATTTTAACAGCATCTGGATCACTTCCTGATTCGACAGAAGAGACAGTTCCTGTTTTATGGTCTTTAATGAAGCCGGTTTTATCATAATAACGTCTTATCCTTCAATGGATTTAAAAGGTACTCCAGTCCGTTGAGCTTAATTTCATAAACCGTATGCAGCCACCCTCCAAGCTTACCTTCGGGGAACCCCTTTCTTTGAAACCATTCGAGATATGAAACCGGCAGATTACACAGTAACACTCCTTTATATTTTCCAAAGGGCATTTTGGTCTGTACTATTTTTAACAGGTGATCAGATTCAGGAAGCATAGCTTTGGTTTATTTATGACACAAATATAAGGCTTTCTTCATGTTTGAAAAATAAACTCAGGCATTTATGTCTTAATTCAGTAATAAAGATCAGGTATAAAAAGTATTCATGAGTTGATGGCTTCGTCCAAACTTTACCACAACATCTGAGGAAGTATCAGGCCTGAAAGCATTCATAACCTATCAGCTTCGCCAAGTGTAGAAACCTTATTTGCATCAGGCAAAGCATTAAGTGTGGGAGGATTTCAAGAGCCATTGGCTTCATCATGTTCTATCGCCTTGCCTATTGAAGCTTCAGTCTTACAAAATATTCATGAACTATTAACTTCGCCAAGTTTAGAAACCTTATTTGCATCTGTTGATGTATCAAATATAAGAAGCATTTATCAGCAATCGACTTATGTGTAAAGATACAGCCATTGCAGATTTTGGAAATAATTAGCATGAGGTCATTTGGCAGTTAGTGATCAACAAAATAAGTATCTACGGCAAAGTGCTCTACTTTCAAAAGACATTGTAGCTTGATTTAATTTAAATTGGCTAAGTTTAGCTTTATTATGTTTTGCTTGACTGCATTTAATTTGACTCATTGTAGTTTACTCAGTTGCAGCTTAAACAGGTCGTAGCTTGATTAAATAGCAGCTCATTAACTTTAGTGTGAATCATTTTAGT
>Ga0172378_10001973_pt1 | contig 19118 bp, 16 predicted proteins | sample GrowelOW332metaG_FD_119755 | JGI IMG/M metagenome (GOLD analysis project Ga0172378, IMG submission 119755) | Groundwater microbial communities from an aquifer near a municipal landfill in Southern Ontario, Canada - Pumphouse #3_1 metaG | ecosystem: Environmental > Aquatic > Deep subsurface >... | reverse complement strand
GGGGAGCGGGCTTAAGCCCGCCGGGGCTACGCAGGCTTAAGCCTGAACTACAAACGTACGCATCCGACGAACGTACCTGTCCCGAAATGACCTCCTAGCACAGAGTGGAATCTTTAGGGAGCGGAGGAATGGGCTGAACGGCGCGAGCTTAAGTTGCTTAGAGCATTTCTTCCAAAAAAACAAGAAACTGGTTAACATGTAGTAGTGTAACCCTGTTTTGAACCACGCCGAAAATTAATGTAAAAATGCGTTTTAAAAAGTGAGAAATGTAGGTTTCAACATAACGGCGTAGCTGTTTTCCCTTTCATCATTAGGTTCTATCCTGATTGGCTTGTTCCAGCTTCGCCCACAGTCCAGACTGCGACGAGTTTCGACATGTTGCCCTTCGGGCACCCTCATGGCCGTTGCTGGCCGTTAAGCAACACAACCAAGCACCGTCTCATCCGTTTTCAACAGATAGGGCTGATCGATATAGTCAGCCTTTGCGATCAAGCGGCCATTCTGACGTTTGCGCCAATCAAAAGTAAATTTTTCTGTCTGCAATTTATTTTTTTCTCCAAACAAACTTATGGCAAAATTATTTACAATGCCCTTATTCTTAATTTTAATACTTTTTATATTGATTACAATGCCATATTTCGGACAATTACAACACAATCAGGATATTATGCAATGTTTTTTCCCAAAGCCAAGGAAACCGTTTACTGTATTTTACGATTAATTGCAATACTCGCAAGTTGGAAACAACACTTTATTGAGGTGAAGAGAAAACCATATAATGGGGTTTGTTTCAGCCTCTTTGCCGGTAAATGACGGTGGCATTCCATAGGAAGTGTAGAACTGGCGGGTAAAATAGCTAAAATTCTGAAATCCGCAATTGAGGGCGATGGTTTTTATCGGTTTATTGCTGTTAAGCAATTGCTCTGCCGCTTCTCGCATTCGCTCTCGGATTATGAATTTATTGATTGAGATACCATATTTGCGAAAAAAAATCCGGTTTAAGTACCATTGGCTTAGATTACAAATAGTTGCCAGGGAAGCCAACGAATGATGATTATCCAAATTGTTGGCAATGAAATTTTCAATGACGGTAATCACTTCGCAATCTTGATTTTTTGGAGCTTGTTCCTGAAAGAACTCCGGCAAATTATGACGAATCAGCGACAGCAGAAATTGTTGCAATAATACCAAAAGCATTGCATCGGAAAGAACGGCAGCCCGGTTGTCCAATTCCTGAATGATGGCAAACAAGGTCTGCTGAACCGGCAGTGGCGCCTGCAGAAGATAATTCTGACGCTGTAGTTGGTAATGCAACTTTCGTGCCCTTTCTTCCGAGTTGGCATGCAAGTCAATAATTAACCCGAGACAAACAGCATTCGCTGAGAATGTCTGCCGCTGATGTTTTGTGCCATTCGGAATCAAAACATATTCATGGCGCCTGCAGGTCAACAAATTTTTTGAAGTACCAATGGTATATTTCATATCCTGAGAAAAGACGACTCCCAGCTCAAAATATTTATGCATATGCCAACCGGTATTGATCAAATTCTGATCCAGCGTGAAGTGTGCCATCAGCAATGAAATGGCAAAATCGCCCGCTTGAAAACTTACCTTGTTATGCAAGGCGGCCATCAAACGTCGATTGTAATGCAGGCAATCCATAGTTCTTTTCCTTATTCGTGACCTTGGTATTTGCTTGAATACGAATGCAGGAAAGGTGCGTCTGTCTGGAGTTGTCGTGATGCTGTTATTTATCCCATGCAGTATTGCCGAAGACTCTCTGGGAGAAAAAGACGGAGTGATCGCCCAATTCAGTCAGTGTTTTGCAGACGACCTGGAGTCGTTCGAAATAATCCGGCAGGAATTGCGGGTAATTTGGGAACGCGTATTGTTCGTGGAAGACTGCTTCTATCATATCACTGTTATTGTCTCTAGCTTCTTCGACTTGAATTTTGTTGACGATTTCCTCTTGGGTATCGATATTGCAGCAGAAAAAAGTATGTGAGAAGAAGAGGTCATGATCGAGGTCATAGAAACAGCGTCGTGCCTGCATATGGTCAAGACTTTTACGCCGCGTTCCCGGAACAGGGAAAGCAGTTCCAGGAATCGCATGACCCAATGTACATTGGAATAACAAAAAACCTCGATTTTTCCTCAATTCGAGGCGTCGGAGTTGTCTGATCCCGTCTGTTTTTTCAGCGGATGATGACGAATTTCCAGCCCATGAGTTTTGCCCAGTCTCGGAGGATTCCGGCATTGCCGTCATAGCTAAGAGCCAGGTGATGGGTTCCGCCGGCTTCACTGTATGCGGCCAGAAAATCTCCGATGGAAGTGGTATGGGGTGTAAACCAGCCGCTATTTTTTCGCGTGCTTCCGCCGCTTGGTGCTTTAAAATCCACAGTTGCCGCCAACAGAGTGAACTGATTATTGGGGCCCGGGGCGAGATTGGTCAGCAAGGCTTGTCCGCTTTTGAAACAGCCAGTTGCCAACACCGGGTTTCCGGTATCGCTGTAACGGTAGGGCATTTCGTGCAGGCAGGGTCTGTCGCTACATAAAGCCGTATTGATTTCACCCATATGACTGGTGAATATGCGATTTCCACTCCAGTCCGGGCAGAACATTTCCATAAATGAGGTTCCCGGAAAAACTCTGGCCAGGCAGCGGTTGACTGCTGCCGTCAGGATATCGCCTTCTCCAGCATAGCCCAAGCCGCGCGCCATGGCTTTTGAACATTCCAGAAAGGGAACCGTTTCCCAGCCCTGGCTGCGGGTGATGCCCGGGAAACAGACCGTGAAAGCTTCGAGTTTTTCCTGTTCCAGCCAGTGCCGCAGTTTCAGCGAAGCGCGCAGGGTTCGCCGATGCGCTTCCGGGTCAAGTTCCGGTACCGGAACAAAGGCCTTTAGGTCGGCGGCTCTTTCCGCCTCGACTTCTTCCGCTGAAGGTTCGGCCTGATCGGACCAGGGAACCACAATCCTATTGAAGGTGCCTTCCGGAATCTGAAAATCTCCCATGCCGGCAAAGTCACCGCCGGCATTGCCGACACGCATATGAGTAATTTTCCAGGCCATGCCGGCGGCATGTAATTGCCGGGTGATGCGATCCAGCAGATCAGAATTTTGCCAGTGCCCGGCAGAAATCAGAAATGGTTTATGCAGGCGCAGCAGCAGATTACAGAAATCCTGCACCCCATGAATGCCGTGGTTCGCCATGATTTCGTCGCCATTGGCGTCGGAGAAAAGGGCATCCGGGGTGGTATCCATCACCACGACCGGCAACGGGCTTGCAGCAATCAAATCGGCGGATTCCAGGGACGGAGAATAAGCCAGATGCAATGTCGCTAAAGCTTCACAGCCGGCATCCTCCATCGCTTTCAGTGCCGCCTGAAACTCCGCCCGTACCCGGCAGAGCGGGATACTGACGACCTCAAAGCCGCGTTTACGCAGTTCCTCAGCCATGCGGTCAGCAAAGCGTTGTGCGGGGTCATGATACTGCGGACAGACTTGATCATAGAGCTCGAGATAAAAGGGCAGCAGACCGATCTTCATGTTTGGCAATGCTCCTGAAAAGGTTGACGGCATTATGATAAAGGACATTCTCCAGCGATTTTTCCGGTGTGGCTTCCAGTATAGCGCGCAACTGTTCATAGAAAAAGGTGGTGAACTGTACTGCGTGCTCCGTATCCCGGATGGAGGTACCCACATCGTAATCCTCTCCCATCAAATAAACATACTGGTGATTGACCTCGACGGATTTTCCATGTAGCAGTGCAATTGGAGCATCACTGCCGAACAACATGCGCTCCGCCGGAAAATGATCAAAGGCATATTTCAGCACATCGACATGGTTGACCATGGCCGTATCAAAATATGCATTGCCGCAGCCAGCCAGCTCGTCCAGGTTGCTTTCCAGGATATTGCGCAGGTAAAATGCCCGCCCGATATGGGCAAAAATGAAGGAGATGCGTGGATAACGCTGGCAAAGCGCCAGCATCTGATGCTGATTCAAGGGATCGGCAAAACGCCCGGAACGCGGAATATGCAGGGTCACCGCCAGACCGGCAGCATTCAGCAGCTCCAGCTGAGAATCGGTCAGCAGATCAAACACCTCCACTTCCGAGGCGCTTTTGCGGTAATGCGCCGCGGCATAATTCAGATAGGGTTTGACGCCAACCGCAGCCGAGGAGGCAAGCCGTTGCGCAAGCAGTTCGGCTGGATCGGCAGGTGAAACCAGCACACTGGCGAATTCCTCAGCAGCGGATACTGCCGGGACTTTGCCGCGGTCGGCCGCATCATGCGGAAAGCCGAAACAAAGCATGCCGACGGACTGTCCGGGCAGTAATTCCTGCATCGCCTGCCGCCACAGCGACAACGGAAACTCTCCGCCAAAACGGTTGCCGACAGCTCTTGTCGCAAACTGAAAATCCGGAGGGAAGGCGTTTTTTTCCCAGATATGCACATGGGCATCAAAGAGTTTGGCCGGCAGCCGCGCCGCGAATTCCTGCTGGTAAATACTCCGGTCTGCTTCGCTAAGAATGGTCATATGCTTTCTCCTGCTGCCAGCATGGCTGCCCCGACCGCACCGGCATAACTGCGATAAGATGATACTTCAACTGGGAAATGCAATGCTTCCTCCAGCAGCCGCGGCCAGGCCTGACCCTCGGCAGGTCCGCCGCTCATAACCAGACGGCGCGGACGGCGTGTGCCCAACTTGGCAACAAAACGGGCAATCACCGACTGCATCAACGCCCGTGCCGGAGTGCCGCTTTCAAGTGCTTCGGCATTGAACTGCTCGTAACGCGACGACTCGGCTCCATAGCGCCCCAGAACAAAATCTTCAATTTCCACACCGACGCCGGCCAGGGAAAACATCGCCCCCCAACAGCCGCCAGCCGCGGACTGAAAGGGATCGCACAATTCGTCTTGCGGAATATCGCTGCGGCGTTCCACCGGGTAAAATCCGACCCAGCTGGTTCCGCAGCTGATCAGCATTTCATCTGGACGAGTCACTTTCTCGGCACGTGCACCTGCCGGATGATCAAAACTGCCGGCGGTAAGGCGCGTTTGCGTTGTCAGATTCCCGACGGCAAATTCAGCATTAAGGGTACCGATGCGGCTGCCCGACTTCAGCAGCTCCGGAAGCTGTGTTTCTTTGATGCCATAGTGGCTAAGATAAGGCTGATGCCAGCAGCAATTCTGTTGGTCCTGCAGATAAAACGGGGTCGCGCTGGAGCTGTCCAGCGCGCGCCGTCCGCACAGCTTCCAGCAAAGAAAATCATTATTCATTCCGATGGCTGCATTTCGCAGCAATCCTGGGTGTTCCCGGCGAAACCATTCCAGATGCATCAGCGGAAAAGCCGGAATAGCCGGCCAGCCGGTCACCTCGCGAACACGCCATTCTGCCGGGGGCGTCCAGTCCAGGCGTTTGTCCAGCCAGCTGATGACCGGATACAGCGCCACTGCCTTCGCACTGCACAAAAGCGTATTTCCGGACGCCGCCGCAAAGGCTATTGCGCCGATTTCTGTGTTTGCGGCCTGCGCCAGCTGCCGGATCATGCGCAACACCTGATCCAGAAAATCCTGCGGGCTGATCTCCATACGCCCCGGCTCCGGGCTGCTGAATTTAACCCGTTCGCTGAGGCTGCAGACCACTCCCCTGCGCGGGTGCCAGCACACCCCTTTGATCGCACCGGTTCCCAGGTCGAATCCAAGATTGTGCTTCATGCCTTCTCCTACTCCAAAACGGCCAGTGCACGTTCCATTTTGTCGGCAATGAATTCCAGCAGTTTTTCGGAAGCGATTAGTGGCAGTTTGGTCAGAGCTGCCGGCGGACAGTTGGCCTTATAGGTCTGTACGCTGACATCGATACGGTACTGCTCATTCATCATCCTGCAAAAAGCCACCGCCTGAGCGGTATCATAAAACAGCAGTGTGCCCAGCAGGCCGTCCCCTTCCGCGCGGCGGAGAAGGCGTGGATGTCGCCCAGCCAACTGCCTGAGGAGCTCCTGCCAGCGCCGTCCCAGCATCCGGGTATGGCCGGCGTTGGCTTCGGCAAAGCGGAGGGTGATCAGGTTGGCGAGGCTGGCCAGTTCCTCCTGCCCATTGGTGACCAAAGCACCAAACTGATTCAAGTTATCCATGGCCGCCGTCATCAGAACCCTTGAGGCGGGATACATGCCGCCAGGGAATCCCTTGCCGATCGAAACAAAATCGGGATGACAACCATATTCCTTGAACAGTAAAATTTCCGGCGACCACATGCAGCTTTGAATTTCATCGATAAAAATGGGGATATCCTTGGCCTGACAGAGCTGGTGGCAGGAACGCACCCAGGCTTCATCCAGCCGGATGCCCCCGTAATTCATTAATACCAGTTCATGCATAAAACCCGCCACACGGCTGCCCCCGCTGTGGTATTTTTCCACCGTCTGGGCAAAGGAATCCGGGTCATTGATCGCTACCGGCACGACCTTGAACAGGCTCGCCGCAGTCATCTTTTCATACAACTCCGGCCACATGCCACGCAACATCTGCGTCATCATCGTGGTACCATGATAATTGGCCTCAAGACCGCCCTTGTAATCCCCAATCACCAGAAATACCGGCGTCTTTCCACCATAAACCGGCTCCGGAAAACTTTCCTGCAGCCGATAAAAGCGAGCCAGCATCATCTTAAAGGCCGCCTCACAGGCCAGACTGCCGGTCTCCAGATTGATCACCCGGTTGAGTACATGCGGCTGCTGCGAAACCAGTACCGCATCCAGTTCAGCTTGCTGCTCCGGAGCAAGCCCGTTGGCTACCCGCACCAGCTCGCGTTCCAGCAGCCGGGTGATATGCCCACGGGTGTTGTTATGGGTAATATTCGTTATGCCAATCGCCGCCGCATGTTGCAACAACTGGTACCCTGGGAAAGCATGTCCGAGACTGGCCTGATAATGTTCACTCTTACCGATGATCGCCAGGCAGCCATCCTCAACAAGACGGTAAAATCCAAGACCCGACAACGGCGCATTCTGACGCTGCAAAGCCGCCTCAAACGCCTTGGTGCCCGCACCGGAAGCACTGTTCGTAAATGCCTCCAGCATGCGCCCACCCGCACAAACAAGCAAATCATCGAGACGATCTGCCAAGGACTCGGGATAAAAATCGACCGGGCAATCCGCCAGACGCCGCAACTCCGCAAAATCCCCCAGCCCCAATGCCGCCGAAGCTTGACAGACATGCTCAGCATAGTCCGCCCCGACAAGTTCACTCAATGACAAACGAATATTCCTAAACATGGCATAACCCCCATAACGAAAAAAATAGTTCGGACAGATCTTAAAAAAATACGCAAAATTTAACATATCACCTTAGAATGATCATTTCAAGCATTTTTGAAAAAATCATCTTCCACTCGTTGTTTTTTTGCGGTAATCTACTAGGATTTTGGGAAGATATGTCGGATCATTCGGACGGGTCGAATCCTCTGGAATAAAGCAGAACAGCCTCATTTTTTGATCGAAACAAAAATTTTATCATGAAATTGCTTGTTTTTCTCTTGACAATGTTTTTTTCCGATTTATTGTTAAGTTATATGCCTTCATCTGGCATGATTGTTTTAATGACGGAGGGTTGAATGGCAGGCAAGTTTGAACGTACGCAAGGAAAGATCCTGCAGTTATTGCGTTCTCACGGGCACTTGCATGTTGTTCGTGCGGCTGCGGCGTTGGGCATATCTGAGGCTACAGTACGTCGCCATTTAACGATTTTGGAACAGCAGGGTCTTTTGTTGCGGGTTCATGGCGGCTGTCGTTTGCCGGTTTCTGGAGATGCTTCCACCTATCTGTTTCAGCAGGAGGCGGCCAGCCGGGTCTGCGAAAAGTGTACCATTGGAGAAGCTGCGGCAAGATTGTTCACGGACTGCGACCGCCTCTTTTTCGATTCTGGGACGACCGTCCTGGAATGTGGTCACAGCCTGTGCACGCGTCTGAAGGCAGCTGCACTCCGCGATGTGCATGTGGTCACCAATTCTCTGGCTTTTGGCGCTTCACTGGCGCAGCATTGCCCGGTCGTTCTGACTGGCGGCAACATTCGTCCCGGACGCATGGATCTGGCCGGCATGGTCACTCTGCAGCATCTCGAACGCTACCATTACAGCAAAGCCGTTCTGGGAGCGGACGGCATTGCCGAGGACGGCACTCTCACCACCACCGACGAAGAAACGTCCCTGCTGGCGACGGCGGCGGTGGCTCGCAGTCAAACGGTGCTGATTCTGGCTGACAGCAGCAAACTGGGACGGCGTTCCTTTGTACCCTACAGCACTCTGCAGGGTGAATCGTTCACGCTGATCACAGACAACGCAGCCGACCCGAAAATCCTCGAAAATCTCAAAAAACGCGGCATCAAGATCATTCTCGCGCCACCAGCAAAAACACCCTGACCCCAGGCTTTTTACTGCCATAAAGCCTGTCCATAGCATCCAATATTGTTTATTTTTTGTCCATCGTCCATTTCAGGAGAAGTCATGGGAATTCGTCTGGGTTTGGTTGGTTTAGGTTCGTTCGGAAGTCAGTTTGCAAAGCTTTTCAAGGCACATCCCGGCGTTGACCGGATTGCCCTGTGCGATTGTGAAGCCGAAAAAGTGAACAAGTTTTTGCACGATCCGTTTATGGCTGACAAAATCAATGAGAAGGACTGTTATGCGACGCTCGATGAGATCTGCCGTGCGGATCTGGACGCTCTGGTGATCATCACACAGCCTTGGCTGCATGCACCACAATGCCTGCAGGTTCTGGAAGCTGGCAAGCATGTCTACAGCGCAGTGCCACTGATCAGTCTGCCGGATGACGAGGAGACCCTGGACTGGTGCGGAAAACTGATCGAAGCGGTACAGCGCACAGGAAAGCAATACATGCTTGGAGAAACGACCATTTACCGTCCCCAGACGATGTTCTGCCGGCGCATAGCCGCCGCCGGCGCCTTTGGGGAATATGTGTACGCTGAGGGCGAATATGTCCATGATGTCGACGGCGGTATCAACGGCGGCAGCAACCTCAGAGATGTAAATAAGCACCGCACCCAGGGAATGGTCGGCAGTCAGCACGCCGCCCTGATGAGCCGCTATGAGCAGCGCGGGGCCAAAGGCAGCCCGATGAGTTATCCGACACATTCGATTGCCGGGCCGATCAACGTCATGCAGACACGTGCCCTGAAAGTCAGCGCTTATGGCACACCCAATAACAACCACGATCCCTTCTTCAAAAACGATGATTTTTCCAACGTCTCCGCCCTTTTTAAACTGGCCAATGGAGCCAGTCTGCGCATTGGCGAGTATCGCGAAATCGGAGCGACCAGCTTCGACCGGGATGAAGCAGAAATCTTCCGGATTTTTGGAAAAAACGGGAGTTTTTCACGGGATGTCTGGCAGACCAACCAGCGTACTGCTCCCGGCACAGCCAAGCCGATCATGGAAGATCAGCCCAATCCCGACACTCCGCAGTGGCCCTGGGCCGGCTTCAAGCGCCTGACGACTTCCGAAATGCGCGATCCCCTGCCCCCGGAAGTCCAGCAGGCCTTCAAAGCGGTCTGCAATCCCAATGCCAATCCCCATGATGATTTTCAGCCCACCGGCCATGGCGGCAGTCATCCCTATCTTGTCCATGAATTTGTCTGCTCCGTGCTGGAAAATCGCAGTTCCGCCATCCCGGTTGGAGAATCCGTTCATTATATGGCCATGGGCGTGGCCGCACACCGCTCCGCGCAACGCGACGGCGAAATCGTTAACGTACCCGCCTTTGAATGACAACTCCAATGTTCCAGGAGCGGAACCAATGTCTCCGAACACCAACGGAAAAGAAGGCTATAAATGGCGTTGCAGATTAAACTAAAAAGCAAAGGATTCACTATGAACCGGAAAGTTTTATTTCTCCCAAGCATCTGTTTTTGAAGCACGTCGTTAAAATTGCTTATTTTCAGAATAAGCGTGGTTCAAAACAAGGTTACATTTTATATCTCATCCTGTCCAGTGGCGACGGTTTGCTGCATTTTATTTTTCGGCGGTGCAGCGGTCTGGAGTTGTCGCGATGCTTATTTATCCCAGGCGGTATTGCCGAAGACTCCCTGGGAGAAGAAGACGGGTTGATAGCCCAGTTCGGTCAGGGTTTGGCAGGCGGCTCGGAGTCGTTCAAAATAATCCGGCAGGAATTGCGGGTAATTGGGGAAAGCGTATTGTTCGTGGGAGACTGCTTCCATGATATCACTGGTATTGTCTCTGGCTTCTTCGGCCTGAATTTTGCTGATAATTTCCTCCTGTGTATCGATATTGCAGCAGAAGAAAGTACGTGAGAGGAAGAGCTCATGATCGGGGTCATAGAAGCAGCGTCGTGTCTGCATATGGCGGGCGACATCTTGCTCATAGAAGAAGCCGATATCACAGGTAGCGCCTCCGACTTCCACGATTTCGCCTTCCACGATAATCCGGTTGGAAAGGAAACCGCCGCTGGTCAAGACTTTTGTGCCGCGTTCCCGGAGCACAGAAAACAAATCCGGGGGCAGCATGGCCCAATGCACATTGGTCGGGGCAAGGAAGCTTTCTTCACCGGCAAAGCGGCAGATTTCTGCCTTCACCAGATCATAATCGGCCGCCAGCCGGGCAGCGGTGGCATGCTGATAAGGGCGATCCGGAAATTCCGAATATGCGTGGAAAGACAGTTTGAGCCAGTCGGAATTCGCCCGAAATTCCTCCCGATACTGCTCCGGAAACTTTTTCATTTCAAAGGGATGATGGTCATTACGGTAGAAACATTTGAGGATGAATTTCGTGCCAAATTCGTCGTGCAGTTTTTGCAAATTCTTCAAATAAAAATGCTGCATCAGAGATTTTGGCCTTTCCCGGGCGATTTCATCTAAGAAAAAAACATTATCATCGATCCGCATGGCATAGCGTTTGAACGATTGTTTATCCCAGACCAAAGTGATACGCTGTTGAAAATCGCCGAATTTATTATGCGCGGCAACCGTCAATAAATTGATTTTTTCCGTCAGTTGAACCGGAGCCGAGAAATAGCGATCCCGCCGGAAAACTGGCAGTCCATTCACTGTGACAAGGGATTGCGGATCGGCGATGCCTTCCAGTTTGATTTCCAGAGCCTCAGAGGTTTCCTGCCCATAATGACAATTCAAAATCTCCCCATTACGATGTGAAGTGATTTCCAACATTTTTTTTCTCCTTTAGAAATACCGAATGGAATGCGGATTATTTTTGCTCATTTTCCGGATCAAAACGATTTTTCTCGTAAGCGTCGATTTCGGCTTCAAGCGAAGCGAGTTCCTGCGGGGTGACCGACGTATTGAGTTTTGCCAGGGCGAGCAATTCCCGTCCGGTACGGCTGTGGGATTTTTCCAGTCCGAGTCGTTTTCCCCAGTGTTTTGCCAAGGCTTTGTACGATTTGGCCAGCTGTTTTTGTTGATTGCTGAGTTGCACCAGTTCGGTGGGGCGGCGTTTGCTTCGATAGCGCAGATATGCGAAGCTGGTGAGCAGCAGCAGAGCAATGCCGATAGGGTTCCAAAGCAGAAGCCAGAGCAATTTCAGCAAGGCGAGGACGGCGGACGCCATCAGGCCGCGGTGCACATCAGCCAGCAACTGATCGAATATTTGCCGGAGGCGATCCGTGAGAGACTCCATCCGACCCCAACTGTTTTCGAAATTGCGGAGCCCATCCGGGGGGGTCGGGTCAAGTTGAATCCATTTTTTTTGCTGGCGGTCGAAGGCTTCCACCCAGGCATGCGCATGACCCAGCCGCGAGACGTAATAGCTGTTACTGGGGTGTTTTTCCATGCAGAGAAATCCGGTGACATAACGTGCCGGGATCCCACATTGCCGAAGCAATAAAACGGCAGCCGAGGCGAATAATTCACAATGTCCTGCTTGGCTTTTCTGGAGAAAATACAGAACGGGTTCCTCCGGATTTTCTTGTAATCTCCGTCGATAAGTCAGCGTTTCGGCTTTGCTCCGGGCACGCAGGTGCCGACGCAGACTGCCTGCACTGGCTCTACCATCGTTTTGCCGAAATTGGATTGTCTCCTGAAAGGAACCCAGACGATAGGTAAAATTCCGGTGAAAATATTGTACCAGATTCCTGCAACGCAGGCGATCCGGCTGCTCCGCATTCAGGGCTGGAATTTCCTGGCGAACCTGCTCCAGAGAAGAAATCAGATTATCGGGCAACTGCAAATAGCGAGTTGTCAGCAAGGGGTTTGTTGGCAGATCAAAGGCCTGCCCGGGCTGCCAATCCTCGCTGGTATAAACGGTATATCCGGCATCGCGTTTCCATTTTGTCGGGACGAGTTGTCCCTCTTGGTCTGCTGCCAAATTATCGGTTACCAGATCAATTCGTGCATATGGCGTTGGCAGCGGGAAGGTATCGCTGTTTAGGGAAGACGAGAAGTAAAGATCAAAGCGGTTTTTGCTGTGTGACTTACGATCTTCACGCAAGTACCGGGTCATGGCCAGGATTCCTTCCGGTTCTTCAGACAGCAACAGCAGGGGGTCATAATTTTCTTGAAGAGTCCAGTGTCCACCGGAATAATAACAGAAAACCCGGGAACGCAGATAGCCCGGCGGAGACGAGGCAATCACACGCAACAAAATCTGCCGTTCTTTTTCCGGATCACCAAAGGGAAATGGGCGATTCAGATCGATGTCTTCGCCAAAAAAAGGCTCTGTTCTGCGTCGGAGATGACGGAGCAGGGAATGCCCCCCGGCAGCGATAAAGGAATGCTCCAAGTTTCGTATTTCTTTTTCATAAACCTGATGCATATATAAAGTCAGACTGATCATGCCAGCCAGCAGCAGCAAGCTGAAAAAGGCCAGACTGCGGGCGATCCAGGGGCTTTTACCGGGTTGTGCTTCCGGTCGGCTGGTCTTGAGCAGGAGCAAGGTTAGTAGGAGTTCCAGGCCGACCATTCCGGCGTAGGCTGGATGATAATTGCTGTTGATCCAGTCGCTTCCCCAGAGAAAACGGACATTGATATAATCGAGACTGTTGACATCTCCGCAGGTACCGAGGACAAAGACGACGGCGCTGATGCAGGTCGCCGCAATCAGGCTGCGGGACTGAAAATAGCAACTGACCAGAGCAATATTCAGCGCGAAGGCACAATAATATTCGGGGCGGAAAAAATAGCTGAAGAAGCCGAGACGTCCGCGTTCCAAAGGGAAAAAATATCCCAGTAATGTTGCCACAAGAATTGCAAAGAGGATGCTGTAGGTCACACTGCGGTCTGTTACCCGTAAGGGGTGGCTCAGCAGGAGCGCCGGCAGCAAAGCGCAGCATACCATGATGGGGATATGCGGCAGATCGGCTAGCAGGCCTAGAAACAAGGCGGCACTGACCAGCATCAGGCCGGCCAGTAGCTTGATCCGGAGTCCGGGGTTTTGGTTTGTCAGCTTGGAATTTGTCACAATTTCAGCACCCGTCCGGCCAAGATGTCGCTGGCCTCCAGAATGGTTGTTCCTTCGGGAGCCGGCCAACCCTGTCCGATCAGCAGCAGTTTGACGATGACACCGCGTTCCCGCAGTTTTTCGACGAAATCCCTGCGTTCCTGGTCGAAACCCAGCAGGATGACAATGGCGTTGCCCAGGCCGCTGATTTCCTCGAGCACTTCTTCTTTGAGTTCGCGGAGGGAGGGATTGGGTTCCGGTTCGATTTCCGAGAGGATATCGAGCAGGGTTTTGAAAGCGGCGACCTGCCTGCCTGCCTGCAGGTGGCGGACGTCTTTTCCGGCCGCAAACAGATCGATCAGACATTCGCCTTTGAGCAGAAATTCCGCAATGGCGGCGGTCAGCGACAAGGCGGCTTCCAATTCGAGCACAGTTCCATCCGGCCACAACATCCCTTTGCCTTTGAAAAAGTTCCAGACATGTTTGAGGCCGCGAAACAGGGATGGACTGCGTTTGGGATGCCTGAGGCAGGTGTCGACGATCAAAGCGGTACGACTTAGATATTCATCCTGGAATTCCCGGACGACCAGGTCGCCGCGCCGGGCGCTGCTGCGCCAATGAATATGGCGCGGATTATCGCCTTCCCGGTAATCCCGGCAGCCATGGAATTCCATCGCTTCACTGACTTTCATAATCCGTTCCAGACCGGATTTTTGCAGTTTCAGACCCTGCGGTAAAATCAGTTCCATTAGATTGTGATAGGCTGGATGCACAAGCAGATAATCAAAGCTTTTATAGATGCTGGAATGCCGGCAGATCGAAAAGGGGAAGCCCGACATGCCGGCAAGCTGACCCAGAAAATATTTGCCTCGCTGTCGTGGCAAATAGGTTCCCTGCAAGGTGGTGGTTTTTTTTGCGCCAAGCATGGCGAGTGCCGGGGCCTTAAGGCAGCGCAGCCAATAGGCTCCCAAGCCGGGGTCCAATTCCAGAGCCAGAGCCGGTAAATTCCGGCGATTTTCCACCTGGTATTCAATCTGAAAACGCTGTCCTGCGCAAACACGATCCGGGAGAACCCGTTTGATTTTCAAGCGTGGCCAGAAGAGGATACCAAGGATGAAGTCCGTTGCCAAAAGAGTGATCATGACCAGGACAAGCCAGCGGACTCTGGCATCCGGGAGCATGGCACTGTGCAAAAAGAAAAGGACTGCTGTCGGCAGCACCAGCAGGGCAGGCAGGCTGAACAGCCGGGTTCCCAAGCCGAGCAGCCACCAGAACGTTGCTAGAGCAGGGGAGCGGTAGCGTCGCCCTCTGGGGCGGCGTGGGTACCCGCGCGGTCCATCAAGATACCAGTTCATCGCGCGCTGGTAAAGACGCATAATTCCCCTGAAGAATGCTATCGGAAAAGAGGATTTGTCATGTTCGGATTGGGCAGGCATCGTGGATGAAATTCCGAAGAAGCGGCTTTCAGCGGGGAACGGCGAGTGTTTTCAAGAGTTCTTGTACGATTGAGGCTCCGGTGGCTCCCGCATATTTCGCCTGATTCTGCAAAATCAAGCGATGCGCCAATACCGGGACAGCGAGTTTTTTGATATCATCGGCGAGCACAAAGTCGCGGTTTTCCAGGAATGCGGCGGCTTGTGCGCAGCGGCTCAAGGTCAGCCCTGCGCGTGGGCTGCCACCCAACGAAATGCGGGGTTCACGGCGGGTAGCGGTAATCAAGCGCAGAATATATTCGGCAATACTCGGATCCATTCGAACAGCGCGAACCTGGCTTTGCAGCTGGACAATCTCACTGCAGCTCAGGATTGGATGTAACTGCTTGGCCGGATCGTTATGCAGACGATCCAGCAGCAGTTTGAGCTCCGCCTGCTCGGCCGGATAGCCCAGAATCAACTGAACTGCGAAGCGATCCAGCTGGGCTTCCGGCAGGGAATAAGTCCCCTGATATTCAACTGGGTTTTCTGTTGCCAGAACCATAAATGGACTGGGCAGATAATAAGTTTCCCCATCGGCTGAAACCTGGCGTTCGCTCATCGCTTCAAGCAACGCGGACTGAGTTCGCGGACTAGCCCGGTTGATCTCATCAGCCAGCACAATGTTAGCAAAAATCGGACCTTTTCGGAAACGCAGCTCGCCATCCTTGGGATTATAGACAGCACTGCCGATGATATCGGTTGGCAACAGATCCGGGGTGAATTGAATGCGCCTGAAACTCGCGTTAAGCGAGCCCGCCAGTGCCTTGGCCAGTGTCGTCTTGCCAACCCCAGGCACATCGTGTAGCAACACACTTCCCTCTGCCGCCAGAGCAATCAGCAACAAGTCAATCACTTCCTCTTTACCGCGAATAATTTCATTGAGGACATTGCGTAACTGTGCGATTTTTTCCCGCATTCATAACTCCCTTCTGTAAACCGTGATTTTCTGTTTAATATAGTTCCCCAAGTGAAAGAGAAAAAGCAGGGACACGGACACACGGACGGACTTGGGATGGACTGATGTCCACAAGCGAAACAGCCTTGCGACTGCCTGGATAATGGCGCGGGCTATGGGAGGCCGGCGTCCCGTCCAATAAAACAGACATTTTCAACTTGTGTAATATAACCTACTTGTATATATGCCTTTACAGCCCGGATGGCCGCACATACATAACCCCGGGGTAAGGACAGCCAAAAAACGAGCGCCCGGGCGCCCCTTCAGAAGCCTTCGAATCCGCCATATACAACTTTTTGTAATTCTCCTTCAAAATAACATTTGCTCAAGGATTGAGCGTTTGCTTGTCGCGCCCTCCAGGCGCTGATTTTGGTGGAGCCGCTCACCCCCGGTTCCCTCGCCCTCCGGGCTTCGGTCACCGGAGGTTATGACTGTTCGGCCCTCCGGGCCGTTTAAATCACAGCAGAACTATATCCTGCAAGATTCCTTGCCTTAACTACTTGCGAAAAATCTTCCGCACCAAGAAACTGGCAGATCGTAGTAAGGACAGGAAAGTGGCGCGAGCTATGGACCGCCGGCGTCCTCGCCGGCATCCCCTTATCGCAGTTCGTTTTCGTCCCAAAAAACGAACACGTCGCGGTTCGTTCTTCGTGGAATTTTCGGCAGATTGCCTTTTGCATGATACAGTAATAGAACGACGAAAAAAAAGGAACACAATGGAAATATCAGATTCAATTCGTTTAATATTGTCTCAGTTAGGTGAGGATCCCGAGCGGGAGGGATTGCGCGACACGCCGAATCGGGTGCAGAAAAGTATGGAATTTCTGACTCGCGGTTACCGGATTAGTCCTGATGATGTGGTCGGCAATGCGATTTTTCATGAGGAAAGCAACCACATGATCATTGTCCGGGATATTGAAGTATACAGCCTCTGCGAACACCATATGCTGCCTTTTTTCGGGCGCTGCCATATTGGCTATATACCCAAGGGGAAGGTTTTTGGCGTCAGCAAACTGGCACGTTTAGTGGACTGTTTTGCCAGCCGCTTGCAGCTGCAGGAACGCCTGACTCAGCAAATCGCCCGTTATATTAAAGATAAAATCAACGCGGAAGGGGTTGGTGTCGTCATGGAATGCCGGCATCTTTGTATGATGATGCGAGGCGTAGAAAAACAGAATTCCTGTATGGTCACGTCTGCCGTATTAGGCAGTTTCCATGAATCCGAAGCGACCCGCAACGAATTTCTTCAACTGCTGCAACGCCCGGTTTTTTGACAAAAATAGTATAAAATATTTCATCCGAGTTGCCATATTTCGGCAGCTTGTCGTAAAAAGCATTCTGGGATTGCTTGCAATACTTGGAATTGTTGTTGCAGTTCCTGTGGTGCGTCTGCAGCGATCAGGCTGTTTTGTGCCCAGGCGAGCAAGTCCAAGTCATTGTGATCATTTCCCAGTGCATAAGTAATTATTGGAGACGGGAGAGTGTTTGACAGCCATTTAGCGGCACTGGCTTTATTTACCCCTGGAGCAAAGATTTCCAGCCAGATACTACTGCCATCCAAGGGAGAAGTGGCACGAATCACGGAAAATTCGCTCAGTTGCGGTAGAATTTTATGATAGCGTGGGTCTTCTGGGGTCAGGATGGCCAGCAGCTGGCTGGCTGTACCCCGCCAGCGGCCTGGTGGCATGGGTTGGCAACAAGCCTGATACAGCCGGATGCGGCGGCAAAAATCCGTATTGCTTTCCGCTTCAGAGGAAAACTGTCGGTATTGGAAGAAATGGTTTTTCGGCAGCGGGGCCTGCACCATGATATCGATTTTTTCGTGTTCCAGGATTTCCAAGGCAGTCTGCACCTGGTTTTCGCTTAATTCTCGCTGCAGCAGAATCTTTTGGCTTGGCCAGTCCATGATGCCGACTCCGGTGGAAAAGATGGCATAATGAAATGGCATATCCGGGGTGATGACTTTGCTCATGGAATAAGGGCTACGGCCACTAGCAAGCACGAGAATAATCCCTTCTGCCCGTAGTTTTTGCAACATGTCGAGGTTATCTTCTGAAAAGCCCTTGCCTCTTGCAATCAGGGTGCCATCCAGATCACAGAATAACAGTTTCATTGGCATCCGCTGTGTTCCTTTCATCAGCAAGAGACGTGTCTACATTGCTTTTTATACGAGATTATTGTTGCTAAGCAAGGCGTTAAATGAATTTAGTTCCAGGCAGGTCAAGCGTGGATTATTCCGAACCAACTGCCGTTCTTTTTCAGTTCCATAACCCCAAAGCGCATAAAACAATTTTACGTTGGCAAGTTTCGCTCGTTCACAGACTCTTTCCAAGGTTTCCAGCCGGTCTTCGACAAAATAAATTTCGTTTTTTCCTTGGCGGAGGAATTGTTCCAGCAATTGTTCCTTGGGGATTTTCCTATCCAATCCCCAAATATTTTCCCTTGGGAATACGATACCCTGCCCCTCCAGCAACAGTTGTACGAAACGTTCCTGTTTGGTGGTAAGGATTACAACGGCATGGCATGGGAGGGCTTTTTGCAAAGCTGTCAGGGTACCTGGGTAAAAGCGATGGCTTTGTAGCCAGCCCTTAAGGTCGTGCCGGATCCAGCAGTCACGGCTGGCGCCAAATTGGTGAATCATGGTCTCCCTATCGAGTTCACTCTTTTGCAGCAACCGTTGGCAATGCTGGGAGAGTTCATCCCGAAAAGCTGACAAGGGTTGTTTTTCCAGAATCATGCGGATCATTAGCACGGCCTGGTATCCGATTTCGAGATAAGGTCGTACTTCGAGGAAGCGTTGAGTAACTTCTTTTGGCACGTAGTCTTCTTTGCAAAGATCCGGCCAGAGTTTGTGTGCGCATTTCCAGGCGCTGGCAGCATTTTCTTCTGCGCTGTCACAAAGTACGCCATCAAAATCAAGTGCGAAAAAAGCCATATTTCAAATCTCCTGACCTGCCGATGTTACTTGCTTTTTGTGCTGCACCATTTTTTTCAGGGCAGCCAATCAGGGGTTTCTGTTTGGAATGGGGATGCGGGGAAGCCTTCGGTATTATAAAGGTTGGCATTTCCAGGATACATAGCCCATGCATAACGTACGCTCAGCGGTTCGGGAACCGCATCAGCGCAAACCAGTACCGTATTTCCGTCAATCCTTGCCTCCGCCCAGTAATAATGCTTATCCTTCCCGGCAATGGCAAAGGAATGCAGCTCTTCACCGCGAGTTAGCAAACCGGATCCGGTATTAGCAAAAAAAAGCCGGATTTTATTTC
>Ga0172378_10001972_pt1 | contig 19122 bp, 13 predicted proteins | sample GrowelOW332metaG_FD_119755 | JGI IMG/M metagenome (GOLD analysis project Ga0172378, IMG submission 119755) | Groundwater microbial communities from an aquifer near a municipal landfill in Southern Ontario, Canada - Pumphouse #3_1 metaG | ecosystem: Environmental > Aquatic > Deep subsurface >... | reverse complement strand
TATATCTTTCACCAGCGTCAATACCATAAGATGTGGGGTTTATTTTACTAGAGTCTCTCACATATACTAATTTACCAGCAATGGGAGAAATAAGTAGTGATAATTTGCTCGAAGGTTTATAATCAAAACCTAGAGATAGAGTAAAATATCCAGGACTTAGCAAGTTGGATTTTAGTATCTTAGTCCCACTTGTCGAAAAATTATATAAATTAAAAATCTGAGTTAATATATTAATTTGGGCAGCATAATTCCACTTTTTAAAAGCCTTTATACCTAATTTTGAGTTTATCTCAAATCTATCACTATTTATATGTATATCTTCTTCTCCTGATTTCATAAAACCTAACTTATAATAAATATAATTTTCAAGACTTATATTGTTTTTCTTATAGTTAAGATAATAATGAAAATTACTTAATAATGATATGGAATTATCTCCACCTCCTGACCAGTTAGTATAACTTCCTTGACTCATACTAAAATCTAAAGTTGTGTAATAAGTCCAAAGATTTCTAGAGATATTACCTTTGTTTACGTGTTTTAAATTATAGTAATCTTTATTTATGTTATGCTTTATCTTATTATTTAATGTATATCTTTGTAAAGGATTTGGAATATCCTCCATTATTATCTTTATTTGGTTTTTATTTTCATACGTTTCTATCCAAGTAGGGATAGAATCTCCTCTTATATTTCTAGCCCAAAATCTGTGAAATTGATTCTTTCCGTTGTGTATAAAGAATTTGATAGAATCTTCCATAGAACTTTTTAATATTATGGGGACAGAATCCGTATCTATTTTTTTTAAAATCTTATAACTTTCATTATTATTAAAATAATTAAGCAGAATCTTCATATCATTCCATATATAATTCTCAGCATAAGATTTTGTTTCTGTAGTATCAATATCTGAAAAGATTGATTTATAAAATAGGCTATCTACGTGTATTCTGTTTTTGACTATATTCAAGGCATCTTCATTGTTTTTTGTAGATTTTGCATATCTACGTACATAAGATATCATGTTTTGCATGTTTCTATTTTGAGCATAACATTTTAGTTGCTTAATAGCATTATAAAGTTCGATATCATTCTCAGAATTTGCTAATATGCCATTGATTAAATAATATATTCCAGGATTCTCTATAGCAAAATTATCTAATTTCTTATTGGATTTTAATGAGAGAGGAATATGTAATATATTCGGTACTTTGTATTGAAATAAATTAGATTGTATAATATTTACTTTCTTTATACTATCTCTTTCTTGTGCATAGACATAAGAAAAAGACATTATAATAGCTAATAGTAGGAATATCTTTTTGTGATTTGCTTTTTTTGTAAACATCATATATTGTTGATAATTAGGTGGTTATTGTACTGCAGTCTAATTTCTATATTTTAGAAAGGGGAGTTGGGTTCCTTAGCCATATGCCCATATATCAATTTATCTAATAATTTAGGCATCCATTTACTTAGAAATACAGTTAATTTACCTTCTGTGAAAGTCATTATTATTTTACGTTTCCGCTTAATTATACCTTTAGTAATAATTTCTGCACATTTTTCTGCACTCATCATATTATTTTCATCACGAGGAGTTTCTCCTTGTTGTTTTCCATCGGCAACTAATGCATTTAATCTTACGTTTGAGGCCGTAAATCCAGGTGCAGCAACCAATACGTGAAGACCTTTTTTCAAGTTTTCAATTCTTATAGTATCTAGAAATCCTCTCACAGCAAATTTACTAGCAGAATAAGCAGTTCTTCCAGGAAGTCCTATATAACCAGCTATAGATATGACACCTACAAGACTACCTTTAGATTCTTGTAAATAAGGAAGTGCAAATTTGGTGCAATATACTGTTCCCCAGAAATTTACGTCCATAAGGTCTCTAACTACAGATAAACTGACATCATCGAAAATAGCTCTCATTGAAATTCCTGCATTATTGATAAGGACGTCAATTTTAGAAAATTCTTTGATTGTAGTGTCTATAAGATTTTTACAATCTTTTTCCTTAGTAACATCGCATGCTACATACATAATTTTTGTAGAGAATTTTTTTTCAATATCGTTTTTTATTTCTTCAAGTTTTTGAATATTTCTTGCAGCCATAGAAATTTTAGCACCTTTAGATGCTAATTTATAAACTAAAGCCTTGCCAATTCCTGATGAAGCTCCAGTGATAATTACAACTTTGTCTTGCATAATTTATTTTTTTTCAATTTTGTATATATATTTGTATGAAAGTTTAATTTGTTTTTCACTCAGACATATATGACAAAAATAGTAAAAAATGTCATAATTATGCAAAATATTCGGGTTTAAGCGTAAAAAAATGTAGTTTTATTAACATAATATAAATTATAGGACAAATAAATCAAGCAAATTCACACAAGGTGTCTCATAAGCTCTCAGAGGTCTATTCTTATACTCCCCCATATGCTCAGTTGAAAGAAAGTAAAAAAGATAGACTTATTTTAGAGTCTATCTTTTTAAATATTATATAAAATATTATATAATCTAGAAATTATAGTGTCTTTAGATTTATAGAGTCTTAAGAATTTCTACAACTTCCTTATATTTTGTCATATACTTAGCATCTTTATCTCTTAGTCTAAAATACAATTCTTTTAGTATAATTAAAGAATTTTTATCTTTAGGTCTCAATTTTCTTGCTTTTTCAAAATAAGGAATTACTTTTTCAAATTCTTTGTAAACAGTTTCTAATCCTGCATTATATTTCTTAATGTCTTGTATATCTTGAACTTTTTTAAGAAGATCATTCACTTTATTAAGCTCTATGTTTCCTAAACTATATTGTGCAACAAAATCATCAGGTCTCAATTCTAATGTTTTTCTATACATAGCCTCAGCCTTTTCTGGTTCATTGATTTTATCATAAAGGCTACCCTTTGCTTCATAATATGAGGCGTTAGTAGGATCTTGTTTTATAGCAGCATCAAGGTATTGTTCAGCCTTTTCAGGTTCACTTCCAAGTAAATAATAGTTAATTAGTTCAATCAACATATATTCATTCTCTGGATATTTCTCAAAACCTTCTTGTAATACTTTTAAAGCACCCTCCTTATCTCCTTTTGTTTTTAATACGTTTGATAGGATAGCATAAGTTTTGGCTGGTTCATAATTTAATTTTAATGTTTCTCTACAATATTTCTCTGCAACATCATACATAGAAGCACGTTGAGCTGCAATTGCAGTATTATATATTACCATAGTATCTACTTGTGCTGCTTTTCCTTCTGTAACTATATCATCATTTTCTAATGCTAATACCTTTTCAAAAGCAGCAACTGCTTCAGCAAATTTTTCTGAATTGTAATACTCAATAGCCTTATTGGTATAATCTATAATAAGGTTTTTATACTGAGGTTTTAATTTTTTAGTGAAATGTTTCTTTTCATCTAATTTTATAACTTCTTGAAATGCATCCCAAGCCTTTGTTAGTGGATCTGAATCCAATTTCTTATAGGAAGCTATTTGGCTTTCAGCTATGGCTTGATATATTTGTCCTTTTACAAAATAAGCTTTAGCATATGCAACACATTTTTTATGCTGGATGGCAATATCAATTAATTTTTTTGCTTGATCCAGTTTTCCAGAGGTGAGATAGCTATTAGCTTGAGCAACTTTACCTTTTTGAGCAAAACTCATGCTTGCACAAAAAATTAATACTAATAATAAAGATAATTTTCTCATACTAAAAAAATTTATATAATAAAATATTTATAATTGAGATTTGGTAATCTCGTTAGTTTATTCTCTATAATACTTAGCAATTTTAAAGCCAAGGTGAAAAATTTGCAGAAATTATTATTTCTGCAAATTAATCTCTAAAAATTGAATTCCCCTTGTTGAGGTTTATCATCTGTGTTATTTGATGATGAATTATTTTCTTCTTTAGAATCTACATCGTTGGAAACATTATCCGTTGAATCATCGTCGTTATTTTGTGTATCTTCAACTTTCTCAGCATCTTCTAAAGTTTCAGAGTCTTCATTATTTTCTAAAGATTCATCTTCTTGATCTGTAGGATTTGTTATTCTAGCAACTGCGGCAATAGAATCTTCATCTCTAAGCTCTATAAGTTTTACTCCCTGAGTATTACGTCCCATTGTTCTTAATGAATCAACATCAAGTCTGATTGTTATACCAGATTTATTAATAATCATAAGATCATTACCATCAACTACATCTTTTAATGCTATCAAGTTACCTGTTTTATCGGTAATATTAATAGTTCTAACACCTTTACCACCTCTATTAGTAATCCTATAATCATCTATACTAGAGCGTTTACCATAACCATTTTCAGAAACAACAAGCACGTCAGATTCGTTAGATTTGATACAAATCATGCCAATTACTTCATCTCCTTCAGGAACGATTATACCTCTAACTCCAGTAGCAGTTCTACCCATAGGTCTAACCTTAGTCTCATGGAATCTAATAGCTTTACCTGATTTAATAGCAATCATAATATCTGATTCTCCATTTGTCAATTTGGCTTCAATTAACTGATCCCCTTCGCGAATGGTAAGAGCATTTACACCTTTTTGACGTGGTCGTGAATAAGCTTCAAGAGTTGTTTTCTTAATAACTCCGAATTTAGTACATAGAACTATATAATTTTTATTAATATAATCTGTATCCTTAAGACTTAGGGTATTAATATAAGCTTTTACCTTATCACCAGGTTCTATATTTATAACATTCTGTATAGCTCTACCCTTAGATTGTTTACTGCCTTCAGGAATTTCATATACATTAAGCCAAAAACATTTTCCCTTTTCGGTAAAGAATAACATAATATTATGCATAGTTGCCATTATCATATGCTCTAAGAAATCTTCATCTCTTGTAGCTGATCCTTTACTTCCAATACCACCTCTATGTTGTACTCTGTACTCTGTTAAAGGAGTCCTTTTGATATATCCCATATGGGAAATAGTAATAACCATCTCTTCATCAGCATAGAAATCTTCAGGATTAAATTCTTCAGAAGCATAAACTATGTCAGTTCTACGTTCATCTTTGTATTTAGATTTTATTTCTAATAACTCATCTTTTACTATCTGCATTCTCATAGTGAAATTGGATAATATTTCTCTTAAATGAGCTATAACTTTTTCTAATGCTTCGTATTCTGCTCTAAGTTTGTTTTGTTCAAGTCCTGTTAATCTTCTCAATTTCATCTCTACAATAGCTGTAGATTGTATATCAGAAAGTTTAAAACGTTCGATTAAACTATTCTTAGCTTCATCTGGAGTCTTAGAAGCTCGTATGATTTTAATTACTTCGTCAATATTATCAGAAGCTATGATTAATCCTTCTAATATATGAGCTCGTTTTTCTGCTTGTCTAAGTTCGTATTTAGTACGTCTTGTAACTACTTCATGACGATGTTCTACAAAATAATGAATTAATTCTTTTAGATTTAACAATCTTGGACGTCCCTTAACTAATACTACATTATTAACATTAAAAGAAGATTGAAGAGTTGTGTTCTTCAATAAAGAATTTAAAACTACATTTGAAACAGCATCCTTTTTAATATCAATAACGATACGCATACCATTTCTATCAGATTCATCATTGATATTAGAAATACCATCAATTTTTTTGGAATTAACAAGTTCCGCAATCTTAGTAATTAATTCAAGTTTATTAACTTGATAAGGGATTTCGTGAACGATAATCTTTTCTCTTCCATTGGGCATAACCTCTATAGAGGTTTTGGCACGTACCACTATCCTACCCCTACCTGTTCTATAAGCATCTTTTACGCCACTATAACCATATATAGTACCTCCTGTTGGAAAATCTGGAGCAATTATAATTTTTGAAAGATCATCTATACTTATATCATTATTATCAATGTATGCACAAATAGCTTCTATAGTATCGTTCAAATTATGTGAAGCCATATTCGTGGCCATACCTACGGCAATACCAGATGCACCATTTACTAGTAAATATGGTATTCTAGTAGGAAGTACGGTAGGTTCCTTAAGAGATTCATCAAAGTTTGGTAGCATATCTACCGTATCCTTATCTAAATCTAGTAACATATCCTCAGCAACCTTTGTCATTCTAGCCTCAGTATAACGCATTGCAGCAGGACTATCACCATCTATTGATCCAAAGTTTCCTTGACCATCAACCAATGTATAACGTAGAGACCAATCTTGAGCCATACGAACCATTGCCATATATACAGAACTATCACCATGGGGATGATATTTACCCATTACTTCTCCAACAATTCTAGCTGATTTTTTAAAAGGCTTTCCTGATGTTAATCCCAACTCACTCATTCCAAACAACACTCTACGATGTACTGGTTTTAATCCATCACGAACATCTGGCAAAGCCCTAGAAACAATAACCGACATTGAATAATCAATGTAGGATTTTTTCATTTCTTCTTCGACATTAATTTTAATAATTTTTTCTCCAGAATTTTCCATTCAATTATATTTTTATTTTCTATTCATTCAAAACAATGATTTTCGAGTAATATTGTAGATGTAATATCTGTTTTTTTTTACACAAAAACAGCTTTCCCGAAAACATTACAAATATAGTAAATTCAACCCTAATAATTAAGTTTTTTTCAACAAATTTTATGATATTTGTTGAAAAATATGCTATTTCATACCCCTTCTTTTGTAGATAGAAGTTTTACTAACTAAAATATTGATTTGTTGTTGGTTATACATATATTTCTTGTGTATCATAAGCTAAAGCTACATTAGCTGGAAGCTCTTTTGAAACCTCCTTATATAAACCCATTTGGTGTCCTATGTGAGTTAGATAAGCAGATTCTACATTTAGGTCCTTAATTATCTTTAGAGCTTCGCTTAGACAAAAGTGAGCAGGATGTGGTTCCTTCCTTAATGCGTTTATAATTATTGTTTTAGTTCCCTTAAGCAATTTCATAGATTCTTCAGGAATATAACTACCATCTGTAATATAAGCAAATTCTCCTATCCTATAACCATATATTCTTAATTTGTAATGCATTATAGGTATTGGAATGATTTCTATATCATCTATATAAAAAGGATTATCATCTACTAAATGTAATTTAATTTCAGGAACTCCAGGATATTTATGTTCTGTAAAAGCATATGCAAAATCATTTTTAATAGTTTTTGTAGTTCGTTCAGAAGCGAATACATCAATTCCCAGTTCTTTTTTATCTTGATAATAATTGAAAGCTCTAACATCATCTAATCCAGCTAAATGGTCTTTATGTTCATGAGTTATAAGTATAGCTCGTATAAAGTCTACATTTGCACGCAATATTTGGCTCCTAAAATCAGGACCAGTATCTATTATTATTCTTTTATTATCAATCTCTACCATAATAGAACTTCTGAATCTTTTATCCTTTGTATCATTTGATTGACATACTTTACAATGACATCCTATGACAGGTATTCCTTGAGAAGTTCCGCTTCCTAAAACTGTTACTTTCATTTTTAATATAACTCTAAATTCAAGGCCTTTACTAGCCTCATTAAGCTAAGGCCTAACATTTTCAGTTACAAATATAGTATTTATTTGTCAAAAAATATATCTTTGCAGTTAAAAAATTATTACTTTTGATATGGGACAAATATATTTAATACCAAATTTATTAGGAGATACAGACGCTCAAACAGTGATTCCTTCATATGTTATTGAAATAATAAAAGAACTTAAAATTTTCGCTTCTGAAAACCCTAAGAATACTAGAAGATTCTTAAAAAAAATTGACAAATCAATAGATATTAATTCTATTACATTTTTGGAATTAAGTGAGCATACAGATATTTTCCAGACAGAAAGTTATTTAAAATATCTAAAAAATGGGGATATAGGAATTATTTCTGAAGCAGGTTGTCCTGGTATAGCAGATCCAGGAGCTGATTTGGTAAATTTAGCACACAAACACAATGTCAAAGTAATACCTCTAGTAGGACCATCTTCAATACTATTATCATTAATTGCCTCTGGATGTAATGGACAGAAATTTTCTTTTAATGGATATCTTCCTATAAAAAATAATGAACGTACTAGGGCTATAAAAAATTATGAAAGACAATCTTACCAAGAAAATAGAACACAAATTTTTATAGAGACACCATATAGAAATAAAAAATTATTTGATGAGTTAATAAAAAATCTCAAGCCAGAAACATTACTAACTATAGCTTGCGACATAACAACTTCAAATGAATATATTAGAACGAAGAGTGTGATAAATTGGAAGAACAACTTCCCTAATATAGAAAAGAGACCTTGCATATTTATTATTTATGCCTCCGAATTTAAAAGGAAATAATTTTAGTTTTCTCAGTAGTTCATATTTGGAATAATTACTTAGATGAATTTATAAAAATAAAAGGTTAGACTCTATATCTAACCTTTTATTTTATTCAATTTTAAGAAGAAACAACTATTCTCTAACTATATTCATTTCATCTATTAGTCTAGTATCTCCAGCAAATCTGTCAATGATAAATAAAGCGAATCTTATATCTAATGCTATATTTCTACATATAGATTCATTAAATTCCATATCAGACATAACTCCATCCCAAGCTCTATCAAAGTTGATTCCTATAAGCTCTCCTTTGTCATTTAATACAGGACTTCCAGAATTACCTCCGGTCGTATGATTAGAAGCCAAGAAGCAAACAGGAACTTCTCCATTTTGTGTGTAATCTCCAAAATCTTTAGCGGCATATAATTCTCTAAGTCTTTGAGGGATATTATAATCATATATATTGGGATTATCTTTCTCTATAATTCCCTTTAAGGTAGTATAATATTTGTAGTTCACACCATCTTTGGGTTCATATCCACCTATTTGTCCATAAGCTATTCTAAGAGTTGAATTAGCATCTGGATAGAAATGTTTCTCTGGCATCATTTTCATTAAACCTTGTATCCACAATTTATTTAATAAATGAAGTTTAGCATTTATTGTATTTGATTGAGTTGATATTTTTGCTTTTTTAAATTCAATAATAGAATTAAATATTTTGACTATAGGGTCTTTATCTAAAGATTTCAAGGATTTTTGAGAACTTTCTTTTACAAATTTATGAAATTTAGCTTCTTCAGAAAAAATAGACTTAGAATAAGTTTTATTCACAAATTTTTCTATATCATTTGAATCACTTAATTTATTAAACAATTCGGGAGTCCATGTTTCATCCATATTTTCTTTATAAAGATTTAACATAGCTATCATAATTTTTTTATCTGTAGCTAAATCAAAATTTTTATAAAATTCTTTAGTTGCATTTATAATATTATCTCTATTAGCATCATATCTACTAAAATCTAATGATTTTATAGTATTAACAAAAGATCCGGCAAATCTAATAATCTCAGCTCCAGAAAAAGCTGCTTCATTTAAATAAGCCTCTGCTAAAGCAATATCTTTTCTTTCTTTATATAATTCAGCAAAATCTCTAACTAAATTTTTATATTTAGGTTTATCCATGCTCCATTTTACAAATTTAGCTTCCAGATTCTGTTTAGTTTTAATTGTATTAAATCTTTTTAGTCCCTGTATCTCACCTTTCCATCTTTTCCATGAATTAGCTACAGAAGCTGCTTTTGAGGCATACATAATTCTTAACAAATCACTTGATGCCATGGTATTATTTATGATATTTAATTTAGCTGTACGTATTGCTATTTTTGCTGGATTTTCTATATTCTGAACTTGATCGATAGCAAATGATGTCAAATATTCATTTGTACTTCCAGGATAACCAAATACCATAGTAAAATCTCCTTTTTTAAGTCCTTTGGTAGATATCTTTAAAGATTGCACTGGAACATAAGGTTTATTATTAGGAGAATAACTAGCTGGTTCATTATCTGAATTTGCATATATTCTTAACAATGAAAAATCTCCAGTATGTCGTGGCCACATCCAGTTATCTGTATCTCCTCCAAATTTACCTATAGATGAAGGTGGAGCTCCAACTAATCTAACATCCTTATATATTTTAAACACACTCATAAAATATTGATTACCATTGAAATAAGGTTTGATGCTTGCTTTTAGATTTGTTCCTTGTTCAGCTTTTTTTATTATTTCTTTTATAATAAGATTAATTTTCTTTGCTTTTTCGCTTTCGGAAAGATTTTGATTAAGCTGTTTATTAATAACATCTGTAACATCTTCCATTCTAACTAGTATAGATGCTGTTATTCCAGGATTAGCAAGTTCTTCTTTGTTTGACATAGCCCAAAAACCATCTTTTAAATAGTTTTTTTCGACAGTACTATGTTTTTGAATCATATCAAAAGAGCAATGGTGATTAGTAATCATAAGTCCACTATCACTAATTAATTCCGCAGAACAAAAATGATGGAAAGGCTGACCTTCTCTTCCAAGTCCTACAATAGCATCTTTTAGTGATGCGTGATTAATAGAATAAATATCTTCAGCTGTAAGCTTAAAACCTTTACTCTGCATTTGTTCAATTGTGTATTTTTTAAGCAGTATAGGAATCCACATTCCTTCATCTGCCTTACATACAAATAATGACGACATAAAAATCATCGTCAATAATAAAGTTTTTAGTTTCATACGTTTGTGTTTTTTGTTACCAATAGATTTAGCCCTTTATAGGCATAAGTTTTATAATAGTTAAAGTTTTATCTTAATATTGTTGAGTTTTAACATAGAGTATATAGCTTGACATGGCAATCCCATAACATTATAATAAGAACCTTCTATTTTTTTGATTCCTATATAACCTATCCATTCTTGAATACCATAAGCTCCAGCTTTATCATAGGGCTTAAATTTATTTAAATACCATTCTATTTCAGAATCACTAAGTTTATCAAAGAAGACCTTTGTATCCACTGAAAATGTTTTTTGCCACATTTTTGTAGTTAGAGATACTCCAGATGTAACAATGTGACAATTATTTGATAAAGTTTTTAAGATTAGAATAGCATCTTCTTTATCTTTAGGTTTACCTAAAATCTTATTATTAATCCTAACAATAGTATCAGCTGTTAATAGTATTTCATCTTCCCTTAATTCAGATTTAAAAGGTACAGCCTTTAGTTGTGATAAATATGCTGCAACATCTTTTGTTTCAAGTTCTGTAGGATAATCTTCATCAATATCTTTTAATCTAAGCTCATAACTATATCCCATATCAGTAAGCAATTTTTGCCTTCTTGGAGATGATGAACCTAAAACGAGTTTATATTCCTTCAATTTTTTAAAATTTAAATATTTCTAATTGTATTTATTAACCTTAAATCTTATTCTATAAACATTTCTATACTTTTTCTGTTTACACATGTAGAAATCAACTAAATAGTTACATAGATTATTACATACTTCTCACATAACAAGATGTATCAGCCCATTTTCCTTGTACTTTTAACGTTTGAGACATAACATCTCTAACGCAACCATTACCTCCATCCATATCTGAGATATAATCCGAGATACTTTTAATTTCTTCACAAGCATCTTTAGGACAAACAGGTACTCCTATTTGTTTCATACAAGTGTAGTCAGGAATATCATCTCCCATATATAATATTTCCTCTTTTTTAAGATTATATTTTTCCATAAGCTCAGCTAACGCTTCAAGCTTATTAGCCTGCTTAAGGTATATATCTACTATTCCTAATTTTTCATATCTTTCTGCAACACCAGGAGCTCCTCCACCCGAGATTATAGCTACTATATAACCTTTTTTGATACTATACATTATAGCATATCCATCTTTTGCACATGAAGTTCTAACTAATTCCCCATCTTCAGAAAGACTTACAAATTGGCGAGATAAAACGCCATCAATATCGAAAATAAAGGCTTTTACTTTTTTGAGTTTATTTTTAAAAAATTCCATATAAATTATTTTTTGACTTATCTGTTAGTCTAGAAATTGATGATTAAACTATTAACAAAGTTAATCTATTAATTTAATTTTACAAAAACTTAATATTTTACAAATTTTTAATTCTTTGATCTTGAAAATATTAATTTAGACATAGTATCATATAATTCTCTTAATTCCGGTTTATCGCTAAGTAATTCTTTATGGGCATTCATGATATTTTTGTCATATCTTACAGCAGGTCCTGTTTGAGCATCTTTGGGAGACATTTCTGTGACTTTTTTGGCTGTTTCTTGAATTAAGGGATATAATATATCAAAAGAAATGCCATCTTCTTTTAATAATTCATCAGCCATACAATACATGCTATTTACAAAATTGCATGCGAAAACAGCTGACAAATGAAGTTTTTTCCTAGCACTAAAATTCATAATTCTTACATCAGAAGATAATTTCTTAGATATATTAAGAATTATATCCTCAACCTTTTTGTTTGAGCCCTCAACACATATTGGTATATTCTTAAAGTTTAATTCTCTTTGCTTTGAAAAAGTTTGTAAAGGATATATACTCCCATAATTAATTGAGTAGTTCTCAAATATAGAAATAGGTAAACTACCCGAAGTATGAAGTAGTATAGCATTCCTATTTAAATTCAATTTACTTAAGAAATCCATTAATACACCATCTTTTATACAGAAAATATAAATATTGCAATCTTTATAAATATCATCAATATTGGAAGTATAAGCTATACCAGTCTTTTCGCCTAGGTTCTTTGCCGATTCTTCTGTTCTACTATATATTTGACACAAATTTAAATCAGATTTTATTAATTCTATACAGAGATGATTAGCTACATTACCTGCTCCTATTAGAACTATACGTTTATTCATAGCATTTGTATTATTCATTATCATACGAAATATTTTTGGGTTCTATTTTACCATCAATTAATAAAGATTTTAATCTCTTACAAGCGTGAATGATATCCTGAGTAAATTGAGAAGCAACTAGTACCAAAGTTCCATCTCTAAATTCCAAATTTCTATAGTCATTATCTTTATTATTTTTTATTAAAAGAATGTCCCCACTGGGAATAAATGTATGTGTCATTTGGTTTCTCAATTTATCATACAAAATATTATTCACATTTAATACTCTATATCTTCCACCAAATAAATATCTTACACTTCTATCAAATCTTTTCATTGATTGTCCTTTTGCCTTCATAGGTTTTTTATCTAATAGAGCGCCCAATACTTCAATAGTTTGTCCTAAAATAACAAAATCCACAATAGACGTATCAGCTTTTTCCAAATTAATTAATTCTTTACATATCACTTCATCTAAAAACTTATTAATTTTTTCTATTTGTTCCTTTTTTTGCATATAAATAAATTTATCTTGGGTGAATAATTCACACTTATACAAACATACGACTAATAACGAAACGTTCAAAATTTTTAGCTAAATTCATAAAAAAAATCATATTTAATCTATATTTTTTATAACTTTGAGGTCTATTTTAAAGTTTGGAATTATTTTCAAATTGATTAGAATATAACTAAAAAAGTAAAAGAAATGATTTTATATAACGGAAAAACTTTTAAATATGAAGAAATTGATATTAAAAAGCTTGAAAAAGGATATTGCATTTATGAGGTGATACGTATTTTTAAGGGGAAACCTATATTTCTAAATGATAATATAAACAGACTAAAGAATTCCTTAAATAAGGCTAATATAAATTTTGATGTAGATAATTCAAATTTGAGATCAAAATTAGATTTATTAGTGCACAAAGACCATGTAAGCGATGGTAATTTTAAGTATTTATTACATATTGCAAATAATTCTATTGATGAAGTATTATTTCAAACTCCCCACAATTATCCTTCTGAGGAAGATTATAAAAATGGAGTGAATACTGTAACACATCATGCCGTTAGAGAAAATCCCGAAATTAAATATATAAATAACACACTTAGAGAGGATACAAATAAACTAATTAAAGATTTAAATATCTTTGAAGTAATATTATTTAACGATGATAACATAGTAACAGAAGGTTCGAGATCAAATATATTTTTCATATTAGATGACATAGTATATACTGCACCAACTACCTATGTACTTCCTGGTACAAACAGAAAAAGAGTCATAGAAATTTGTAAACAGTTAGGAATAAAGCTTATAGAAAAACCCATATATATAAAAGAGCTTTATAAATATGATTCGTCATTTATAACAGGTACATCACCTCTTGTTTTACCAATAAGAAAAATTGATGATATTTTTATGAATGTTGAAAATAAAATAACACAGCAGATAATGAAGGAATATTTACGTATTGTAGCTAATAGCTAATTATTGAGCTGCATAAAAATATATACATAAACATAGCAATACACTAGAAATTATTAAAATTATTAATATAAAATTTAAATTAGATGACATATCGTATTTTAGCAATTAATCCAGGTTCAACTTCAACTAAAATTTCAGTTTTTGAAGATGATAAAGAAGTATTCTTAAAGAACATTAAACATTCTGCAGAAGACATAGCCAAATTTCCTAATATTGCTTCTCAATTTCAATATAGGAAAGAAATTATCATTAAAGAATTAAAATCAGCAGGTCAAGATATTAATACCATTAATATCATTGTTGGAAGAGGTGGACTTGTTAAACCTATAGAATCAGGTGTTTATGAAGTGAACGACGCTTTAGTAAGAGATTTAGAACACCCAATAATGGGACAACATGCTTCAAACCTGGGAGGTCTCATAGCAAAAAATATTGCTGATGAACTTAAAGGTGTAAAAGCTTATATAGCAGATCCTGTTGTTGTTGATGAGATGCAAGACGTAGCAAGAATTTCTGGACATCCTGCAATCGTTAGAAAATCTATATTCCACGCATTAAATCAAAAAGCTATAGCTAGAATTTATGCAAAAGAAAATGCTAAAAAATATGAAGAACTTAATTTAATTATAGCTCATCTAGGTGGAGGCGTTTCAGTTAGTGCTCATCGTTTAGGAAGAGTCATAGATACTAATAATGCTTTAGATGGTGATGGTCCATTTTCTCCAGAACGTTCAGGAGCTTTACCCTCAGGAAGTCTTGTAAAGTTATGTTATGATGGTAAATCAGAAGCAGAAGTTAAAAAAATGCTTAATGGTAAAGGTGGTCTAGTTGCTTATTTAGGGACTAATAATGCCCAAAAGGTTGAAATTCAAGCTAAAACTGATAAAAAGTGGAAGATGATACAAGATGCTATGTGCTATCAAATAGGTAAAGAAATAGGAGCTATGGCTGCTGTACTACTAGGGAAAGTTGATGCAATTTTAATTACTGGAGGTATGGCTTATGGGAAAGATGTTACAGATAAAATAGCTGATATGGTTAGTTTTATTGCACCTATAAAAATATATCCTGGCGAAGATGAAATGAGAGCTTTAGCTATAAATGGTCTTATGGTTGCCAAACAAGAAGTAAGCCCTAAAATATATAAATAATACTATTTAAATAGACAAATACATTAAATTTTATTGATGTATTTGTCTATTTTTATAAGATATTCTATAATTTATATGATTTAAATTTATTAATATCTTGCTCAGTTAGATTAAAATTCTCTATAGATCATAAAGTTGAGATTATGAGAGATTATACTTTTACAATTTTATCTAGAGTAAGATACCAAATATAGCCTACGATATTATTATAACCCATTTTTTTTAATATTGACATATATCTTCTAACTTGAAATAAATACTTTTTCATTTCTAAATCTCCAAATTTATAGTCTATAACATAAGTTCCACCTGCTTTAATAAGTACTCTATCAGGTATAAACGAAGATCCATTGGGTAGTAGAATACTTTGTTCATTAATGACAATAGCATCCTCTGCGAACCAATCTTGTACTTGGGGTTTACTAAGGCTCTCCATTATAAATTTGGAATATTCTGCTTTTTCTTCTAAAGTATATAAACCCTCAAGATATAAATTCTCTAGTACCCTATCTACATCTGCTATGTTTTTTATCTTGCTAAAAACTTTATGAAGTAATTTACCTTTATCTATAGCACTGTGAGTTCCATCAATTAAATTACCATAATCATGATATCTACAGCTTATACTTAAATTATTGTCTTTAGTATTATAAACTGGATAGCTTTCAATAGAATATACTGAATCATTGTTTATTTTATTTTTATATTCTAATTTTATTCCACAAGATAAGCCATCCTCTCCTCTAGATTCAAACTCATCTGGAAATCTTGATTCTGTACAAATTTTAAACAATAAAGAATTAACTCCTTCTAATTTTAGTTCTCCTTTTTTATTTTTGTTGGGAGTATAAGGAATGATGTAAAGTTCTCTCTTAGCACGTGTAAAAGCAACATATAATAAATTTATATTATCTATATAAGAATATAGATGTTCATCCATATAATCATCAACGTATAAAGAATCTTTTAATTTAGATGAATAATTTATCGGTGCATACTCAAGGTCCATCAATTCTTTAGATTGATTGTGACACCATAGTCTTTTTATTGGTTTTACTTGGTCAAAGCTCCAATTACAGAATGGAATAATAACTATGTCAAATTCTAAACCTTTAGATTTATGCACAGTCACTATCTTGACAGCATTAGTATCTTCTGAAGTACTTAACACCTTTGATCCTAAATTTTCTTTCCACCATTCTAAAAACAAAGTTATACTATTGCTATTTTTTGTTTCATAATCATAGAGCATATCTTGAAAAGCAATAATATAAGCAACATCTTCAATAGAACTTTTGAGATTAAATTTGTCAATAATTATCTCTACAGTTTCAAAAATAGAATAGGTAAGTAAATTTTCATTATTAATATTTATATCAAATAATGTTTCAAACTTAGCATCATTATTAGTTACTTTAAAAATATCATTTGGATTATCCATATGAATATTATTAATTATACAATACTTCCAATATAGAGCTGCTCTATTTTCTAAATCGTAAGGAGTAATAATATACTTAAGTACTGCAATTATAAATTGAATTCCAAGAGAAGAATTGATAAACAATGAATCATTTGATATAAATGGTATGCTTTGCTCTGTTTTAGAATTATATTCCATCAAAGAATTAGCAACTTTAGCTCCTTCTTTTTTTCCTCTAACCAAAATAACAATATCTTTAGGTTCAGCACCTCTGGAAATAGCATCTAAGATTTTTAATCGCATATCACTTAGTATACTATTATCAGCATCTTCATCCCTTGATTCACTTTTAAAACTTATATCTACATAAGCTCTCTCTTTTATTTTAGCATTTTGCTGAAGCTCATAATAGGCAGACTCAAACGTATTAGTCCATTTTTCTGAAGATTCTATATTTTTTAATATATTTATACTCTCATTAAAAATATAATTATTAAAATTCACAATATCCCAATGACTTCTCCAATTATCTTTAAGATGTATTTCTTTGGGAGAAAATTGTGCTAAAGATTGCTTTATACCAGAATCCAAAATTTTCCAATCTCCACTCCTCCACCTATAAATACTCTGTTTTACATCTCCTACTATCAAAATATTGTTATTTTCAGATAAACTATTGCTCACCAAAGGTTTAAAATTATTCCATTGTAAACTAGAGGTATCTTGAAATTCATCTATCATTATATGTTTATAGAAATTTCCACATTTTTCATAAATAAATGATGCTTCATTACCTTGTATAAGCATATTTAAAAACTTAGTGGTGTCATTAAGCATCATTACTCCCTGTTTTGTGCAATAATTTCTAATTTCATTATTCAAAAAGTTTAAAATACCAATTTGGTAAAAATTGCTACAAAGGAAGTTCGCTGACATGTATAAAGGGTACTTTTCTTCATACAAAAATATTATTTTGCTTAAATATTCATTTAAGGTGGGATACATAGATTCAATTGTATCCTTATTGGGACTAGTTTTAGAAGTCCACTTTGATACATCATCCATGGCCTTATACATAGTTGCCGTAGGTCTTTTATCAAAGTTCTTATTTATTCCCTTCTTAAAAATAGAAATAAATCCTCTAGTCTTACCACTAAAATCATCTAAATTAAGACCATTTATTTGTATATACTCTAGAGCTTCATTACAAATAACTATAACTTTATTTTCAAATGACTTAGAAATTTCAGTAAGTTTTTGGGTAAACTCTTTCAAAAAACTATTGTTATTAAGTTTATATTTTATAGACTCTCCATAAGTTGAAAAATCTTCCTTAAATAGTTCTTTTCCTATATCCACAATTTTAGATTCTATAGAATAAGGTTTCCCTTGTATAATTCTAGTTCGTAGTAAATCAGAGAGCCATTTTTTAAGTTCTTTATTTGAGTTTAAATTTTGCATTAATTGTTCATAAGCATTTTTCAGTACCATATTTGAATCTAATTCAATATTATAGCCTGGATAAATACTTAATTCCTTAGTAAATGCTCTCATTATCTTTTGAAAAAAACTATCAATAGTTGTGATAGATAGATTTCCATAATCGTGGAGCAATAAAGTTCTTAATAGTATTGCCTTTTTTTGAATATTACTTTTTGATAGTTTTAATTCATCCTTAAGTATGTCTCTATAGGCACTTTTACCATTAATAGCTAGAATGTTTAATTCATTGATTAAACGATTTTTCATTTCTTCAGTAGCCTTGTTTGTAAAAGTTACAGCAAGAACATTTTTATACTCATAAGGTGAAGAAAATATAATTTTTAGAAATTCTTTCGTTAAAGTAAAAGTTTTTCCCGAACCTGCTGAAGCTTTATATATATCAAACATATTTGTTTTATAAATTATTAATGATCTTGCAATAATTATATTGAAGTACTGCTATTATAAACTATTGCAAGATACAAAAAATTGTTTAAGTCCTAAAAAAGTTGAGGAGAAGTTTTATATTTCTAAAAATTATAAGACAATCGAGTAGGAGAAACGGGATTATTTCCCGTTTCGACCTCTCACACCACCACGCATGCCGTTCGGCACGTGGCGGTTCCTTATTTACGATATACTTTACGATAATAATCATATAAAAATGAATAACCTGCTATATGCATTTTATCATTAGTAATTGCTCTATCCAATACAGCACTTCCTGCAATACGCCAATATCCCTTACGAGTATTAGCCCATCGCCAAGCTTGATTCTTTTCAATTCCAC
>Ga0172378_10001971_pt1 | contig 19123 bp, 14 predicted proteins | sample GrowelOW332metaG_FD_119755 | JGI IMG/M metagenome (GOLD analysis project Ga0172378, IMG submission 119755) | Groundwater microbial communities from an aquifer near a municipal landfill in Southern Ontario, Canada - Pumphouse #3_1 metaG | ecosystem: Environmental > Aquatic > Deep subsurface >... | reverse complement strand
ACAGAAGTTGGCCGTGCTGTTGCACAGGCTGCTTCCGATAAACTGATTCCAGCAACTTTAGAACTCGGTGGAAAATCGGCTAATATTTTCTTTGATGATTGTGACTTTGAAATGGCGATGGATGGGATTCAACTCGGCATTTTATTCAATCAAGGACAAGTCTGTTCTGCAGGCTCTCGAATCTTTGTTCAAGAAGGTCTTTATGATCAATTTGTAGCAGAAGCCATTAAACGCTTTAATACCGTTAAAGTCGGTTTGCCTTGGGATGATGGCGTTCAAATGGGCGCACAAGTCAATGAAATACAAACTAAAAAAATTTTAAATTATATTAAAATCGGAAAAAAAGAAGGCGCAACCATTGCCTGTGGTGGCGAACGTTATACTGAAGGGACCTGTGACAAAGGCTGCTTCATAAAACCAACCTTATTGGTTAACGTCACTAATGATATGCGTGTCGCTCAAGAAGAAATTTTTGGCCCTGTTGCGGTCATTATTAAATTTAAAGACGAAGCTGACGTAATCAAAATGGCCAATGACAGTACTTATGGCCTTGCTGGTGGTGTATGGACAAAAGATATCAATAGAGCCATTCGTGTTGCTAGAGCGGTAGAAACTGGTCGTATGTGGATCAATAGTTATAATAGTTTTCCTGCAGGGGCTCCTTTTGGTGGTTACAAAACCTCTGGTATTGGACGAGAAACCCATAAAGTCATTTTAAATAGTTATAGCCAAATGAAAAATATTATCATCAATTTATCAGAAGTTCCTTCTGGCTTTTATCCAAAAAAATAATTTTTAGGTGTATTAATCCTCTATAATCCTTTCTAAAAAAAGAAAGCCACCGATATCTACCGGTGGCTTTCTTTAATAACTTTTGAACCCTTTTAACGCTTTTTAATTTTTCTTGGTTTAATCCCCATATACTCTTCAATCGCAAAAGGCCCTCGAATGATTTTGCGTTCAATCATTAAATCCCCATCTTCTTTCGAAATAATTGTCCAATCAACTAATGCAATTTTCCCATTTTCTATTTCAATACCATTAATCCCTCTTGGATGAATACAACAACCTGTATTAAAATAAGGGGTATCATTGGGTCCCGGTAATTTCATTCGATGCGTATGTCCACAAATAATGCCAACACCTGTATCATCAATCCACTTAGAAAAGTTACTTTCAATACGATGTCGCCGATTCCGGTTTTTGACAGGGCTCGCTGGATTTTGAAAGCCAACAACATGCAAATATTTCCAAAAAAATCGAATAGAAATCATGGACACTGGCCACAGTTTATCATTGAGTAAATCGCCTTGGTGTCCATGGACTAATAACAATTTTTGTCCTGTTTTTTTATACTGTAAGGTAAGCCCTTCTTCTACTTTTAACCCTGGAAATAAAGGCCCTTGTTCTTCTAAAAACTCATCTTTATAATCATGTAAATTTTCTTCTACCCATTGAGGATTACTCATCACTTTATCATGATTCCCAAAAAGCATAAAAAAGCGATCTTTTTCATAAAATTGGTGTAAAAGCTTATACATTTGAGAATGTGCATTGATAATCACATCTAAATGATTTTGTTCCCAAAGTTCAGCCCCGTCACCCAGTTGAAAATACGTAAACCCCTCATCATAATAACGTCTTAACGCATGATAATAGATGTTTTGATTATGCGCAAAATTATCAGTTAAACTATTATCTCCGCGATGAATATCTGAAAAGAAAATAATTTTTGAATCATCATCAAACAAAATATTTTTGCTTTGTAAATAAACTTCTGACAAACGTCTTGCTGTTCTCATCTAAAGGCCTCTTTTTCTTATAGGAATGCTCACATTCTATTTTATTTATGCTTTATTATAGCACAATAAACTTAAGGCTCTATGAATCTCCTTGGTATTTTATTATCTTTTACTGCAAAAAAATATCCTCATTTTTGTTTGTGTAATCGTAATAATTATGTTAAAATATCAATAGTGTTTTATAGCCTAAACATTTTTTTATTGTTATTTTTTTGTGACAGCTATTTTAAATTCTTAAAAAGCAATTCGCCGTTTGGCTATAAAAAATGACTATATTATTTATTATCGAGGAGAAAAAATGAACATTCGTCTTAGAAAAATTCTACCTGTTCTTTGCATTTCTTTTGCACTTATGCTTTGTACATCTTTGAGCGTCTTTGCTATTGCGGCCCCATCCGATGGCGACCAGGTGCATGTTATTATTGAAAATACCAATTTTACCGAAGCTGATGGTGCCCCCTGGTCCGGTACACTTGTAGATACTTGGGTTCCTCTATCTGATACCTCAACTGCTTTAAGCTGTATTCAAGCGGCTGCAGCACCCTATGCTTTTCAATCATCTGGCACTTCTGATACTTTCGTCTATATTACAAGCATTAATAATTTAACCGCTGGTAGTGCCGGGGGCTGGGATGGCTGGATGGTTTTAAAAAATGATTGGTTAACCAATGATAGTTTAGCGGCTTATAACCCGATAAATGGAACCCTTAATCCTAATGATACCCTTGTGGCCAACTATTCTCTAAATTTCGGAACTGATTTAGGTGGCACCTGGAGTAATACGGACAAAACGCTCGCCTCAATGACCCCGAGTATTGGTACACTTTCTCCCACCTTTAGTACTGATACTAAAGACTATACGTTAACGACAGCGGGTGAATCCTCTGTCATTTTAGACTTTCATGCAACCAATAAAAATTATATGGTTAAAGCCTTCGTTGACGATGATATGACCACTGCTTATCGAAACACCGATGCGATTCCGATTGCTGATGGCACCGTCATTCAAGTGATCTGTGGGGATCCAGAATGGCCAAGTATGAATAATGGCACTTATGGTAACGGGAGTGAAACCATCCCTGCTGAAACCTATACCATTACCATACGCGATCCAATAGCTGTCTCCGCTGCGCAAACCGAAGCAATAGAAGCGATTAATGCCTATAAAGATTCCGCTGATTATCGTGATGCAGAACAAACAGCATTAGCCACTGCTCAAGCCGATGGCGTTGCTGCGATTGAAGCGGCAACGACTGTTGCAAAGGTCAATCAAGCTCAAACCGATGCGCAAGCCATCATGAATGCCATTCAAACAGATGCTCAACTAACAGCACTAGAAACAACCACAACTACAACGGACACAACCGCTAGCACAACGGACACAACCGCCAGCACAACGGATACAAGTGAAACGGCCGCTTCTATTAGCCCACATACCGGCATAGAAACGCGCAGTGTTTTACCTGCAAGTCTTTTGTTGATTGCTTTTGCCTGTTCTGGTTTTGTTCTTTTAAAGAGAAATTAACTGCACTATTTTTTTAAACACCATACATCTGTATGGTGTTTTTTTATACCTCTATTTCCTCTTCTTCCCATATAAATGTATGGGAAGTTTTATTTTTCTCCGTTTGCTGTCTTGATCCTTTGTAATAAAAAAAGCCATTTAAAAGGTTGCCTCTATGGACAACCTTTTAATGGCTTTTTCTCTCTTTAAAATTTTATTGTTGGTTATTGATATATTCTTGTATTTGTGGCAATCCTGTATAACGTTCAAGATGGTCTTCATGTTCTACCATGAGGGTTGGTGCTTGCATCACCTTGTATTGCAAAACCTTATCTCGATTGTCTTCTGCATTAACCACTTCATAGGTAATGCTCGATTGCTTTAATTGTTCTTTGGCCGTTGCACAATTTGGACAAGTGGTTGTTGTAAATAACAGCCGTTTTTTATGGTCTTGATTTAAAATCTCCGTTTCAAGCACAGCTTCTTCCGTACGCGTTTCAGAGGACTTTTTATTTTCTGTAGTCATTGGTTGTTTCAAAACCGATTCTTCTGGCTGATAAACCTGTCGTTCTTTATATTCTTGTGTTTTTCCCTTATTCCAGTTTTTCACCGGTCGGTAATAACCTGTAATCCGACTATACACTTCGGCTTCTTTTCCGCAAATAGGACATTCAAAATGTTCGCCTGTTAAATACCCATGTTCTTTACAAATTGAATAGGTTGGACTAATGGTGTAATAGGGCAAACGATAATTTGCTGCAATTTTGTGAACAAGATTTGCAGCAGCTTGCCAATCTGGCAATTTTTCGCCAAGAAATGCGTGAAAAACAGTCCCTGATGTATATAAGGTATGTAATTCATCTTGTTTATCTAAAGCTTCAAAAACATCTTCTGTAAACCCAACCGGTAAATGCGAACTATTGGTGTAGAACGGTTCGCCATTGCCTTCTGCTGCTGTAATAATATCTGGGAATTGTTCTACATCATGTTTGGCTAAACGATAAGTTGTTGATTCCGCTGGGGTTGCTTCTAAATTATAGAGTGCACCATAGGCTTCTTGATATTCTTTTAGTCGATCGCGCATATGCACTAAAATGGCTTTTGCAAATTTTTGGCCTTCTTCACTGGTTAAATCTGTTCTTAACCAATTTGCATTTAAAGCGGCTTCATTCATTCCAATTAAGCCAATGGTTGAAAAATGGTTATCAAAATTTCCTAAATACCGATGCGTATAAGGATAAAGCCCTGCATCCATTAAACGGGTAATGACAGTTCGTTTAACATCCAAACTTCTTGCCGCTATATCCATGAGATGGTCTAAGCGTGCATAAAAATCAGTTTCATTTTTAGCAAGATAACCAATCCGTGGTAAGTTGATTGTTACAACACCAACCGACCCAGTACTTTCTCCAGAACCAAAGAACCCTCCTGCTTTTTTGCGTAATTCACGTAAATCTAAGCGCAAACGGCAGCACATAGAACGCACATCACTAGGTTGCATATCACTATTAATATAATTTGAAAAATAAGGGGTCCCATATTTAGCGGTCATTTCAAAAAGAAGCTGATTATTTTCCGTTGGACTCCAATCGAAATCTTTTGTAATGGAATAGGTTGGAATTGGGTATTGGAATCCACGCCCATTGGCATCCCCTTCAATCATAATTTCGATAAAAGCTTTATTGACTAAATCCATTTCTCTTTTACAATCTTTGTATTTAAACGCTTGTTCTTTTCCGCCAACAATCGCCCATTCTTCGGCTAAATCGTTTGGTACAATCCAATCTAACGTAATATTCGAAAAAGGCGCTTGGGTTCCCCAACGACTGGGAGTATTTACCCCATAGACAAAGGATTGAATACATTGCTTAACTTCTCTATAGGTTAATTGATCTGCGCGAACAAAAGGAGCTAAATAGGTATCAAAAGAAGAAAAAGCCTGTGCGCCTGCCCATTCATTTTGCATAATGCCTAAAAAGTTAACCATTTGGTTACAGAGTGTTGATAAATGACTAGCCGGTGCAGATGTAATCTTTCCTGGAATGCCTCCTAAGCCCTCTTTAATCAATTGTTTTAAAGACCATCCTGCACAATAGCCTGTTAACATAGATAAATCATGAAGGTGTAACTCTGCATTTCTATGGGCATTCGCAATTTCTTCATCATAGACTTCTGAAAGCCAATAGTTGGCCGTAATCGCTCCTGAATTAGAAAGAATTAAGCCGCCAACTGAATAAGTGACGGTGGAATTTTCTTTAACCCGCCAATCTTCTACTTTAACATAACTATTGACTAATTCTTTATAATCCAATACAGTGGATTTCATATTTCTAACTTTTTCACGTTGTTTACGATATAAAATATAGGCTTTCGCAATCTCTGCATACCCAGCTTTAACTAAAACGTGTTCTACAGAATCTTGAATTTTTTCGACAGAAATTTTATGATCAACAATCTCATTCTGATAATCTGACGTAACCTTTAAGGCTAAAAAATCAATCATATCCTGGTTGTATTCGACATCCTCTGCGATAAAGGCCTTTTCTATGGCTTGTGCTATTTTAGCGATTTTAAGTTCGACTTCTTTTCCATCACGTTTAATGACTTTATACATTTTATTCTCTCCCTTTAAAACTGTTTTCCTCTGTTTAAGATATCATTATTATATCATACGCCCTATCCGCTGTCAAACAATATATTGTGTTTTTTTACCTACAATTCTTATAATAATACTATATATAGTGTGTTGCTTTGCTTATGGTTTTCATGCTTTTTCCACTAATTCCCCATCCTATGCGGTTAATCTCTATAAATCACTCGAATTCTTAATCGCTTCAAAAAAAAACAGCTGTTTTTTTCTATATATAGATGTCTCAATACTTTATAATCATTTAAATTTATGTCTTGCTTTAATTCAACCTTTCCCAAAAAAATCTGCCACTTTCTAGAAGTGACAGGCGCTTTTTTATCTCTGTTCTATTGACACAACAACACCTTTTAAGCGCTTACTCTGTTTTAAAAAAAGCATCATTTTCAACAACGGCGGTGAAACGATCGACACCAAAACGCTGCGTAAATAATTCACATTTACATAAAAATAAATAATAAACATTTAAACCACATCCACACAAGGTTTCAAAATTGCCTTGTCCTTTGGCGAAAATAACATCTGCTGTATCAATCAATTGTCGACTTTCTACACTTATTTTTTCCAGTTCTGTCCCTGGAATGACGGTTCCATTCTCTACCACTTCAAAAATTTGTGTCAGACCGACTTGCTCTGCATCATGAATCACAACATCATTCAGGATTGCTCCCCCACGAATAATGACACTAATTTCAAGATTAGGATACAGCTTTTGAACCATTTCTAAAAAGATTTTATCCAAAACCACTTCTCCTGCATTATCTGTGATAAAAACCATTTTCTGAGCATGGTCTAAATCATTGCGAATAGCCTTTAATACAACCTCTCTAATGGGAACCTCTTGGTAATTAATGAGTAATTCCTTTAGTTTTGCTTCGTTAACATCGCTCAAAGCACCAAAATCAATATAATTTCCAGTAACGGCCATTTGTATAGCTGCTTTTAATGGATTTTTCGCTTGCTCAACCATTTGCTTTAATTTTGGGGCTTTTTCCATAAGAATAGCATTGTATTTTTCTTTTGCCGCATAATAAAAATCATCAATCTCTAAAACATCGGACAAAATTTTCATAAATACTCCCGATAACTGCGGTGCGGATGCGTCTGAATCTGTTTTTGCAATCTCTGCAAAAATATCCCTGATAATGGCTACCTGTCTATCCATATCAATTTTATACTCGTTCATAATAGCAACGGCTTTTTGCACGCCACATAAATAACAATCCGAATCTGCTCTCATTCGTGTTTCCTTTCTTAAATAAAAATGATTATAGCATCGTCTCTATTTTGTTTGAATAGTCTAACCTTATGAGAATAAACTTGCAAATATACAGGTTTATTCTCATAGGTCATTACTCGCCTTTTAATGTGTAAAGAATCCCTTTATAAGGTGCTTTTATAGAGTTGTATTTTATCTAATCCCCAGATTCGTTCGGAAAAATCGCCTGGTTTTAGGGCGTTTTCAATGTGTTCCATCGTGTTCATCCGCGCATCAATCACATCCAAATAGTGTAATAATTCCGCTTCCGGAAACATCGGCCGTTTTGGACTCCCATAATCTGCTTCATAATGATGCGATAAAATCATGTGTTTTAGCATGAGCGTAACTTCTGGATCAATATTAAGTTTTTCCGCAAAACGATCAATTTCAACAACTTCTGTCACAATATGCCCTAAAAGCTTCCCTTCTTTTGAATAGTCATTAATCGATCCATTTTGGTCGGAAAGCATTTCTTCTGTTTTTCCAAAATCATGCAAAATAACCCCGGCATAAACTAATTCTGGATTGAGAAAAGAATATAGGGGCACGATTTTTAACGCCATTTGAAGCATTGACCACGTATGGTATAAAAGCCCTCCTTTAACCGCATGATGCATGCGCATTGCGGCTGGAAAATAACTTAAAACAGTTTTTTTAGATTCAAGCAGTGCTTGTGTAATCTTTTGTAAATCAGTGTTGTCAAAGGTTTTAATGGTATCCTCAAGATCCTTTAGCATCCCTTCGATCGATTCCGGTGCCGATGGCACAAAATCGTTAATATTCACATCATCACCTTCATTTGTGAGACGAATCTTATTAAGAATCAATTGTAAATGATTCTTAAATTCTTGAACATTCCCTTTGATTTTAATCAATTGTCCCGCTTTATATTCTTCTTCGTCTTCTGGCTGAATATTCCACATTTTTGAATCAATTTCATCATAATTTTCATCGGTCAATTTGAGGTTAAAATAGCGACTCCCATTTGCAGCATTATTGATTGAGAGGGATTTAATAAATAAATACCCCGTAATGGTTTGTCCCTTATTAAATTTTTTAATTTCCATTCTGTTATACTCCCTTTACTTGCTCTGGAAAGACTTTTTGGTAGGTTTCTAGTCCCTTAATTAAAACAGCCATCGCAATTTTCATATCTTGTTCATTTAAAACATAGGCTAGACGCACTTCATCCATGCCATCTTTTGGATCTAAATAGAAGTCATTCGCCGGTGATAATAAAACGGTTCGCCCTTCATCATTAAAATCTGTAATCATCCATTCAATAAAATGACATGCATCTTTAATCGGTAATTTAAGGACATAGTAAAAAGCCCCTGTTGGCTTTTTACAAACCACCCCTTTGATATCTTTTAATGCTTGATAAACAATATCTCGCCGTTTTGTATATTCTTCTAATACGTCATCAAAAAAGCCCGTATCTAATTTAAACAATTCCGCCGCCCCTAATTGATCGACGGAAGAAACCGCCAAACGCATTTGACAAAGTTTTCGGACTTCAAACATCAGCTCTTTATTCTTAGATAAAATGAACCCAATGCGCGCACCACAAGCCGAATATCGTTTAGAAATACTATCTACAATAATACAATTTTCTGCCACATCTGGATATAAAGCCGGACTCGCATAGACCCCTTCTTCATAAATAAATTCACGGTAGACTTCATCTGAAATAATGTAAAGATGATGTTCTTTCACAATATCACATAATAAACGTACTTCCGCTTGTGTGAAGACTTTCCCCGTTGGATTGCCTGGAGAGGTAATTAAAATGGCTTTAGTCTTTGGTGTGATCGCTTTTTCTATGGTTTCGCGATTTGGAATGGCAAACCCTTCGACGGCATAGGTTTTAACCCCAATCAAATTGACAGAACTCGCCGCTGCCATTTCTTTATAAACACTATAAAGCGGTTCAAAGGTTAAAATGGCATCACCCGGATTACAAATACTTAAAAAGGCAAAGAGCAACGCCTCACTGCCCCCATTTGTAATTAACATTTCATCGGGTTGATACGTCAAACCATACCCCGCATAGTACTGCACGGCGGCTTCTCGTAATGCTTTTTCGCCTTCTGGTTTTGAGTAAGATAAGACGGTTCTTTTTGTCGCATTCACTTTTTTCATAAAACTTTCTGGCGTTTTAATATCTGGTTGACCAATATTGAGATAATAAACGTCGATTCCTTTTTTAATGGCTTGATCTACTAAGGGATAGTATTTTAAAAGGGCAGGCTCGCCCATATTACGAACACGTTGAGAAATCTGCATTTTCATATGCTCCTTTACTAATTTTTATTAAGGCTTTTTATGCCTTTCATTATATCATATTGCTTCAATAATTCAACCCAAAATCTAAAAGAGGTGCAACGTGCTAAAAATTTTAAACATTAAGCACGTTTTTTTTATGCTCTAGATTAATTTTTTAGTCTTACTTTATCCCCTTGAAAGATTCCACGCGCCCGCATTCTTTTGAAAAGTGTATTCAAAATACGTTTTTTATCTGTACTCCATGTTGGCGCAATTAAAAGCTTTCTAGGACCATCTCCAGTAAGTCGGTGAATCACTACTGCTTTCGGCAATCTTTCAAGACACGCAATCAACAAGTCAATATAGACATCCATCGTCATGCATTCAAAAGGCTTTTGCTGATAAGCTAACGCCAAGTCTGTCCCTTTTAAAACATGTAAAAGATGCAATTTAATCCCATCAATGGGCATTTCTGCAATCTTTTTGACACTTTCTAACATCATAGCTTGACTTTCTCCAGGTAGTCCTAAAATAAGATGCGCAATTACTTCAATACCTGCAGCTTTTAGCCGATGAACGGCCGTTTCAAAACACTGAAAATCAAATCCAGATCGAATATAGGCCATACTTTTGGGATGAATCGTTTGAAGACCTAATTCAACCCATACGGGTTTAATCGCCTGGAGTTCCTTTAAAAGGTCAATCACCTCATCTGACAAGCAATCCGGACGTGTTGCAATCGAAAGTGCTACAATATCCGCCGGTTCAATAGCCGCATAAAATTTTTGTCGCAACACATTAATGGGAGCATACGTATTGGTATAGGCTTGAAAATACGCAATAAAAAACCGACAATGACTCTTTTTTGTAATGCGTGCTTTCGCTTCTATCATTTGATCAGAAATACTTTTTTCTACCGGTGCAGCAAAATCGCCAGATCCGCCTGCTGAACAAAAAATACAGCCTCGATAGTCTATTTTCCCATCACGATTAGGACACGTCATCCCCCCATTAAGAGATAGGCGATAAACTTTTTCCCCATACCTTTTTTTCATTTCTGCGTCAAGCGTATGCCAGGGCTTATCTCCCCATAATGTTTGATCTGTATCAACAGTCTCTTTTTGTTTTACGTTATTTTTATACATAAAATCTTATCCTCCAATTAAGCCTATCCTACATGCTTTTTAACCCTATTTTCGACCCTTTTATTGCATTAAAAAAGCTGATCCACTTCAAGTAGACCAGCTTTTTTTATATAAATTTACGTAAAAATTCTTGTGTCCGTGGTTTTTTAGGATGCGTAAATATATCTTCCGGTGAGCCTTCTTCTTCAATAACGCCTTTATCCATAAAAATAACCTTTGTTGCAACATCTTTTGCAAATTGCATTTCGTGGGTAACCACAATCATCGTTAAGCCTTCTGAAGCTAGTCGTTTCATAACTTCTAAAACATCGCCGACCATTTCAGGATCAAGTGCTGAGGTTGGTTCATCAAAGAGGATAATCTCTGGTTCAATACATAAAGCACGTGCAATAGCTACACGTTGTTGTTGTCCACCAGATAAGGTACTGCTAGACGCATAGGCAAAATCACGCATACCAACTTTATCTAGAAAATATAAAGCCTGTTCTTCGGCTTCTTTTTCTTTGCGTTTGAGCACTTTTTTTTGGGCAATTACACAATTTTTCAATACCGACATATTATTAAACAAATTGAAGGCTTGAAAAACCATGCCCACTTTAGAACGATAATAATTCACATCCTGACTTTCTAACACATTTTCATCATTGACATAAATAGCCCCTTTTTCGGGTTGTTCAAAAAGATTAATGCAACGTAGCATCGTTGATTTTCCAGATCCAGAAGATCCAATTAAACAGACTACATCGCCTTTGTGTACTTCAAAATTAATCCCCTTAAGTACTTCTAAATGGCCAAAACTTTTGTGAATATTTTCAACTCGAATTAAAGCTTCACTCATTTTTTTCTCCTTTTTGGTAAAACCCTTTGCTTTTTTTCACTTTTAGGGGCGATCTTTTGGCTTTCTGTTGTTGTATCGGATTGTGGAATAGATGTCGCGACTTTATTCATCCGTTTTTCAATATGCCTTAAAATAATGGAACAGGTTAACGTTAAAACTAAATAAACGCAAGCGGCCACAAAATACGATTCTGTAAAATGGTAAGTAGACCCCGCAATTCGACTAGATTGATACATTAAATCGGTCATTGAAATAATGGATAAAACCGACGAATCTTTAATATTAACGACAAATTCATTGCCAATGGCTGGAAAGGCATTTTTAATGGCCTGTGGTAAAATAACCGTAAACATCGTCTGCATAGAAGACATCCCTAAGGAACGGGCTGCTTCAACCTGACCTACATCGACTGATTGTATTCCACCACGAATAATTTCAGACATATAGGCACCCGTATTAATTGAGATAACAAACGTCCCTGCAACGTTTGGTGTCCAATTAAAAACATGTAAAAGTGCATAATAAATAAAGGCCCCTTGGACCATCATTGGCGTTCCACGAAAAATTTCAATATAGACAGTTGCAATCACATCATAAATCTTCTTAATGGTTTTTGAGGTCGACGATGCCTGAATGTCTAATTTAATCGCTCGCGTCCCCCCAATTAACAAACCAAGGGCCAGACCGATAATTGTACCGGTCAAGGCCACCATAATGGTTACCCGTACCCCTAAAAGAAGAGAGGCATGGTATTTACTTGCAATGTCAATACAAGTTGCAAAAAATTTTTGATTAAACATATGTTATTCGGTCGTTTCATCCGATGATGGTTGGCGTTCAATTGCTGCTTCCATCATTGCTTCACGATCTTCTGTTGAAATGCCATCTAAGATCTTATTGACCTGCGTTTCTAAATCGCTATTATCTTTGTTAACTGCAATCGAAACAGAGGTATCCGCTTCAAACCCATGTCCTTCTCCAAATTGAATGATCATTAAATCTGAATTGGCGGCAATGGCCCCTTTAGCTGCTGGTAATTCTCCAACCAAGGCATCCGCTTCTCCAGAACTAACGGAAAGAATCATGCGTGAAAAAGATGTCTGTGCTGGCATATGTTCAACATCATTAATTTGATCGATGACTTCATCATAAATTGTATTGGCTTGGCCAATCACTTTTGCGCCACTAAAATCTTGAATATCTGTTGCATTAGCATAGGCACTCTCTTTAGACACAACAGCAACCATTTCAGATTCATAATAAGGTTCTGTAAAAGAAACCGCTTCACGACGTTCTTCGGTATCGGTCATCCCGGCGATGATTAAGTCAATTTCGTTGTTTTGAAGCGCTGGAATTAACCCTTCCCAAGAAATTGGTTTAACTTCTAATTTCTGATCCAACCCATCGGCAATTTTTTGAGCTAAGGCCACATCATAGCCATCTGCAAAATCTGCCTCGGAAATAGGCACTGTGTAGTCATTTTCGGTTGTTGTTGTCCAATTATAAGGGGCATAATCACATTCCATCCCTACAACTAATACATCATCTGGATTGCTATCAGTGCTGGTATCGCTGGTATCACTTGATGTACTTGAGCATCCTGCAAATGCCAAGGTTCCCACTAATACAAAAGTTATTGCTAATAATCCTGTCAATCTTTTTTTCATCTTTTCCTCCTTAAAATTTTTAAAAAATAAAAACCGTATGCTATAGCATACGGTTAACCATCACGTTTTTTATAGCGCCTCTACAAATGTAGGAGTGATACAGGTCTTTCCTGTAACCCCATCTGCTTCTATACCCAGAATACAGATTCGGCGAAGATTACCTTTTTGCTCCCTCATTGCCTGCCGGCTCTTGAACATACTCATCTACTTCGCAGCCTCTACGGATTCAATTTTTTTTACTGCTTTTAATAATATCACGTTTTGTTTCATCTGTCAATTGATTTTTACACGCCATACTCTTTAAAAAACATGCATTATCGTCCGAAATTGCGCTATATAGATTGTTTCTATTTCCTTTACTACGCTTACCTCTACTGCTTAAATCTGTTAGCGCTTATGTCTTTGAAAAAAAAAGTGCTGTCGTTCCTGGCCCTGTATGCACCCAATGACTGCTCCAATGGAATTGATGATCACTTTGCCTTTTAGCTTGTGAAAGTAAGCTTCAATTTCATCTTTGACCTTATTAGCCGTTCTAAAATCATCCGATGTTGCTAAATAGCAATAACCATCATACGCTTTTCCTTTGATGGCAGATTCTTCCATAATATTGATTAAGCGTTTCGTGACTTTTGATTTGCCACGCACTTTATTGCGTGGAATCAGTTTTCCCTCCGGATTCATGGCCATGAGTGGACAAATATGTAGCATATTACCAAAAAAGGCGGATGATCTTGAAATCCGCCCCCTTCTAAAATAATGCGTTAAATCCGCCGAAAAAAACCATTGGTTGATGGTCAATCTATTTTCTAAAACCCACGCTTTGACTTCATCAACTGATTTTCCTTGGTCTCTCAAATCAGCCACCATTGCGACTAACATGCCATAACCGAAAGAGGCCCCTAATCTTAGCGGACCCTTTTTCTCTCAGTATATGTTTTATAGATTAAATACGCCGCGCGTTTGCGCTTTTTAAAAGGCACTATTATACCTCGCGTTCAGATCCTTGATAGTAAAAAGCTGTTGTTCCAGGTCCAGTATGGGCACCAATAACAGCCCCAATCCAATTGATTTTTATCTCAATTTTAAGCTTTGGAAAACGTTCTTCGATCATCGCTTTAAGTTTTTCGGCCACTTTGAAATCATCTGATGTTGAAATATAGCAATACCCAGCATAGTCTGTCCCATTCAAGGCTTTTTCTTCCATAATTTCAACCGCGTGTTTAATTACTTTGGCTTTCCCTCTAATTTTAAAGCGTGGCACGAGTTTTCCTTCAAGATCAACATTCATTAATGGACAAATATGTAACATATTACCAAAAAAAGCTGATCTTCTTGAAATCCGTCCCCCTCTAAAATAGTGGGTTAAATCAGTTGAAAAGAACCAATGGTGGATGGTTGTCCGATTTTCTAAAACCCAGTCTTGAATCTCATCAATCGTTTTGCCTTGATCCCGTAAATCAGCCACCATAGTCATCAAAAGACCATAGCCAGAAGACGCACACAAAGAATCGATGACATAGATCCGGCGATTTGGATAATCTTCTTGTAATTGTTCTTGTGCAATTAATGCGGAACCATACGTTCCACTGATACCAGAAGACAGCGTTATATGCAGCACATCTTCCCCAGCTTTTAGTGCCGATTCAAAAAGATCCTTATATCCTTGAACACTTACTTGTGATGTAGTTGGTAATGCGCCTTGTTTAATTTTTTCATAAAATTCCGCATAAGGGGTTGTTTGACCCAAATCATCAGGATAACTGACGCCATCTATAATATACGAAAAGGACACAATTGCAATCTTTCTTTCTTCAAAAAAAGATTTTGGCATATCGGCCGTTGAACAGCACGATAGCATAAACGGATTGGTTTTTTGTTCTTGCATCAATACCATCTTCCTCCTTTAGGATTCGCGTTGCTGCCCTTGATAATAAAGGGCTGTTGTTCCAGGTCCAGTATGGGCGCCAATAACCGCCCCAATCCAATTGATTTTAATTTTCCCTCTAAGATTTGGAAAATGTTCCTCAACTGCTTCTTTCATTCTTTCCGCCGCTTTAAAGTCCTGCGATGTTGAAATATAACAATAGCCATCATAGTCTGTACCATTTAAAGCTTTTTCTTTCATCAGCTCAACCGCATATTTAATCACTTTGGCTTTCCCTCTAATTTTAAAGCGTGGAATGAGCTTGCCCTTACGGTCAACATTCATTAACGGGCAAATATGTAACATATTACCAAAAAAAGCTGATGATCTTGAAATCCGTCCCCCTCTAAAATAGTGGGTTAAATCAGTTGAAAAGAACCAATGGTGAATCGTTAATCGATTTTTTACTACCCATTTCTCAATTTCATCAATTGTTTTTCCTTGATCACGTAAATCGGCCACCATGGTCATCAACAAACCATAACCAGACGAGGCACAGAAAGAATCTAAAATGTAAATTTTACGGTCAGGATATATTTCACAAAGCACTTCTTTCGCCAATATTGCTGATCCATAAGATCCTGTAATGCCTGATGATAAGGTTAAATGAATAATATCTTTTCCCTCTTTTAAAAAAGGTTCAAAATAATCTTTATATATTTGAACTGTAATTTGAGAGGTCGTCGGTAAAGCCCCCTGCTTAATCTTTTCATAAAATTTCGTATAAGACATGCTCTGCCCTAAATCATCTGCATAAGCTACCTCGTCCATAATATAGGAATAAGGAATATAGACAATTTGTCTTTCCTTGAAAAAAGATTCTGGCATATCGGCGGTCGACTCACAAGATAAAATAAAATCTGTCATTGTTTCTCCTTCATGATTACATACCTTGTGACAATTGTCACAAGGTTTAAAAGCGATCTACTCTTCAATGTTCTAAAACACTGCTTTGTCTTATTTTTTCACAAATGTACATTATTTTTGTTTAATTACTCTTTCGAGGGTGGCTTGTTTCTGTAACCCTTTCGATACCGATCTGCATAATCATTAAAGGGTTCTGTTATATCATCATCTGGATCAAAAAAGCAAAAATTGTTTTTGCCATTTCTTTTGATATCATACATCGCACCATCGGCTGTCTCAAGTAAGGTTTCTGGCGATTTCTCTGGATCTGAAAAACGAACCCCAATAGATATTCCAACATTCACTTTTTTTTGATGTTGCTCAAAGGTAATCGGTTGTGCAGTACGTTCAATAATCGTTTCACAAATACGCTCAACAACCCTTTTATTCCTCAAATCTTTTAAAAGAATTACAAATTCATCGCCACCAAGACGGCAAACCATATCATCTTCGCGTACACACAATAAAAGGCGTTTTGTGATTATTTTTAATGTTTGATCCCCTGCATCATGTCCAAAAGTATCATTGATGACTTTAAAATTATCTAAATCCATAAATAAAACCGTAAACTCTCGATATTCTTGTTGATATTCTTGCATTTTAATCAATAGTGCACGACGATTGGCAAGCCCTGTCAAGGTATCTTGATTAACTTTTTCATTCAGATCCAATAATTTTTCTTTTTGATTATGGCGCCTTACCATAATTGATTTTGTAAGCTCAATAACAATAAAGGTCCCAATCCCCAAAAACAAGAGCGCTAGATAATTTAATTTTGATAAATTTCCAATGTCTGCTAAGGATTCCTCTTCTACAAAATAACAACCATCTGTCGAAAAAAGCACTTGATTATCCGATTGAATATTTTCCTTGATCACTGCATTAATACTGTCCACACTTAAAAAATAAGAAGTATAGAGCTGATGATCAATCACTTCCCAATCAAAAGGCGTCTTGCGTTGTTTGTTATAGACATAAGGACTATCTTCAAGGGTTGTTTCCTCTAGCGTATTGTCATTGGTTAAAGTACTTTCATCAAAAAAAAGTTGACCATTTGTATCGACAATCCTCAGTTTATTAAAACGTACTAATGCTTCCTTTTGATCTAAGACAAACACTTCTTTCATATTATAGCCCATTGTGATCGTGGCGACTTTATCCCCTGCCGTTGTATAGAGGGGGGTTGAAAATCGGATCATTGGATTGTCTGGATTTGAAGACAAGTCCAGATTAGATACATAGATTTCTCCTTGGGTTAGGTTTTGAATGGTGTTAAAATCATTCCACATTTCACTGATATTTTCTTCAGTTCCTTGCGGTTTGATCTTTTCGTCTATCGCATCGGCATTTTCTTGAGGCGCTGGTGCCTCAGCAATAGCTTTTGCCGCGTTGGACTGGGCCTCCAAGAGCACATTGCCCAGATCATCTGTCAGGATTAACCATGCTTCATCCGTTTGTTGATTGACAATCCCTTCAAGCAAGCCTGTAATCGTTTTATTTTCATGCTCTGAAATGCCATTTTCTGTTCCAAAAGCAGGATCACTTGTTAAAATCGAGGTGAGTAACGCAATATCGTTCACACGATAACTTAAATCGTTCAACACTTCCTGTTGCTCAATCTCTATTTGAACTTGAATATGCTCTGTTTCTTTTTGAATAATTTGCTGTTTAAACCAAAAGTAGCCTGTAAACGTTACGATGCACATAATGATTGCCACAATTACAAAGGCTCTTGTTCTATTAATTTTAGGCTTTTGTGTGGCCATCTTGTTTTCTCCTATATTCTTAAATAGAATTGTTCATTTTTTTATTATATCATGAGTCTTTCACTCTGTAAAGTCTTTTACGGCTCTCTTTAGGAACAAAAAAGGACCGTTTTGTTGTCCTTCAACCCCTTATTGCCACTCTCAACAGACCGAAAAAATCGCTAAAATCAATCGTATTATATGCTTTTATATCCGCTCAACATCTTTCCTCTGTTTTCTCTAATTTAAAGAAAAATTAAAAACTTTTACTTTTTATCTTAATTCCTTTCATTAAAGTAAACGAAAATTAACCCTATAACACCTTTAAAACTTTTACAAAAAAAAAGAAGCTTCAAAATGCATTTCATTCCTGCGTATACAAAAAATTAGATTGACAAAACACTTTCTCTACGCTATAATAAATTCACAACAATAGAAAGGAAACCACTAATGACACTCGATCAACTAGAAATTGGAAAAAGTGCCCTCATCCATGGAATTAACAGTGAAAAAGCACTTGCACTTCACCTCTTAAATATGGGCCTCATTCCAGGGACAGAAATTACACTGACAAAAACCGCACCAATGGGAGACCCCTTGGAATTGCGACTACGTGGCTACGAACTTACCTTACGCCTTGAGGATGCCGCAAAAATCCAAATTGAAAACATTCACGAACCTCACGAAAATAAAATACTTTGCGAAAATCCGGAACGCTTTAAAAAAATAGCCCATCCAGGCGTTGGTGAAGAACATTATCAACCACAACGTAACGGTCGTGTTAAAGCTGAAGGCGAACCGCTTTCTTTTGCTTTAATTGGCAACCAAAACTGTGGTAAAACCACGCTTTTTAACGAATTAACCGGTTCAAACCAGCATGTCGGAAATTTTCCAGGCGTAACCATCGATCAAAAAGATGGTAAAATAAAAAATCACCCCGAAGCCGTTGTGACCGATTTACCGGGGATTTATTCTCTTTCCCCGTATTCTAGTGAAGAATTGGTAACCCGTGATTTTCTACTCGATCAACGCCCTGATGGGATTATTAATATTCTTGATGCCACCAATATTGAGCGCAATCTTTATTTAACCATGCAACTTATTCAATTGAATATTCCAATGGTTTTAGCCTTAAATATGATGGATGAAGTGCGTGAAAATGGGGGCACTATTTTAATTAATACCCTCGAAGCAGAACTCGGCATTCCTGTTGTGCCCATTTCTGCAACACGTAACGAAGGCATTCAAGAACTGGTTGCACACGCTCTGCGGATGGCACGTTTTCGAGAACGTCCTGGTCGAATGACTTTTTTCGATCGCCGTGGCTCTTTAGAAGACAAGGCCATGCATCACTGCATTCATGCTTTGATTCATTCAATTGCCATTCATGCACAACAAGCCCGTATCCCAAAAAGATTT
>Ga0172378_10001969_pt1 | contig 19136 bp, 17 predicted proteins | sample GrowelOW332metaG_FD_119755 | JGI IMG/M metagenome (GOLD analysis project Ga0172378, IMG submission 119755) | Groundwater microbial communities from an aquifer near a municipal landfill in Southern Ontario, Canada - Pumphouse #3_1 metaG | ecosystem: Environmental > Aquatic > Deep subsurface >... | reverse complement strand
GGTGGTGATACCGCTGCAGTAACAGCAGCTAAAAATACAATTTTATATGCAATTGTAGGTATTGTCGTTGCACTACTTGCCTTTGCTGTTGTAAATTTTGTGCTTACGAACTTAATATCATAGCTTATAAGTAAATCAATAAATAAATCCGCTCTTTATTTAAGAGCGGATTTATTTAATTTAGAAACACACCCCATATAATGGGGTGTGTTTTATTAAGATAAGCTTTTTTATTGAACTTTAATCTTTTTTGCTTGTTCTTGGCGAATCTTGTTAAAGCTGATAGTAAGTACACCATCTTTTAGGACTGCTTCAACTTCGTCTTCTTTTACACTAACTGGCAATGCTATTGTGCGATTAAATTCGCCCCAGAAACATTCTTGTATATGCCAGTTGATAGCATCGGTGTCGTCACCGCTACTTAATGTACCGCTGATTGTTAAAATACCATCGCTGATACTAACATCAAGTTCTTCTTTGTTGACACCTGCTGTACGTGCCTTGACAACTAGTTTGTCTTCGGTTTCGTACACATCGACTGCTAGTTGACCTGGGAATTCTTCTTCGGAATCATTCCAGCTCTCTTCTGCCACAGCGGTTGCTGTGTTGTCCGATGCTAGGGTGTCGTCATTTAGGAAAGCTGCTGTCAGCTCATCTTCGATTAATAAATCATCGTTTTGTTTACGGGCCATGATATCCTCCACTTTTCTCTAGACTCTATTGACAAATAGTCTCTCACATTATAACTAACATATACAGTATAATCAACCGTAGGAGGCCTTTAAACGTAAATAATACAATGATAGATAAAATACTCTCATTCATAGCTCCACACCACTGTTGCGGGTGCGATAAAATTGGCGCTTTGCTGTGTGATAATTGTAAATACAACATCAAGTGTGAACCAAAAACAGCTTGTATTACGTGCAGTCAACTAATTAATCAATTGCAAATAGATAACACCCGTAAGCTACCTTATGAAAGAATTTGGATTGTTGGTGAGCGGGATGGTATTTTGCAACGATTGATAGGAAATTACAAATTTGAAAGAACACGGTCTGCTTATAAAGAACTTGGTGATTTGTTGTTAGAAGTATTGCCAGAATTACCTACTGACACTATTATTATCCCCGTTCCTACTGTTTCGGGGCATGTTCGTGAAAGAGGATATGATCATATGTTACTTATTGCTCGGTATGTAGCAAAAGCTAAAGGTTTGGAACTTAGACGCTCAATATGTAGGTTAACTAATACAAAACAGCGTCAGTCGACCGCTAGGCAGCGATTAGAACAAGCAAAAAAGGCATTCGTGATAGATGGTAAGGTTGATATTAATAGACCTTATTTACTGTTAGATGACGTCATAACTACTGGTGCGACTATTAAATATGCTAGTCAAATTTTGCGTGATGCTGGTGTAAAACATGTTTGGGTAGCGGTAATTGCACGTCAAACTCTCGACTGAGTTGAGTGTATCTGTTATTATTATCAATGTTGCTAATTTAGCATGCAATGGAGAGGTGCCCGAGTGGTTTAAGGGAACAGTCTTGAAAACTGTCGTGTCAGTAATGGCACCGCGAGTTCGAATCTCGCCCTCTCCGCCAGAAATAAATAGATGACCTTTTGGTCATCTATTTATTTGTTATAAAAGTTATTTGTTTTTAAATATTAGTTCCGCCACCAGTTCCCGTTACTAGTGTTGTTAATACAAAATTAATAGCCGCATAAGCTAATAATGCAACGATTAGGCCGACGATTGCATATAAAATTGTATTCTTTGCGGCTGTTATTGCAGCAGCGTTACCCCCGGATATGACGTATCTTAGGCCACCTAAGATAAGCATAATTACGCTAAGTGCGCCAATTATAAATAGCATAGTGTTAGTTATGGTTGTAAATATCCCATTATCTCCGAATAGATCGCTTGGTTGTCCATTGCCTTGTGCAGCATTGGCGCCGGTTTGTACCGAGCTGATTCCGTAAGTAGGCATAGGTAATAATATTGTCGATAACAATATGCTGAGTGTGATAATTAGTGGGTATATTTTAGTTTTGACTAATGATTTCATAATAAACTCCTGACGATTAAGTCATATAGCTTATATTGTAGCAAATTAATAGATAATAATCTAGCTCCTTAGCCTTTGTTTATGCTACAATAAATCGAGTGTGGAGGAGTACCCAAGTGGCTGAAGGGGACGGTTTGCTAAATCGTTAGTCTGGGGAGACCTGGAGCGGGAGTTCGAATCTCCCCTCCTCCGCCAAATAAAAAATGACTGTTTGGTCATTTTTTATTTAGGTGCGGACAGATAATTTTGTTTTTATTGCTATTCTTCTCATGCTATACTAAATTTATGCAACCTGATCAGCAGAATAATTATCAGCAAAAAGAGCCTAATCAAGAGTCTATGGGTAAAATTCCTGAAATGTATACACCTGAGCCTACGGATGATGAGCCTACTCCTAACGCTAATGTAAGAGCTAACGTTCAAGATACATCAGCGTCTGATGTGGTGGTGCATTGGAGCGCCAAAGAGTATATTTATATAGAAAAAAGTGGTTTGTGGTTTGTTGTTTTTGCGATTGTTGCTTTGATTTTGATTGCTGTTGATTTTTTATTTATAAAATCATATACTTTTTCGGTTTTGGTATTTGTTGCAGCAATCGCGGTAATTGTATATTCTAGACGTCCACCACGGATAATTGATTATACTTTAAGTGGTCAACAAGGATTATATATAGGCGATAGACTATATCATTTTAGTGAGTTCAAGGCTTTTGGCTTGATTCGTGATGGTGAGCACAATTCTATAATGCTAATTCCGACTAAAAGGTTCTCTTTTGGCGTATCGGTCTATTTTTCGCGGGATGTTGGAGAGCAAATCGTTGATATTTTAGGGGCAAGGCTGCCTATGAAAATTACAAAGCTTGATTTAATTGATAAAATTGTGCGAAAAATTCGATTATAGTCGGCTAAACCCTACCGTCTGCCTTAAATATATGATACAATAACCGATATTCTGTCACGGTTTTCTGTGATTGAACGCACCTTCTAGTTACATGAAAGGCAGGATTATGTATTTATATATAATTCTGCATTTTGGACCCGTAGCTCAGCTGGATAGAGCGTCGGCTTGCGGAGCCGAAGGTCACAAGTTCGAATCTTGTCGGGTTCACCAAAGTAAAAAGACTAACTTTATGTTAGTCTTTTTACTTTGGTGATAAAAATCTGATAAAATAAGGCATTAGTGGAGAGATGCAGGAGTGGTTGAACTGGCCGCTCTCGAAAAGCGGTAAGGCGGTAACGTCTTCGAGGGTTCGAATCCCTCTCTCTCCGCCAATTAGATTTTTAAGTAATAGACGTTAAAGAAAGAAGATATATCATGAATGATATAAGTAAAACTATGGAAAACCCAGAGCCGTCGATTTTTACCAGGATTATTAATGGCGAGATTCCAGCTCACAGAATATACGAAGATGATCAAGTGATAGCCTTTTTAGATTTACACCCTCAGATAGAGGGGCATACTTTGGTTGTACCTAAAAAACAAGTTGATCATATTTGGGACTTAAATGATGAAGATTATGAATACTTATGGAAAGTAACAAAAAAAATAGGAAGTCATATCCGTGAGATAATCGGCTCACCAAGAGTTGGTATAGTCGTTGAGGGTTTCGGTGTGCCTCATGCTCATATACATCTAATTCCAATTTATATCGGTAGCGACCTTAAGAAATCTCAGAATATCGATATCGAACCTAATCACGAAATGTTGGCAAATATAGCGTCTCGCCTAAAAATGTAGTGTCAATTAGAATTCTTGCTGTTGGTAAAAAGCATGAAGCGTGGATAATCGATGGCGTTGAGCGTTATCAGAAGCGTTTAAAAAAGCCGTTTGACATTAAATGGGTAATTCTGCCACATTCACCTAACAATGGCCTTAGGGCGCGTCAGGATGATTCAAAAGCTATAAATATGCGCCTTACGCCTAGTGATTATGTTATTTTGTTGGATGAAAAAGGTGAGAATATAAACTCCCCTAGCCTATCTAGGTTATTATTATCTGAGATTGAGTCTTCTAAAAAGGTCACGATAATTATCGGTGGGGCTTATGGGGTTGATAATACTATCCGTGAACGAGCTAACTTTGTTTGGTCTTTGTCTAATTTGGTCTTTCCGCATCAATTAGTGCGGTTGATGCTTGTAGAACAGATATATAGAGCACAAGAGATAGCCGGCAACAGGTCGTATCACCACGAATAGCAATAACCTATCATTGACATAAAACAAAACTTATGCTATATTTTATGGAGTAATATCATAAAAACGAAAAAGTATAAAAATATGTCAATTATAAACACAAATCCCCTATCTATCCTGATTTCAATCATGGCTCTTTCTGGTGTGTTTGTTCATGGGGTCCAGGCAGAGAGTTTAGTCTCTAGCCTTAGAATTGAACATAGCAATAACGGTAAACCCTTGTCGTCCGGTGGACATATACATGTTGAGGCTAGTACTTTTGCTGGTGATACTTATAGTCTAAGGTCACAACCCCCTGCTAATCGTCCTCGCGAGGACGAAGATAAGGATAGCTTAGACAAAAGGCGGGACATAGGCGATGGATTCGGTACTGATTATTCTCGGTCAGTTATTTTATAATTTCTAGCTCTTTAATTAGCCTCTCTTTAAATTCTTCTTTTTGTTTTAATTGAGTTTGTGATTCTTCTATTAGATTAGCAGGGGCTTTTTTAATATAATTTTCGTTGTCTAGGCGTGCTTTTAAATTAGCTATTTGAGTATGCACTTCAGCTAGGCGTAGTTCTAGATTTACCTGGTGCTCGTAAAGGGTTTCCTCTGATATATCTAGCCAAGCTTCTCTGCCGCTAGCAGCAAGCCGTAATCCACGAGCTTTGTCGATTGCTTGGATGTCTTTTAATTTAGCTAACCTTTTAATTAGCTGGATATTATCAGCAATTAGGGTGTCATTTTGATATAACAATGTGTATTTTGTGTTGCCTGGTAATTCAGCGGTGACATATCTAATTTCGTTAATTAGTTTTTTAAGACGTGAGAATTCTGCAGCAGAAATGTCATTGTAACTTATTTTTTCTGGCCATTTGGCAGAAATTAACAGATCATTGTGCCATGGTAACGTTTGCCAGATAGTCTCGGTGACAAATGGGGCAAAAGGATGAGCTATTTTTAGGCTAGTGTCCAGAACCCAAGCTAACATTGTTGAATTATCTTGATTTTTACTAGATTCGATATACCAGTCAGCGACATTATCCCAGATTGCGTGATACATAGTTTCACTAGCTTCTGCAAAACGATAGCTTTCTATTTGTCTTTCTATTTTGGCAGTGGACTTTTCTAGTTCTCTGATGATCCAATGGTCGGCTAGGCTTATTGGCTCTGGTATCTGTGGCCTATAGCCGTTACTTAATTTACTTTCGGTGAATCGAGCAATATTCCACAATTTGTTACAGAAATTACGGCCAGATACTACCCTACCTATACTGAAGGCTTGATTTTGGTCAGCACTACGATTGGCTACTATTCCTAGGCGCAAAGCATCTGATCCAAACTCGGCAATTGTTTCTATTGGATTAATTACATTACCTTTACTTTTGCTCATTTTTTGACCTTTTTCATCGAGTACCATTCCATGCAAGTAGACGTGCTTAAAGGGCACTTGATCTGTAGTATATAGTCCCAGCATGATCATACGAGCCACCCAACGGTCAAGCAGGTCACTACCTGTCTCCATGACGCTATTTGGATAGAAACGGCTTAGGGGGCCTTTTGATAGGGCATCAGTTGTAATGAATGGCCATTGGCCGCTACTAAACCATGTGTCAAAGGTGTCTTCTTCTCTTTTGTAGAGTTTACCGTCTACGGTGATAGTTTTTTCATCTACTTGATCGTTAAAAATCCAATCATTAGAATCATTTACATTTTGAAAAGCTGGGATTGGTATTCCCCATGGTATTTGGCGAGAGATATTCCAATCGTGTAGGTTATCGAGATATTGTATTAAAACTCGTTTGCGGCTGTCGGGTGTAAAGCTGATATCGTCATTAAGCAAGGCTTGTTTGGCTCGTTGCGCTAGAGGCTGAACTTTTATAAACCATTGGTCTTTGATTAAGGGTTGAATGGGCAGGCCGCTTTTATAATCGTAGCCAACTGTATGCTCGATTGTCGTCTCACCTCTTAGGAGTTCTTGGGCTTGAAGAGCTGCTAAGGTGCGTTTTCTGGCAGCATCAACTGATAATCCAATAAATTGCTCAGGGACATTTATCATAGTTCCGTCAAAATCAATGACTTGGATGCGTTCTAGATTGTGGCGCTTACCTATCTCAAAATCATTTGGATCATGAGCAGGGGTTACTTTTACTGCACCTGTGCCGAATGTTGGGTCGACATATTCGTCAGCAATAATCGGTATTTCTTTACCTGTTAAGGGTAATAATACACGAGTTCCAATAAGGTCTTTGTATCGTACGTCATCGGGATGAACGGCGACGGCTGTATCTCCAAATAGCGTTTCGGGTCTGGTGGTCGAGATGACAATTTCGCCAATTTTGTCATAAGTTGGGTAAGCAATTTGCCATAAAGTTCCCTTTTCTGTTTTGTGATCTACTTCGATGTCAGCATAACTTGTTTGGTATTTAGTACTGTAGTTTACTATGCGCTCACCTCTGTAAATAAGACCTTCGTCCCACATTTTTTTGAATGTGTCATAGACGGTATTTGTAACTTTTTTATCAAGTGTAAAGACTAGATTGCTCCAATTGGCGCTAATACCTAAAGCTCGAAGTTGGAGCTCCATGTTGCCGCGCTGTTGGTCGACAAAATTCCAGACTTGGCTATATAGCTGTTCACGAGAGAAATCGAAACGATTTTTACCTTGTTTTTCGAGAATCTTGTCATAAACAACCCAAGTTTCGAAACCAGCATGATCGGCGCCTGGGATATAAGCAACGTCTCGCCCCTTCATTCGATAGTAGCGAGCCATTATGTCTTCTAGGCTAAAAGTTAAAGCATGGCCAATATGTAAATTACCATTAGCGTTTGGTGGCGGCATAACAACACAAAAAGGCTCACCCACCCCTGATGGTTCGAATGCGCCACTTTTTTCCCACATTGCGTAGATGTTGGGCTCATATTGATTTGGTTCGTAGGCTTTGGCTAGTTTCATAAATTATTAAAATCGATTTTAGGCTTATTATTGCACGTGAAATGGACAAAATACACTTAAGACTTTCTTGCGAAAATCCTTTGCACAACTTTCCAAATTCACATGTTTGTTTTCATAATTTATTATATCACAACTTGATAAGATGTATAATGGATGTATGATGATTTTAAAGCAATGCCAAGATAAAACAGATTGGGACAACTATATCATGGACCATAATGGGCATCCTTTGCAGTTGTGGGGCTGGGGCAATGTAAAGTCAGCACATGGTTGGAAAGCTTATCGGTTATTCCTAAGCGATGACACTGATAATATAATAGGGGCTGCTCAATTATTGGTCCGTCGGCTACCTTGGCCTTTAAAATCAATTTGCTATATACCTCGTGGTCCAATTGTAGGTGATGACAATAGAGATGATTTTTTATTAGATTTAGAGGAATATTCTAAACGAGTACATCATGCTGTGTCTATTTCGATTGAACCCGATTGTGTAGATTATGCAGTTCCAAAGGGGTGGAAACAATCAAATAGTCATATTTTGCCTAAGAGGACGATTATTCTTGATCTAAAAAAGACTGAGCCTGAGCTATTGAGTGATATGGCTAAAAAAACGCGTCAATATATTCGTAAATCAGCGGCTGAAGCTATTACTATAAAGAGGGTTAATGATAGGAAAGAACTAGATAAATGCATGAAAGTGTATCAGGGGACTGCAAAGCGCGCTAAATTTGATTTACATGACAAGCAATATTATTATGACGTTTTTGATGAGCTAGGTGATCATTCACCGGTGTTTGCGGCTTATGTTGATGGTTATCCAATTGCATTTTTGTGGTTAGCTATTAGCGCAGATACGGCCTATGAACTATATGGTGGCATGAATGATTTGGGTCAACAGCTACGTTCTAACTATGCATTAAAATGGCATGCGATTCGTAAGTGTAAAGAGTGGGGACTGAGTCGCTATGATTTTGGCGGAATGCTAGAAGGTGGTGTTACTACTTTCAAAAAAGGTTGGGCCGCTGAAGAGGTTAAATTAGCAGGAACCTTTGATAAGCCTTTGTCTATATTTTATGGTCTGTGGATTAGTATTTTGCCGATAGCTAAGGTTGTTCTTCGCAAAATTAAAGTGTTATTCCATAGGAAATAAGATTAAAGTAAGGAGCTAATTAGGCCAAGTAGTTTTGGTCATTGATAGACTGGGAATGACTTCTAGCTCAAAGGGGCTAGTTGGCTTCTTTTTTTGGGCGTAATAATAACCTAATGTAGCAACCATTGCGGCATTGTCAGTACATAAATCTACTGGAGCATAATCGATGTGAATTGGAATTTGTTCGGACAATATTCGTCGCAATTCTTGGTTTGCTGCGACCCCACCAGCGATAATAACGGAACTAGGGTTAAAATTGCGAAATGCCAATTTAGTTTTGTCTACAAGCGTCTCGACTGCTGTACGCTGGAAGCTAGCTGCAAAGTTTATGCGCTGTACGTCGGTTAGAAGCTCTGCAAGGCCTGTTGATGGGAAAGTAAAGTCAACGCCCACTTCGCGTTGAACAGCTCTTAGAACGGCTGTTTTAAGCCCAGAGAAGCTAAAATCGTAAGTACCTGATAATTTTGCTTTTGGAAGTTTATAGGCCAAAGGGTCGCCATGTATAGCCGCTTTGGCGATTGATGGACCACCAGGGTAGGGGAGGCCGATAATTTTAGCAACTTTGTCGAAAGCTTCTCCAACAGCATCATCACAAGTTTGGCCAAGCAATTCGTAGTTACCATGATCGTGGAATAGGACTAATTGACAATGCCCACCACTTACAATAAGTGCTAATATTGGAAATTTAGGTATAGTTTTGTTAAGAAAATTAGCATAAGCGTGAGCTTCAACGTGGTGAACTGGGTAGAGTGGCTTGTTTTTTAATAGAGCTAGAGTTTTGGCGGCTAGGGTGCCAATTAAAAGAGAGCCAACTAAACCTGGGGCGTAAGTTACGGCTATGGCGTCGATATCATCCCAGGTTAATTTTGCATCTGTTAAGGCTTGATTTATGACAGGATTTATTACTTCAATATGACTACGCGCTGCCACTTCTGGCACTACTCCACCATAAACTGAGTGAATGTCAATTTGTGAATTAATAACATTACTAAGCAAAATACGTCCATCTTGTACGACAGACGCGGCGGTTTCGTCACAGCTACTTTCAATTCCAAGTATTTTCATCTGTTAACATTCTATCATAATTATGGTTGCTTAGTATAAACTTATAAAGTAGTATGTTTTATTATATATTTAACGAGAGGAAATAGGTGAAAATAAGCCGTTTTAAGTTGATTTTTTCTATAATAACAATCGCTATTGTGTTAGTTTTCCAAGCTATTTTTCCAATAGCTAAGCTAGCGGCTATAAGTGGCGATGAAGTATCTTGGTCTAATCCCGTATTTTATAAGGCAGAAGAGTCTGGTTGGCCTGGCGAAAATTGTGTCGATCCTCATCAAACATTAGTGGTGTTAAGCGAAGTTCAAACTAAAGATGTTTGCGTGACTCAAGGACGTGATGTGAGTTTTGGTTATTATAGGGATGCTAGTTATGTTCGCTATGTCGTAGGTTTTAATAATGATAATAAAATGTATCCTTTGAGAGTCGATGGAATTATGGGGGATGTTTTTTACTCAGCAAGCCAAGATACTCTTATTGTAAGAAGGCATTTATATCATGTTTATGGTGATGCTTCGGTTTTGGGTATTTATAAAAACTTTAGCAAAAGTCTTGTCAGGAGTGATGATATTGCAGCTTATAAATCTTATGCATTAACTAAGTCTGTGCCAGACTATGTATACAGTACAAGTGATGGTTCACCTTGGATTATTAGTGAAATGAATGTATCTAACAATAGGGAATGGATTGTAGTTCATGCTGGAGCGGCTGGTTTGGCTATTATAAATATAGAGACATTAGAATCAAAGCGTATTAGTTCGTATAAATTTATATATGGAATAGGATTAAACCCTGTTATTGGTTTGGCTATTAGTAACGATGGTAAAACTGTAGCTATGGTGGGCATTAATATTGAGTCTTTGATATTTAGCATTAGCCCTGATTGTGGTGATACCCCAGAGGATTATCGAACTTTGCTTGTTAATCCGTGCGAAGCAACGAATATTAGGGGGATATCATCTATTTATAATCTTTCTGATGGTTTTTATCCAAAGTTTAATGATAGCGGTAGTGAATTGACGTTTTTTTCGTATTCTCGGACTGATATTTTGCATTCTTTTGTATTAAGAGCGGACAACTATGAATATGTTGTACCAAGGGTTGATTATATGGCGCTGGGGGATTCATATTCTAGCGGGGAAGGTGAGTTGAACGATAATAATTATTTAGTTGGTACTAATGTTGAATATGAGAAGTGTCATGTTAGTACTAAGTCTTATGCTTTTAGGCTTTCTTATACTTTAGGTTTAGCTCCTAACTTTGTTAAGAACGTGGCTTGTTCGGGTGCTGTTGTTGGGGATATTGTTGGGGATGATGACGCTTATTTAGGTCAGGGTGATCGCCTTGGTAAGAATAAATTAAATTTATCTTATTCTGATCGTATATTATCTCAAAAGTTAGCTATAGATTCATTTTTGCCGGGTCGAGTGAAGCAGCTGTCTTTTGCGAATAAATATCAGCCAAAAATAGTCACGGTTGGTATTGGCGGTAATGATATTGGGTTTGCCGCAAAACTTACAGCTTGCCTTGGACTTGGTACATGCTCTTGGGCGGATAATAATGAATCTAAGGAGAAGGCTGCCGTTGAAATAAAAGGTTTATTTGATAAATTAGTGTCTACGTATCAAGACATACATACAGCGTCGCCTAATTCGAAGATATATGCAATAGGGTATCCTAAGCTCGTTGATCCAAATGGGTCATGTGGCGCGTTAACTGGATTTTTGTTAAATGAAAAGGAGAGAATCTTTTTAGATGAAGGTGTTAAATATCTTAATCAGATTATATCTGCGGCTGCCAGAAAAGCTGGGGTAAAGTATATAGATATTGAATCTAGCCTGGGTGATCATACTTTATGTGGAGATAGCCCTGATACTGCAATTAATTTTATAAAATTAGGTGATGATATTGGACCGGTTGAAAATTCTAAATGGTTTAGATTTGTTGGCCAAGAGAGTTTTCATCCAAATGCACTTGGGCATCAGCTTGAGTCCGATGTGATTTTGGATGCGGTTGAGAATAATATAATGACATATGATTATTGCTATGGATATGATGGAGAGTTATGTCCGATAGACACTGAAGTTCCTGAACCTTCTAGCTATTGGATACCAGATGCGTATCATAATTATCCAGAACAGAAAATTGCTAATTATGTGACAGATAGTGCCAGTGGGCTAGATGGTAGGCAAAAACAGCTATCGCTTGGTATTAATTCGTTAGAGCCAAATTCATTTGTCACCATAGAAATAGCCTCAACACCTCAGATGTTGGGTCAATTTGTAGCTTCTGCTGACGGTTCATTTGACGCAAGCGTAGAATTGCCTATTGACCTAGAAGAAGGCTATCACACTGTTCATTTGTATGGTACGTCGTATACGGGCGATCCAATTGAGTTGTATCAGGTTATTAAATATGTAAAGCCTTTTGTTGAAGAGGTTGAGTCTCCAACGATCGAGTCTGCGGTGGATGAGGTAGGTAAATCCTTAAATGATATTAACAGAGGCGGAAGCGGGGTGTCTGAGATAGATTATTCTGACAATAATGCCATAGCTGTCTCTTTTTTGGACGATAGTATTAAAGATTTTGGTATGCTTAATCGGTTGTCTAGTGAATATGTTGATAGTGCTGAGATTAAGGATATTCTGGTCGATATAAGCCATTATGATATATTGTTTATTGTCTTTATTATAGTTATATTTGTAGTTGCTGGGGCTTTTATATATAAGAGTATTATTTAGTTTTAATACCAAGATTTGTTTGCTTCGTCAGCACAATCTATTATAATCCTAATTTTCCCGTTGTTACTGTCTATTGTTGAGCTATGTATAAAATTATTTGGGGTTTCTATTTCTTGCTCTAACGCAAGAAGATAAGAGCATTCAATCTTCGATTCTTTCTCCGTATATCGCTTTTCTGCACTGCTTACTACGAAGTTTTTGCCAAAATCATTTGGAAGTTGAGGATCTAATTCGGTTTTTTGAATAAAACCATCGAAATTGTCAATTATAGGATAGTATTTTGCTTGTAAGTCGTTGACTTCTTGCACGGTTGTGACGGGTTTTTCCATTGAAATTGATGTAGTGCAGGTATATCCGCCAGTTTTTGCCCAGCCGGTCATATTGGGGGTGCAGCTAGCCTTGTAACTCCATTCATCGGTATTGTTTGATGCTATTTCTATTTTTTGAAAGACTGTTTTAGTCTGTGTATTAAGTTTTTCAAATCGATTATGATCTAGATTATTGCGTATTGGAATTAAAATGATATATCCAATGATAGTTAGCGCAATTATACTTATCGTTATCAGCAATATTTTTTGAATTAATTTTTTCTTATTGTTTGTATTTTTAGTCATATATTAAATATATCACGGGCAAATGCTTAGTTTGATAATAATGTTAAATAGAATTACTATTAAGGTAGATTATTAATTAGATTTTGAGGGTACCATGAATATTATCGAAACAAAAAAGTTGACAAAATATTATGGTAAATCGCTAGGGATAATTGATGTTGACTTATCTATTAAAGAAGGTGAAATATTCGGTTTTATTGGACCTAATGGTGCCGGTAAATCAACGACAATCCGGACTTTATTAGGTTTGATTCACCCAAGTAGCGGGAGTGCAACTATATTTGGTAAAGATATTACAAAGTTTGGACCTGAAATTAAAGAGGATATTGGATATTTGCCATCGGAAGTTTTTTACTATGATGACATGAAGGTGATTGACTTGTTGAAATATTCAGGTAGCTTTTATAAAAAGGACCAGTCTGCTATTTTGAAAAAAATTAAGGAGTTGGCTGAATACTTAAACCTTGATTTAAAGAAAAAAATAGATGATTTGTCGTATGGTAACAAGAAAAAAGTTGGGATTATTCAAGGTCTATTGCATGAACCGAAGCTAATAATACTAGATGAGCCGACTGGGGGACTTGACCCATTAATGCAACAGAGGTTTTTTGATTTGTTGCGTGAAGAGAATAAAAAAGGTGCAACAATTTTGTTTTCCTCTCATATTTTAATCGAAGTTCAAAAACTTTGCGACAGGGTTGCCATCATTAAAGACGGTGCAATCATTAAGATTGAGGATATAAAAAACTTAACTAAAGACACTCATAAAAAATTTAAAATTGAATTTTTAAATAGGGTAGATTATCAACAATTTACAGATTTGAAGGGTGTTAGTGGTCTAATCTCTGATGGTAATAATGTTAGCTTCCTTTACAAAGGTAACATTAACGAAGTCATTAAAATGATTTCAGGTTTTAGTATCGTAAATTTATTAGTTGAGGAGCCTGATTTAGAAGAGGTATTTATGCATTATTACCAAACGGATAAAAAATAATGAATGTGTTTTTTAGGGAATTTAAGGCTTATCGAAAATCGACTTTAATCTGGATATTATCTCTTTGCACGCTAGTTGTCGTATTTTTGCTGATGTATCCTGCTTTTACAAAGGATGTTGATGTGACTCGAGAGCTTATGGCTGGGTTACCATTGGCGGTTCGTAGCGCGTTAGACATATCATTACAGAATTTCTTTACAATCTATGGGTTTTTTGCATATTTATTTACATTTATATCTTTGGCTGGAGCAGTTCAAGCTATGAATTTAGGAGTTGGTATAGTTTCAAAGGAAGATAGTGGTAAAACTGTAGATTTTTTGTTGACTAAACCGATTAGTCGAGCTAATGTTATCACCGGCAAATTATTAGCGGCTGTTAGTCTGTTGTTAATTACTAATTTATTCTTTGGTCTGGCGTCATTTATTACGGCAAGGTTAATGTCTGCTGCTAATTTTGATTCAAGGCTATTTTTGTTGATAATTGTAGTCTTGTTTCTAATTCAAATGTTATTTTTGGCTTTGGGACTTTTGATGTCGGTTATAATTCATAAGATCAAATTGCCTATAGTAGTTTCTTTGCCTACTGTTTTTTCGTTTTTTATTGTTGGTATGCTAGGGGCGATCATTGGTAATGATAATGTTAAATATATTTGTCCGTTTAAGTTTTATGATTTTAATTACATAATTAACCATGGTTATTATGATGCTAAATTTTTGATTATTGAGGCTATCTTTGTGTTATTATCCATAATCTTTAGCTATGTGCTTTATATTAAAAAAGATATTAGGGCTGTTTCGTGAAGGTTTTTTTCAGGGAACTAAGGTCGTATCGAGTTGGATTATTCTTTTGGTCTGCTGGCATGGTGGTTCTTGTGGCGTCAGGTATGGCGAAGTTTTCGGCAATCGAAGGCACGGGGCAGTCCATTACTGATTTAATGTCTCAATTTCCTCAATCTGTTCAGTCGATTTTTGGTATAACTGGCTTTGACTTAAATAAAGCTAGCGGTTATTTTGGTGTTTTGTTTATGTATATTGCATTAATGGCAACTGTTCATGCTGTGCTTCTAGGTGCTGGAATTATATCAAAGGAAGAGCGAGATAGAACGTCGGAGTTTTTATTCGTAAAGCCAATTTCTCGGTACAAGGTTGTTACTATGAAGATTTTAGCAGGGTTATTTAATTTGATAGTAATTAATTTTGTAACGTTAATTTCGTCTCTGTATTTTGTTGATTATTTTGGTAAAGGTCAATCGTTTACAAAGGAGATTTTTGTATTAATGGTGGGGCTTTTATTCTTGCAATTATTATTCTTTTTTGTAGGGACTGTGATTGCAGCTATTAATACTAGGTCAAAATCATCTGCTTCTATAGCTACATCTGTTCTTTTGTCTATGTTTGTTTTAACTTTTTTGATAAACATAAATACAAATTTAGAACAGTTAAAATATTTGACACCTTTTAAGTACTTTGACGCCAAGGATTTAATGGCTAACGGACTTGATCCTATGTATGTCGCTATATCGTTGGCTTTGATAACTGTAATGGTTGTCTTGGCTTACAAAAGTTACAATAGTAGAGACTTAGGGATTTAAGGTATAATAATCTCATGATAAATATTCGAAGAATTGTAAAAAAGATAGTTCCTGTAAATCTGTTTAAGCAAGTTGAGCCGTTTGGTCATTTAATAGAGGCGGTTGCTGCAAATATTAGATATGGGTTCCCCTCACGTGAAACACATATCATAGGCGTTACTGGCACTAACGGCAAGACTACTACAGCTTTTATGATTCACAAGATGTTATCCGAAGCTGGATATAAAGTTGGTATGATGAGTACTGTCGCATACGGTATTGATGACGATATAATATCTCAAACTGAACACATAACGACAGCTCGGGCTGGAATATTGCAAAAGAAACTTCGCGAATTTAAACGTGCTGGTGTTGATTGGGTAGTCTTAGAAGCTTCTAGTCATTCTTTGGCGCAATATCGTACTTGGGGCGTACCGTACGAGATAGTTGTTATGACTAATGTTACTGGTGATCATTTAGATTATCACGGTACGATGGAGAACTATATAGGAGCAAAATTGCGTTTATTTTCGATTGCGAATAAAAACAAAGATGGTTTTGGCGTAATTAACGCTGATGACGCTAATGCTAGTAAATTTGTTGATAGTATATCTCGGTCAATTACCTACGGTGTTGATAATGGTGAGCTAAGGGCTAGTAATATAGTCTTGGGCTCGGATCATTCGACTTTTACTGCAAGCGTTGATGACGACAAATATAATGTAAAAATTAATATTCCAGGTGCATTCAATGTGAGCAATGGGTTGGCGGCGATTGCGGTTGGCCGTAAGGTTGGGCTAAGTATTGCTCAAATAGAAAAAGGACTTGAGGCATTAAAAGGTGTTGAAGGTCGAATGACGGTTGTTGATGAAGGGCAAAAATTTAAAGTTATAGTTGATTTTGCTTCGACTCCCGATGCTTTTAATATGCTCTTTGAAAGCGTGCGGCCAGCTACTAAGGGCAAGTTAATAGCTGTTTTTGGTTCGGCTGGGCGTCGAGATGAAGATAAACGAGCTACTCAGGGTGAAATAGCTGGTAGATATAGCGACGAAGTTATTTTGACAGAAGAAGACGATAGAGATATCGACGGAAATCTGATTTTAAAGCAAATTGCAGTTGGAGCCGAGAAAGCCGGCAAAATTAAAGATAAAGACATGTTTTTGATTTTAGATCGCGAAAGGGCGATAAGGTTTGCAATTGGTCGAGCTAGCTCAGCTAATGATACTGTTGTATTGCTTGGAAAAGGGCATGAAAAAACGATTGAACGAGCTGATGGTGAATATCCATGGAATGAGATAGAGATCGCCAAAGAAATTTTGCGGACACGTAAATAAGCGACATCTTGCAAAGGCTATTCAACTGTAACGCTTTTGGCTAAGTTGCGTGGTTGGTCAACGTTATTGCCTCGAGCTACGGCTACGTAATAGGCAAATAGTTGCTGGGCAACATTAATTACGATTGGAGCTAGGAGATCTAGCTTTGTGTTAATGCGTAGTACTTCTTCGGCGTCTATTTGTTTTTTACTGTTCGTCATTACAATAATGTGTCCACCTCTGGCGTTAACCTCAGATAGCGCACTTAGGCTTTTGTCGAATAGCCAGTTATCGAGCAACAATGCAACTTCAAAAAAATTGTTATCAACTAGTGCTATCGGGCCGTGTTTTAATTCACCAGCAGCGTAACCTTCGGCTTGAATATATGAGATTTCTTTTAATTTTAGAGCGCCCTCAAGAGCGATAGGAAATAGTGTGTCACGGCCAAAATAAAGAGCATGCTCATAATTAGCGTATTTTTTAGCTATCTTGGCGATTTTTACTTTGTAGTTTTTGACTACGTTTTCAATTTCATTAGGCAATTGAGCTAGCTCTTTTATGTATTTTGATGTCTTTTGGGCGCTTGTACCTTTTGCTTGTGCGATTTGAATACCTAGCATAGTAATTGCCGCCACCTGAGAGGTAAAGGCTTTTGTAGAGGCTACAGAGATCTCTGGGCCTGCATGTACGTATATTCCACCGTCTACTTCGCGGGCAATTGTTGAACCAACGGCGTTAATAATGCCAAGAGTTTTAACTCCTCTTTTTTTAATTTCTCGAAGACAAGCCAAGGTGTCAGCCGTTTCTCCAGACTGAGATACAACTAGTGCAACGGTGTTGTTTGGCAAATGGAACGAACGGTATCGAAGCTCTGAAGCTGCTGCGACGTCGATTGTCAGGCCATCCACTAACTGCTCTAGATAGTATGAGCCTAAAAGCCCTGCATAATAGGCTGTACCGCAGCCGATAATTGTTATGTGCTCGATAGACCTAAGCTCTTCTATTCCAAGGTTCAAGCCGCCTAGCTTAATTGTGTTGTTTTTTGTATCTATTCTGCCATTTAGTGTTGAGCTAAGGGTTTGAGGTTGTTCGCTAATTTCTTTTAGTAAAAAGTGATCATAACCCTGTTTTTGGATAGATTGCATATCGGTTTCGATTGTTTCAACTTTGCTGGATATAGGTTGCGCATTCATATCGCGTAATTCGACGTTATCGCATTTACAAATTGCAATTTCGCCATCATTTAGATAGATAGCTTTGTTTGTATGGCCAATCAAAGCCGATGCGTCACTTGCAATTAACGTTTCGCTATTATTTACCCCAATTATCAATGGGCTGCCAGAACGGGCTACTATAACAACATCTGGTTCGCGTGTTGAAATAACGGCAATTCCGTATGTTCCTATGACTAGTTTCAAGGCTTGGGTAACCGCATCCACTAATTTTGTTTTTTTGTCATAAAGTGAGTCAATCAAGGCTGCTAAAACTTCGCTGTCTGTTTGACTGACAAATTTGTGATTTTTTAATTCAGCTTTTAATTCTTTGTAATTTTCAATAATACCATTGTGTACCAGATATATATCACCTGCTTTATGTGGGTGAGCGTTTGTTACGGAAGGTTCGCCATGAGTTGCCCATCTGGTGTGGCCAATGCCGATATTGTCGTTATTCTTATGCAATGATATTGATCTGTCTAACTCAATAACTTTGCCTTTCTCTCGGAGCAAAGTTGCTTTATTGTTTGATCCGATAGTCACAATTCCGGCCGAGTCGTAGCCGCGATATTCTAATCGCCTTAAGCCACTGGTTAGGATCTTTTGCGCATCGCGTTTTCCTATATATCCAACAATTCCACACATATATTAAGTCTCCTGCCTTTATTTAATAATACGAATCATGATTTTTATAATAATGCAATCGACGAGCAACTTTCTCTCCAAATTTAATCCAGATATCATGTTTTGTATGATTGATAACTACGTCGTAACAACCTATATAATCTGTTACATTTTTGCTAAAAGCAGTTTTAAACAAGCCAATGCCGTAATGTCTATGATCGGTGTTGTTGATTTCTTTGCTGGGCGGTGAGCCACAAAAATCGTGTAAAGTTGAACCTTTGGATTTAGCCCATTTGATAACTTCCCATTGAAGTAGGTGACTGGCGCCATAAGCTGTACGCTTTCTTATACTTGCTCCGTCTTTGTATGTGCTTTTATTGCCGAAAGTAATTGCATAGGCTCCTGCGACTATTTGGTTGTTATAGTATGCAAAAAATAATTGCCCAAGCCCTGATTTTTCAAATCTTTGCCAAAAAGTTTGGAAATATTCATAATTACGAATGCCAAACTGGCCTTTGGCTGTTTCTATTAACAAGGCATACATTAATCGGCAGTTTTCGTCTGTTGATTTTACTAATTTTACGGTTACGCCGTCACGCTCGGCGCGTTTAATTGCATAGCGACCTTTTTGGGGTAGGCTAGCTAAAATATGCTCTAG
>Ga0172378_10001968_pt1 | contig 19136 bp, 22 predicted proteins | sample GrowelOW332metaG_FD_119755 | JGI IMG/M metagenome (GOLD analysis project Ga0172378, IMG submission 119755) | Groundwater microbial communities from an aquifer near a municipal landfill in Southern Ontario, Canada - Pumphouse #3_1 metaG | ecosystem: Environmental > Aquatic > Deep subsurface >... | reverse complement strand
TCTAAAAAAAAAGATTTTCCCCTCATTTTATTATTTAATTTATTTTATATGAACATTTTTGTTTCAAACTTAAGTTACGCTATCAATGATGATGACTTAAGACAAGCGTTTGAAGAATACGGTGAAGTTTCTTCAGCAAAAGTTATTACTGACAAATTTACTGGCCGTTCAAGAGGTTTTGGATTTGTTGAAATGTCTGACGAACACGGACAAAAAGCAATTGAAGAACTTAACGGAGCTTCTTTTGATAAGAAAGTTATCTCTGTTGCAGTAGCTCGTCCTCGTGAGGATAGAGGCGATAGCAACCGTGGTGGCGGTGGTTTTGACAGAAACCAAAGAGGTAGAAGTAATTATAATAGCGATCGTTATTAGTATATACTATTTCAATTAAAAAAGACTTACCTTGATTTATTTCTTGGTAAGTCTTTTTTTATTATAGAATTTTAGTATTTTTGCAATCTCATAATCCTTTAATAAATGAACAATATGGATAACCAAGAATTAGAAAACGATAATATTCAAGAGCAGATAATTCCAGAATTTCCTTCAGAAGATGGAATAGTAAATGTTAAGGAAAAAAAATCTCCTCTATTAATAATATTTGGAACTCTATCTATACTGTCATTTGTAGGTGTTGTAGTTTTACTATGTTTGTCTTTCTGTGGAGATAATAATAATAACAATGTATCCTCAACTCCAAAAATTGTTCAAACAGGAGATTTAAAAATTGCATATGTTAATACCGATTCTATTTTAGCCCAATATGATTATGCTAAGGATTTGGAAAAAGGATTAACTTCATATCAAACTTCATTGGAATCAAATTATCAAGCTCAAGGGAAGAAACTTCAATCCGATTATGAAAATTATGTAAAAACAGGAGATAAGCTTACATTAACCGAACAAAAAAAGAAAGAAGAGGATTTAACTCGCCGTCAACAAGAATTTCCTATGCTTCAACAAAAGATGATGGCTCAATTACAAGAACGTCAAAATGAAGACAACAAAAAACTACTTAATTCAGTTTACGCTTTCATTAAAGACTATAATCAAAAGAATCAAAAATTCAACATTATCTTAAGCAGATCTTATATATCTAGTACTGTACTCTATGCAGATGATGCTTTTGACATTACTGATGAAATAATAAAGGGTCTAAACGAAGAATATAAAACTGTTAAGGGGAAATAATAAAATCCCTCAACCCATAATATTTTTCTCCACAAAGGAATAATACTCCCCATTTCTTCCAAATATAACATGATCTAAAACATTTATTGAAAGTATTTTCCCAGCTTTAGATATCCTTTCTGTTATTGCCTTGTCGCTTTCGCTTGGCAAAATATTACCTGAGGGGTGATTATGAGCTAAAATTATTTTTGAAGAGTTATTTTCAAGACAAATTTTAAATAGTTTCTTTAAATCAACACTTGTTTCTGACCAACCCCCTTCACTAATACAAACTTTTTTAATAAATCGCTGAGAATTACTCATAAGAATTATCCAAAAAGTTTCATATTCCAAATCTGCAAGATCAGAAAACAAAACATTATAAACCTGATTGGGTTCCTTAATAATAATATCATCTTCATCAATTTCTTTCCGCCTATTACCTAATTCGAGAGCTGCAACAATATTAATCGATTTTGCCTCCCCTATTCCTTTAAATTTATTTATTAAATCTTTATAGGTTAGGGAGGAAAGTTCATTGACATTATTATTCACCGAATTTAAAATTTTTTGAGCCAACTGAACGGCAGATTCTTTTCTCGAGCCTGAACCTATAATTATTGCTAAAAGCTCAGCATTGGTAAGTTTCTTCTTGCCTATTTGCATTAATTTTTCACGTGGTCTATCTTCTTTTGCCCAATTCTTTATACTATTATATGTATCATCGTTTTCCATAAAATTGATATAATATTTGAGCAAAGGTAAAAAAAAAATTATGAATAACAATATAGAGAATAGAAATTTGAAAAAAAAGATCTAAAGTATTGTAAATAAAATAAAAGATTGTATCTTTGCAAACCCTAAACATAGGTTAAGCACATCTTATTATCCAATAACCAATATGTTTAGCGGGATGATTATCATTGTTTTATGTCTTTCTGATTGCCCGTTGGAATTGAAAATAAAACAAGGATTTAAAGTAATATTTACTCGAAAAACAGAGTAGAATTTTGATGTTTTAAAAACATAAATTTAAAAAATGAATACGTTAAGTTACAAAACCGTATCTGCTAACAAAGAAACCGTTCAAAAAGAGTGGATAATTATTGATGCAGAAAATCAAATTTTGGGACGTTTGGCTACAAAAGTGGCAAATGTGTTAAGAGGCAAACATAAGCCATCCTTTACTCCTCACGTTGATTGTGGAGATAATATTATTATTATCAATGCCGAAAAAATTCGCTTTACAGGAAAGAAATTAACTGATAAAGTTTATGTTCGTCATACTGGTTATCCTGGTGGTCAAAGATTTGCATCTCCAAAACAAGTATTAGCAACACATCCTATACGTGTTATAGAACATGCCGTTAAGGGAATGTTACCAAAAAATAAATTGGGAGCTGCTCTATACAGAAATCTTTATGTTTATGCTGGAACTGAGCATCAACACGAAGCTCAACAACCAAAAGTAGTTAATTTAAATTCAATCAGATAATTTCATGGAAGTAATAAACAAAATAGGAAGAAGAAAATCTGCTGTTGCTCGTATTTATATGAGTGCAGGCAGTGGTAATATTACTATAAATGGTAGAGATTATAAGGAATATTTCCCAACTCCAACATTGCAATATGTTTGTCGTCAATCATTTGAAACAGTAGGAGTATTTGGACAATATGATGTAAAAGCTAACCTAGATGGTGGTGGAACTACTGGACAAGCAGAAGCTTTACGTATGGCGATTGCTCGTGCATTATGTGAAATTGATATTGAAAATCGTCCAGCTTTAAAGGCTAAAGGTTTGGTTCGTAGAGACCCTCGTATGGTTGAGAGAAAGAAACCAGGACAAAAGAAAGCTCGTAAACGTTTCCAATTTAGCAAGCGTTAAACGATTTATTGGATTGCTGTTTAGTATCCAAATTGATAAGATTTGGGTTTTTCCTCCAACTACTTATCAATTGAATTAATTAAAGGAATGTAAACAAACAAAGAAAAACAAGATGTTAGATTTTAATGAAATGTTAGAGTCAAGTGTTCATTTTGGACACATGAAAAGAAAATGGAATCCAAAAATGGCTCCTTATATTTTTATGGAGAAAAATGGTATTCACATTATTGACCTACACAAAACAGCTGAAAAAGCAGATGAAGCTGCTACAGCAATAAAACAAATAGCAAAATCTGGTAAGAAAATTCTTTTCGTTGCTACTAAGAAACAAGCTAAAGAAGTTATTTCTGAATTAGTAACAACAGTGAATATGCCATTCGTAACTGAACGTTGGCCAGGAGGTATGTTAACAAATTTCGTTACTATCCGTAAGGCAGTAAAGAAGATGAACATACTTGATAAACTAATCAACGATAAAGATACATCAAAAATCAGCAAACGTGAACGCCTTCAATTATCACGTGAAAAAGCAAAATTGGAAAAAAACTTAGGTTCTATCTCCGATTTAACTCGTCTTCCTTCAGCAATCTTTGTTATTGATATAAACAAAGAACATATTGCTGTTGCGGAAGCTCGTCGTTTAAACATTCCAATCTTTGCATTAGTTGATACTAATGTTAATCCTGATCTTATTGATTTCCCAATCCCAGCAAATGATGACGCTTCAAAATCTATAGCATTAATAGTAAAATATATGTGCCAAGCAATTGAAGATGGATTGAATGAAAGAAAGATGGATAAAGATGCTCGTGACGCTGCAGAAGAAGCTGAAGAAATAAACGAAAAAGCATTAGCAACTGAACTTTTAGATGAAGATGAAGATGATTCAAATTCAAAAGATGGAGTGAAGATTAAAAGAGTTAAAGCTGTTAGTGAAGATGATTCATCTGAAAAGAAACAACGTCCACGCAAAGTAATTTCTGCAAAGAAACCAGCTCAAAAGAAATAATAATAATAATTGAACAAGTAAAAAGAAAATATCATGGCAAATATAACTGCTTCAGCTGTTAATGAATTACGTCAACGCACAGGTGTTGGTATGATGGATTGCAAAAAAGCCCTAGTTGAATGTGATGGCGATATGGATAAAGCAATTGACTACTTACGTGAAAAAGGTCAAAAGCTAGCTACAAAACGTGCAGACAGAGATGCTAGTGAAGGATGTGTATTAGCAGCGACAACAGAAGACAAAACATTTGGTGCAATAATTATGATAAATTGTGAAACCGACTTCGTTGCAAAGAATGATGATTTTGTTGATTTCACTCGTTTAATATTAGACAATGCAATTGCTGCTAAGGCAAAAACCACAGCAGAAATTAATGCATTAGTTATAAATGGTTCTACAGTTGAAAACCTAATAATTGAACAAGTTGCAAAGATTGGTGAAAAGATAGAACTATCAAAATACGATACTCTTGAATCACCTATTGTATATTCATATATCCATACTGGCAATCGTTTGGCTACAATAGTAGCTTTAAATAAAACAGGATTTGATGCACAAGGACATGATGTTGCAATGCAAATTGCAGCAATGGCACCTCTTGCTCTAGATAAAACAACTATTTCTGCTGAAACTATAGATAGAGAAATGGAAGTTTATCGCGGACAAATTCGTGAAGAAGGTAAACCAGAAAACATGGTAGATAAAATTGCAGAAGGTAAACTTAACAAATTCTTCAAAGAAAATACACTATTAAGTCAAGATTTTATTAAAGATACAAAGAAAAACGTTCTTCAATATCTTCAAGAAGGAGATAAAGAATTAACTGCAACAGCATTCTATCGTTTTGCGTTAGGAGCTTAAATCTTTATTAATAACTGAAACTAAGGGTTCTAAAAACTAAATGTTTTGGAACCCTTTTTTTTAATTATAAAAAACTAACAACAAAAAAAAAGATATGTATCAAGTTAGAGCAAAGAAACATTTAGGACAACATTTTCTGAAAGATGAAGCAATTGCAAAAGAAATTGCCTTTAGCCTTTCAGGAGAATATCCAAATATCTTAGAGATAGGTCCTGGCATGGGAGTTCTAACTAAGTACTTATTTGAAAACCCAGCCTTAAAAGATATTAAAGTAGTTGAGATAGACCGAGAATCAGTAGAGTACTTAAACGAGAATTTTCCAAATCTTAAAGATAAGATCTACTCTGAAGACTTCTTAAAGATGGATATAGAGAAGCCCTATTCAACTCCTTATTCAATCATCGGGAATTTCCCATATAATATTTCAAGTCAGATCTTATTTCGAGTATTTGAAAATAGAGATTTAATTCCCGAACTAGTTGGGATGTTTCAAAAGGAAGTTGCTCAAAGAATTTGTTCAAAATGCGGGACAAAAGTATATGGAATTCTTAGCGTATTACTCTCTGCTTACTACGATTTAGAATATCTTTTCACCGTTGAAGAAACAGCATTCCTACCCCCTCCTAAAGTAAAATCGGCAGTAATAAGGATGAAAAGAAATGAAATAAAGAAATTAGACTGCGATGAAAAACTATTTATCACAGTTGTAAAAACAGCCTTTAATCAAAGAAGGAAGATGTTGCGTCAATCTCTTAAACCTATGGGCAAAAGCATGGAAGATATTGATTCGGAATTATTAACAAAAAGAGCAGAGCAACTAACAGTAGAACAATTTGTATATATTACTAATGGTTTAAAGTAAAAACATTTTTGGAATGATAGGATTTATATTTTCAGCCTTATTCTTAGGAATAGCCCTCTCAATGGATAGCTTAGCAGTGTCTATAACATGTGGACTTCAAAAGGCAATGACCAAAAAAAGAGCCTTAATATTAGCCTCCAGTTTCGCTTTTTTTCAAGGACTCTTCCCTCTATTAGGAGCTTTAATAGGAGATTTCTCAAAAGAATATATTCAAATAATTGACCATTGGATAGCATTTGGACTATTATCGGTTATTGGACTTAAGATGTTCCTTGAAGGTTATCGTTATAATCTAAAAGAGTGTATGTTATATGATTTCACTAAAACATCGGTTTTAATAACCCTTTCAATTGCAACAAGCATAGATGCATTTATAGTTGGAATAGGATTTGGACTGGAATACTCCCTTTATCAACAATTAATTATAGTTGGAATAATAGCCTTATGCACATTTATATTCTCCCTTATGGGCGCTTTTATGGGGATGAAAGCCTATTTTATTAAACCTAAACTAGCATTAATCTTTGGAGGGTCCATCCTTTTTGGTTTAGGACTCAAAATATTATTAGAACATCTTCTGGCATAAAACAAAACAAAGATTCAGAAAATTTGATTAAGGTTGCAAAAAATTATGTAATTTTGCTCAATGAAAATACGATTAACAAAGGAATTTAATTTTGAAATGTCACATCAACTTCACAACTATGACGGATTGTGTAAGAATATACATGGACATAGTTACCGATTATTTGTTACAATCAAGGGCGAACCTATTGATGATGAAACAAATCTAAAGAATGGAATGGTAATGGACTTTGGAGATCTCAAATCAATTGTACACTCTGAAATAATTGATAAGCTCGATCATGCATTACTTGTTCCCCATAATTCTCAAATGCTTTTTTCACTAAAAGAATGCAATACCAAGCTTATTATAACCCCATACCAGCCAACATGCGAAAATCTCCTTATTGATTTTTCCAAAAGCATAACAAAACGCTTGCCAAAAGGAGTGGAATTAGCACGCCTTTGCCTATACGAAACCAAAAATTCATACGCAGAATGGATTTCTGAGGATAATAATATAAAAGATTAACCCTGAAACATAATAAAAAAAACCTAAGTAATATGAAAGAAAATAAATATCAATTTCCCGTTATTGCTAAATGGGTTGTATCGATAATCATCATTGCCATAGTTCTTTATGGGATATGGTATTTCCGTTTTCTGGTTGGATGCATTGCAATATCGATAGTATTATCATTTATAGGCAGGCCATTAATCAAGCTCTTAGGAAAGATACACTACAATAAACTCCATATAGGAAACATCCCTTCAACGATAATAACACTAACAACCCTTATTGGAGTAATATTTTTGCTTATCTATACATTAGTTCCAATGATAATTTCACAAGCAATGAGCTTCGCAAATATCGATATTTATCAAATAGCAGACTATTACGCAGGACCGATAAAATCGATAGAAAACTTCCTCTACGAATATCATATAATGGCGTCAAATACAAATCTAGAAACACTAATATCCAACAAAATCCTTAATATGTTCCAAATATTTCAAATCAATGATATGGCCGATGTATTATTAGAATTTGGAACAAGCATAATAATGGGATTCTTTATCGTGGTATTTATCACATTTTTCCTTCTCAAAGACGCACATTTGCTTTATAATTTCATTATGGGAGTAACCCCAGATGAGCATATAGAAGAGATAGATAGAATAATAACAAACACACGCAGTCTAATCTCAAGATATTTCATTGGCATTTCGATAGAAATATTAGTAATGATAAGCCTTTTTTCAATCGGATTCTACATCGTTGGGTTCTCAAACGTCATTCTAATAGCATCTATCTGTGGAACAATGGTAATACTACCATATATAGGAGTGATAATTGGAGGATTAATGGGCTTAATAATAACAATAACAGGCTACCTAAGCATAGATCCAGCCATAGATATACTTCCAATAATAGTAAATTTCGTTATAGTATTTGGAATAGTTAAGCTTATAGATGACTTTGTTCTACAGCCCTTTATATACTCAAAAAGCGTGAAAGCACATCCATTAGAGATATTCCTTGTTATTATAATGGCAGGAGAAATAGGAGGAGTTGTAGGAATGATATTAGCAATACCCACATATACCTTTCTAAGAATAATCGGAAAAGAATTTTTCTCCCAATGGAAAATTGTTCAAAGCATAACAAAAGGAATATAGAACGCTTGGCAAAAATGCATAAAAACTCAAAGATAAATACACCAATTTGTCGTAATAAATATCATTAAACCAGGCTTTATTATCCAAAACAGTAAGCAAAAAACAAATTAATTTCATACATAAATATGATTTATATCTCTGTTTTATAAAAAAATTACTGGATAAAAAAAGGGGAAATATATGGTTTAATATATTTCCCCCTTGGGTTTTTTGTTAGATTTCGCCTTCGTCGGGCTTGTAAATGTTACTAACTTTCTTACTTAGAACCTTTGGAGTGTCATAGACTTCCTTCTTTAGTTCATTACCCATTGTAAATCTTACGTTTGGTTTTTTGATTGTATCTGCTGTAACTTCTTCCAAAGTTTCAACTGCAGTAGCATCAAGATACATTCTAAACCTGCCAAATTCACCAAGATTAACATTTCTGCCACTCTTAAAGTACTTCATAAACAACTGTGTAAGGGTGTCGATTGAGCTCATAATGTCGCCTCTTGAAAGACTTGTAAGGTCAGTCATGTCCTTATAAATCTCGTCCAACTCAACAGTTTGCCCTCTTACAATTTCGGCTAAGTACTTCATCCCAGGATTTGGTCCTACGGTAATCATCCGTTTTACTTTCTTATATTCTATAGACATAAAATATAATTTTTGGTTAATAATTAGGAATTAATTGTCCAAAAGCGGCTTTGTTTATGATTCTTTTTGATGCAAAATTTGGCACATTAAACCTCATTTTATCTGTCTTAATCGTATCTTTTTAGCATAAACTCGCAACTATAATTGGGGGATTTCTCAATATTGAAGGAATGTTTTCTCAATATCTTGAAAATTACTCAGCACTAACTTTATTTTTAATGCCGAGTTACGACCACTTTACTTATCGGTAACTCTAAAGTTACCTATGAGTAAGTTTTACTTAGCCTCGAGTTTTTACTTCAAAGAGCTGAGTTAAGAGTGGATTTGTGAGGGATTTTGAGCTTAAAATCGCAATTAAAAGTCAAAATTTAGCTGCTTTACGATGGCAAATGTAAAACATTTTTTTTAAATAACAAGGAAATTTTGCATTTTTTTTCTTAGGCAACGTATTTTTTTTGGTGGTACTACTTGCTTAGTTTGGTTGTACTACTTGCCTAGTTTTGAATCTATAAAGGTTTCTTCTGCCATATAGGATGAACGAACAAGGGGTCCGCTTTCAACATTGTCAAATCCTAATTTCATCCCCATTTCTTTATATTTTGCAAACTGGGTGGGATTAACGTATTGTTGAACGGGAATGTTTTCTGTTGTTGGTTGGAGGTATTGACCTATGGTTAGGAGGTTGCATCCAACGGCTCTTAGGTCTTTCATAAGTTCGTAAACTTCTTCTTCTGTTTCTCCTATGCCTAACATTATTCCCGATTTGGATATTATTCCAGCTTTGCTTGCCTTTTGGAGTACTTGAAGGCTTAAATCGTATTTTGCTCTGCTTCTTATCTCTGGGGTTAGGCGTTTAACTGTTTCCATATTATGTCCAAAGATATCGGGTTTGGCTTCAAAAACTATATTTAATAGCTTATCAATGTTATCAAAATCAGGGGTTAGTACTTCAATTATCGTTTTTGGATTCTCTTTTCTGATTTCTTTTATCGTTTCTGCCCAGTGATTTGCTCCTTTGTCTTCGAGCTCATCTCTATCAACTGAGGTAATAACACAGTGCCTTAGTCCCATCAATTTAACTGATTGAGCTATTTTTTTAGGTTCTTGGTTGTCAAGTGGAAGTGGTTTACCGGTTTGAGTTGCACAAAACTTACAGCTTCTGGTACATATTTCACCTGCTATCATAAAGGTTGCTGTGCCTTTTGTCCAGCATTCTCCAATATTAGGACATTTCCCACTCGAACAAATTGTATGAAGTTGGTTGAGCTCTACAATCTTTTTAACTTTAGAGTAGTTTTCGCCTTGCGCAAGTTTAACTTTTAACCATGAAGGTTTTCGTTCTGCTTTATTCATCTTTTATTATATTTTCTTGAACAAGTTTTTTATATGTCTTCTCTGAAGCTAATTGTTCGGCTGCTTTAATTGAAAAGTCTACAGCAGTTTCTTGAGCTACATTGTCGATAAAAACTTGTATTGTGTATTGCTTTCTTGAACTTGTTTCATCGGTATCAATAACTTGATAGGAAATCTTTTGCTTGGTTTTTTGCCCCCAATCAATTATTTTACTCTTAAAGTTCCAGTCAGTTTTTTCTAACGAATCAACATCGAGATAGAGTGAGAAAATCCTTTTTGTGATAACTTTATAGGTAAAATTATAGCCTTTATCAAGATAAATAGCACCAACAATTGCTTCAAAAGCATCACCATCCATTGATAGAAATTGTCCGTTATCTCTGATATATTGAATGTGTTTTGATAGTCCTATCTTTTGAGCTAACTTATTTAATGAGCTTCGGCTAACTATCTTTGAACGCATCTCTGTTAAAAAACCTTCCCCTTGATAGGGATATCTTTTAAATAGATAATCACCAGTTATTGTACTTAGGACAGTATCTCCAAGATATTCTAATCTTTCGTTATTCATCCTAAATCCTTTACTATTCTTATTATAATAGGATTTGTGAGTAAGAGCTAGCTTATAAATAGAAATATTCTTAGGCTTGCACCCAAGAATATTTCTTAGAAAAAGTTTAAGCTCCTTATCTCGTTTATCCACTTTAGTTGATCTTCTAAATAGGGATAACATAAACTAATTATTATTTAATATATTTCTTTAATGCAATTGATGCATTATGACCTCCAAAACCAAATGTATTGCTAAGTGCAACATTAACTTCTCTTACTTGAGCTTTGTTGAATGTATAATTCAAAGCAGGAAGTTCAGGATCGTCAGTGAAATGGTTAATTGTTGGTGGAACTATTCCATTTACAATTGTTAGAACGGTTGCAATAAATTCAACAGCACCTGCAGCACCAAGAAGGTGTCCGGTCATACTCTTGGTAGAGTTGATATTGATTTTATACGCATGGTCTCCAAATAAAGCTAAAATAGCCTTTGGCTCGGAAACATCTCCCACTGGAGTTGATGTTCCGTGTGTATTGATATGATCAACAGATGTAAGATCTAATCCTCCTTCTTCTAAAGCAACTTTCATCGCCATCTTAGCTCCTCTTCCCTCAGGATGAGATGCTGTCATATGATATGCGTCAGCTGTTAGACCTGAGCCCATAACTTCAGCATAAATTTTAGCTCCTCTTGCTAAAGCGTGTTCAAGCTCTTCTAATACTATTGCTCCAGCACCTTCTCCTAAAACAAATCCATCTCTATCCTTATCGAAAGGACGTGATGCTGTTTTTGGATCATCATTTCTTGAAGATATAGCTGTCAAAGCACTAAATCCACCTAAACTTGATTCAACTATGGACGCTTCAGACCCTCCACAAACCATCATATCTGCCTTACCAACTTTAATATATAAAGCAGCATCAGCAATAGCATTTGCAGAAGAGGCACAAGCCGAAACAGTTGCAAAGTTAGGACCTCTCAAATCGTGACGAATTGAAATATGTCCTGCACAGATATCAGAAATCATCTTTGGGATAAACATAGGTGAGAAACGGTATGAACCATCTCCCAATACAAAATCCTTAACTTCTTGTTGGAAAGTTGTTATACCACCAATACCAGAAGCCCAAATAACTCCTATTCTGTCTTTATTTAATGTTTCGAAATCAGCTCCACAATCTTTAACAGCTTGATCAGATGCGATAATACCATATTGTGAAAACTTATCGTATTTGCGCAACTCTTTTCGATCAAAATAAGGAGTTGGATCATAGTTTTTCAGCTCACAGGCAAATCTAGTCTTTGCCTTAGCTGGGTCAAAATAAGTAATAGGGGCAGCACCACTTACTCCATTCACTAAACCATCCCAAAAACTTGGAATATCTAGCCCAATTGGAGTAAGCGCACCAATCCCTGTAACTACAACTCGCTTCATTTGCATAGTGAAATGAATTTATTTTGTTGTGTTTTCGATATGTGATATTGCATCACCAACGGTTGTAATCTTTTCAGCTTGATCATCAGGAATTGAAATTCCAAATTCTTTTTCGATTTCCATTATCAATTCAATTGTGTCTAATGAATCTGCTCCTAAGTCACCAGTGAAACTAGCTTCTGGAGTAACTTGACTTTCTTCAACACCTAGCTTATCTACTACGATAGCTACAATTTTTGCTGCAATTTCAGACATAATTTTTAAGTTTTAAAATTAAAATAGACTGCAAAGAAACAAAATTTTTACCACCCCCCAAAGGAAAATTGTCGTAAAAAACACTTTACTTAGGTTATACTTCTGATTATTAGATATTAGTAAAACCGCTTAATTGGGACAAAAAACTAAGTTTATGGGATAAATTGATGATTAAAGAATAAATATTATCTTTGTATAGTAGAAAATAATCAGAAAATAAGATCAAAATGATAAAATTAGCACTCTTTGCCTCAGGAAACGGAACAAATGTACAACAGATTGCAGAATACTTTGCTGATAATGATAAGGTTAAGGTTGAGCTTATTATTGCAAACAAAAAAGATGCTTATGTTCGTCAAAGAGCAAAAAACCTTGGCATTGATGAGTTATACTATGGTAGAGATAGTTTTTACAATACTAATATAGTATTAGAGGAGTTGGAGAAAAGAGGGATTGATTTTATAATATTGGCCGGTTTTTTATGGCTAATACCTAAAAACCTCCTGACAAGCTATAATAATAGAATAATAAATATTCATCCAGCACTTCTACCTCAATATGGTGGAAAAGGAATGTATGGTCATAATGTTCACAAGGCAGTTATTGCCAATAAAGAAAAAGAGAGTGGCATAACAATTCATTATGTGAACGAACATTATGATCAAGGGCAAATAATATTCCAAGCAAAATGCGATATTTCACCTAATGATACGGCTGACGACCTAGCTGCAAAGATTCATGAATTAGAAAAAGAACATTTCCCAAAGGTTATAGAATCTATTGTTATTTCTCAATAAACAAGTATAAGCCCAAACAAATTCAATAAATCCCCATAAAAATATTTGGATTAAGGATTTATTTGAACAAAACACTATAAGAATATACTGAATCGCCGATTCATTACCCAAAAGATGTGCATCTTTCGTAGCGAAAGATGCACATCTTTTTATTTAGATAAAATTTGTAGGTAACTTAGATAAGAAAAATCGAGAACTTAATCCTATTATTTCTATTATGCAAATATACGAAACATTTCTCTAATTATCAATAGTTTCATCGGAAACAGAAGATCCTGATTCTTCTGTTTGGTTTTTACTCGCTTTCTTACTTCCTTCGTAAAGCTCATATTTGCAAAACTTACACTCTAAATTGGAATTGTAAACAGTAATTTTTCGTGAGGGTCTTAGTGCTATATATTTGAATGCTTCAAAGTCTGAACTAATTAACCAAGCTGTATTGCCAGTATATTTGTTTTTAAATACTCTTCCTATGATTTCATATAAATCAAATATATCATCTACTTCCATCCTTTCACCATAAGGAGGATTAGTTATAATTAAAGTTTTTCCCTCAGGTGGATCTTGGTCTTGAATATCTGCACGGAATAATTGAATATCCTTATGTAGCTTAGCATTACTAATATTGTCTTGAGCTGTTTTGATTGCGTGTCCGGAAATATCTGAACCCCATATTTCAAAATCAAAATCTCTCATTTCTCTATCTGCATGATCTCTTACTCTTTTCCAATCGGGCATTGAAAAATCTGCCCATTTAGTAAAGGCAAAGTCTTTCCTATAATATTGAGCTGGTATATTATTTGCAAACATAGCTGCCTCAATAAGAAGAGTTCCCGAGCCACACATTGGATCAAAGAAATTACAATCTCTTTCCCAACCTGAGAGCTGTATAAGCCCTGCTGAAACAACTTCATTCATTGGTGCAGATTCAACTGCCACTCTATAATTCCTCTTATAAAGACTTTCACCACTACTATTTAGGGATATGGTTACTTGATTTTCGTGTATATGAAGATTAAGAATTAGGTCAGGATTTTCTTTGGTCATTGTGGGACGTTGAGAAAACATCTTTCTTAACCTATCACAAATTGCATCCTTCGACTTTTGAGAAGCATAGAGTGAGTGAGTGAATATTGTACTATATACGACAGGTTCAATAGATAGGGTTCCGTCAGGGTTAACTAATTTCTCCCATTTATACTTATATACATTATCATATAGCTCTTGTTCGTTGTTTGCCTCAAAAGAATAGATTGGTTTAAGGATTGATACCGCCGTTCTTAGAAGATAATTTGCCTTATATAGAGTGATCATGTCACCATCAAAACCTACTGCTCGATTTAATTTTTCAATATTTTTTGCTCCAATTCCTTCAAGTTCTTTTATTAAAACATCTTCTAATCCGAACATGGTCTTTGCAACCATTCTAAAATCATTACTGCTTGATTCTGTCATTTATATTTTTGTTATTTATTATTCTTAATCTCTTTATTCTTCTTTTTATTTAAGTCTCTCTACAAACTTATGGGCATCAACTATATATCTTGTGTGAGTTGCCTCTCCTATTTTCCCAACCTCATCAAAGGCTTCAATAGTATAGAAAAGTCTTTTGCCTTCAACCTTTTCTAAAACGGAATTACATATTACTTTCATACCAAGTGGCGTTGCCTTAATATGCTTAACATTGATATCTATTCCAACACTTACCATTCCACAAGGGAGGAAGTCTTGAATAGATGTATGTGCTGTGTTTTCCATAAGTGCTACCATTGCTGGGGTTGCAAAAACATCTATTAAACCTGAGCCATAAGCTTTGGCGGTATTAGTTTCATTAACTACAACTTGCTTTTCTCCTTTTTGACCCTTAGGTATATTTATTTCCATATCTTTTTAAAATCTATCTGAGCTTTATTATAATCTTGGGGTATTCCAATATCAATGAAATATCCCTTTGTCTTATATCCATAAAAAAATCCTTCACTAACTTTCTTTTCTAAATAATCTTGTTCAAAAGAAAACTTCTGGGGAATATTTAGCCCCTCAAATATACTTCTCTTTGCTATATATGCTCCTGCATTAATAAGACCTTGTTCAATATACTTCTTTTCCCTAAACTCTATAATCTTATTTTCTTTTAGCTCAACAGTTCCATAACGTTCAAAATCATTCATTTCTTTTAAAACAAAGCTTAGGACTGCATTTTCTCTTTTATGGAAGTCATAAAACGTCTTTAAATCAAAATCAATAAAAGAATCTCCATTAAGAATTAGAATATCATCTTTCTTGGTTGATTGTAGTGCCAAAGCAATACCACCACCAGTTCCAAGAGGTTGTTTTTCTATTGCATAAGTAATATTAATACCTTCATAAATATCTCCATAAATTTCTCTTATCATCTCCCAACGATAGCCAACAGAAAGTATTATATGCTCAATCCCTTGATCTTTTATAAACTTTATTAGATAAGTTAGAAAGGGTATGCCATTTATTGGAGCTAATGGTTTAGGCATATCAGCAATAACACCCTTAAGCCTTGTCCCCATTCCTCCTGCTAAAATTATAGCTTCCTCTAATTTCATTTCTAGTTCTTCCAAGTTTTTAATCCTTTCTTAGTGAATTCAAACCTCCTTACTGCACCACCAAACTTGCTCATACTTTGAATTACATCATATCTTGTGTTGTTTGGACAATAGAAAAATATATATCCTCCACCACCTGCACCTGAAATCTTCCCACCAATTGCGCCAGCCTTAAGGGCTGAAGAATAAACGTCTTCAAATAACTGAGTGGTTATTCCTTTTGCCATTTGCTTTTTAAACTCCCAACCTATGTTTAGGATATGACCTATCTCATCTAGGTTATTTCTCAAAAGAGCTTCTTTCATCATAATTGCTTGCTCTTTTAGCTTATGCATTGCTTCAAGGCTTTCTTTATTATTATGTTTAACGTTTTCTTGTTGTAGTTGGATAATATCTGATGAATTTCTAGAAGTTTCGGTATAATATAGGACTATGTTTCGTGAAAGCTCATTGAGGGTTTCTTCTTTAATTCGTAGAGGATTAACAATAACCTTACCTTCTGAGAAAAACTCCATAAAATTAAACCCTCCAAAGGTTGCTGCATATTGATCTTGTTTACCTCCTGCCAATTGTAGGTCTTCCCTTTCAATTTTATAGGCAAGATTAGCTATATCATATTCTCCCAAAGGAAGGGATAACCATTCGCAAAAAGCACCAACAACTGCAACAACTAAGGTTGAAGAAGTTCCAAGTCCCGAACCAGCAGGTGCATCAACAAAGGTGTGAATATCGAAAGAAAGAACATTAAGAGAATAGTCCTTAACTATCCTATTATATATAGCTTTCAAAAGATCTATTTCTCCATCAATAGGTAAAACCTTTTCGCTCTTATATGAGTATTTTTTATTTTTATCTTGGAGGAAGAAATTAATTGTTCCACTATTTGTTGGTATTATATCACAATAGGCATATAGAGAAGTTGTTGCATTAAGAATACAGCCTCCATATATATCTGAATATGGAGAAACATCTGTTCCCCCTCCTGCAAGTCCTAAACGGAGTGGTGCCTTACTTCTAATAATCATAATCTAAATTTGTTTATATATACTTTCAATAGCTTGAGTCATTCTTTCCCAAGAGTATTTCTTCTTTTCTTCTTTAATCCCTTGAGAAAAATCGGGTTTGTTTATACAAAAATCCAAAAGTGCATCAGCTATTGACTTGCCATTAGGTTGTACTACATAGCCAACCTTCCCATTTGGTATTATTTCTGCTAATCCTCCTACATCAGTAACCAACATTGGAGTTTCAAAATGATAACCAATTTGGGTTACTCCGCTTTGGGTTGCTGTTTTATATGGCTGAACGACCAAATCTGTTGAACAAAAATAGTCTTTGACTTGATCGTCAGGAATAAATCTTGCATCAAAACTTATAATATCCTCAAGATTTAACTGCTTAACCTTATCATAATATGGTTTTGAATCATCATAGAATTCTCCAGCAACAAGTAGTTTAATTGGAAAAGGCTTTAATCTCTCATCTGCTAATGCCTCAATTAATATATCTAATCCTTTATATCCTCTAATTAATCCAAAGAATAAGAAGTTTATTTCTTTGTCATTTAAATTAAGTTTCAAAATAGCCTCTTGTTTATCTATATTCTTTCCAAAATTATCAAATAAAGGGTGAGGGCATAATGCTCTTGGTTTTTTGGCATTAAACTTTGCAATATCGTCATAAACAGATTGACTCATTGCAACAAAACCATCAATATGCTTAACAAAATACTTAGTTAATATATTATCAAAAGGTCTTTTCTCATGAGGGATAATATTATCAACAATTGTAATTATCTTTGTGTGGCCATTCATCTTAACAATCTTTGATATAATTGAAAAACAAGGAGAAAAGAATGGGAGCCAATATTTAAAGATTAAGATATCTGGCTTTTCTTTCTTAATCTTAAGACCTGTTCTTATCCAGTTTATTGGGTTAATTGAATTAACATTTCTCTTTATAGGGAACTTATTAGGTTTTTTCCAATCAGCATATTGGGTTTTCCCTGGGAAAAGAAAAGAAGGGTATTGAAGCAAGAAAGTATTAATAGAAACTTCATGACCTTGTTTTTGAAACTCTTCCATTAATCTTTCATTATACAAAGCAAGTCCTCCTCTATAAGGATAAGCTGTTCCTACTAAAGTAATTTTCATTCTAATTATAGTTTTCTTGCAATAAAAATATGATTCTCTATTGTTATATCATTTGGGTTAGCAATTGCATATCGAAATATTTCTTCTTTTGAAAGACTTTCAATAAACTTATCTTCAATAATCTCAACCCCATCTCTTTTCAATACCTTTGCATAATCAAGTCCAAATTCCCTCAAGTGATCCTTCTGTCCAAAATGTATTTCTCTTTCTATTGGGTCGGTAATTCTTTCGTTTTCGTAAGTTGTATTTCTTTCTGGATTAATTGGAGAAAGCAAGATCGCAAATCCTCCTGGTTTCAAAACCCTATAAATCTCATTTAAAGCTTTATCTAAATGCTGTACATGTTCCAAAATATGATTAGCCATAACAAAATCATAACTTGAAGTTTCAAGAGGCATATCTTCAACATTCAAATGAATATCAGCCCATGGAGATTCTAAATCTGCGGTCGTATATTTCAAATTCTTCTGTTTACGAAAATATCCCATAAAACAAAGTTCAGGGGCAATATGAAGAAAATTCAAATTATCTGTAAATATACTTGTTTCCTTCTTCAGATATAACCAAAGTAAACGATGCCTTTCCAATGAAAGACAATTAGGACATAACGCATTTTCTCTTGAAAAAACGTAGCCATAAGGCAAAAACTTACGATAATGTTTCCCACAAACAGGACATTCAACCTTATTCCCAAGATAGAAAACCTTAACAAGCTTCATTGTAAAATAAACAAACCTTTGCAGATATTTGCGAGGAATATTCCTGAGAAAAAACTTTATAATCTTTTTCATAAATATTTAATTAATTGATTGCTGACATAGAGTTTAGAATAGAAAAGACAATCCATTAACCCTTAATCAAAACCTTAAAAAGGAGTCTAACCAACTGCAAAGGTAAGTATTTTTTAAAAAAATCAAATAGATTTTGAGAATGTAATGGAAAGTTGTAATTTTGAAGTCGAGAAATTAGATAATATTAAACAAATAAAAATAAAGAATATGAAGCCAAGAGTTAGCATAATAATGGGCAGCACTAATGATTATTCAGTTATGGAACAAGCTGCAAAGTTTCTTAATGAAATGGAAATACCTTTTGAAATCAATGCTCTATCGGCACATAGAACCCCAAAAGAAGTTGAAGAATTTGCTACTAAAGCACAAGAAAGAGGCATTGAAGTAATTATTGCAGCAGCAGGAATGGCCGCACATCTTCCTGGAGTCATTGCCTCAATGACTACCCTGCCTGTTATTGGAGTTCCTATTAAAGTTTCAGTTGAAGGAATTGATGCCCTTTTAGCAATAGCACAAATGCCTCCCGGTATTCCTGTTGCAACGGTTGCAATT